>Ga0193753_10000416_pt1 | contig 42308 bp, 41 predicted proteins | sample H1c2metaG_FD_144925 | JGI IMG/M metagenome (GOLD analysis project Ga0193753, IMG submission 144925) | Soil microbial communities from a riparian zone of the East river system, Colorado, United States - H1c2 | ecosystem: Environmental > Terrestrial > Soil > Riparian zone | place: USA: East...
AGTGATCCCGAACGACGCGAACCCCGGCACAACCTCCGACTCGCCGACGATGGTCATTTCGTGCGACGTTCCTCTACGCGTTCGATCTTCGCGCCGAGTGCGTTGAGGCGTTCCTCGATCCGCTCGTAGCCGCGTTCGATTTGGCCAACGTTGTTGATCGTGCTCTCGCCCTCGGCGCAGAGCGCGGCGAGGAGCATGGCCATACCGGCGCGAATATCCGGCGAATCGACGGTGCTGGCTCTCAGCCTCGACGGTCCGGCGACCAACGCACGATGCGGATCGCACAGGACGATTCGCGCGCCCATCCCCACGAGCTTGTCGACGAAGAACAACCGCGACTCGAACATTTTTTCGTGCATCAGAATCAACCCGCTGCACTGCGTGGCAGTGACGAGCGCGATCGACATGACGTCGGCCGGAAATGCCGGCCACGGTTGATCTTCGAGCTTGGGAACGTGTCCGCCCAGATCGCTCTGAATGATTTTCTGTTGCACGGCCGGCACGACGAGATCGGGACCATCGATCTGGCACGACACACCGAGCCGCGCAAACCCCATGAGCGTGGAACGAAGGTGCTCGACACCGGCGTCGGCGATGCGAATCTCTGAACGCGTCACCGCGGCGAGTCCGATGAACGAACCCACCTCGATGTGATCGGGGCCGATGCGATGTGTCGCGCTGCCAAGCGGGCGTCCGCCGTTGATCGTGAGTTTGTTCGTGCCTACGCCGTCGATCTCCGACCCGATCGCGATGAGAAAATGACAAAGGTCCTGGACGTGCGGTTCACTCGCCGCGTTTCTCAGGATGGTCGTCCCCGTCGCCGCAACCGCCGCCATCAACGCGTTTTCAGTCCCGGTGACGCTCGGTTCGTCGAGAAAGACGTCGGCGCCGCGCAGACCGCCCGGCGTAGACAAATGGAAGCTGTCGTTGAGCTCGAAGTCCGCACCAAGTCGCTCGAGCGCGAGGAAATGCGTGTCGACGCGACGACGCCCGATGACGTCACCGCCTGGCGGCGGCAACTCAATGTGACCGCAGCGGGCGAGCAGCGGGCCGGCCAGCAGAATCGACGCGCGGATCGAGCGACAAAGCGCCGGATCCAAATTTGCCGCTTGCACGTCCTTCGCGTGAATGTGAAGGGTGTTCCGACCCGTCCAGTTGACCTCCACCCCGGTCGACGCAATCAACTCGACGAGCGTTTCGACATCACGAATCCGCGGGACGTTTTCGAGCGTCACGGGATGCTCGGTCAGCAGCGCCGCGCAAATGATTGGCAACGCCGCGTTCTTGTTCCCCGACGGACGGATGGTCCCGGAGAGCGTGTGCCCTCCCTGGACGATGAACTGCAGTGCTTTCATGTGCGGGCGTACCGGGTGCGAGTGGTTGGAGCCGAGCGAAGAATGGATGACCCCCGCGAGATGGTCAATGTGGTGAGGCACTTTCCATGCACAGTGCTTCCGCGGTGCTCGTGCATTCGGGCGCGCATTCGGGCGCGCCTTCGGCGCGGAGCTCCGCGTGGCGTTCGCTTGACACTCGGGTTCCACCCCAGATAGGATGGGCTCAGTGCGGTTGGTCTCCTACTCCATTGTTTCCATGTCCCGATGACCAGCGTGTTCGAACAGATCGCGTCCGTCGCCATCGCGGTCATCATGGTGACGTTGGTCGTGCTCACCGCGACGCTGCTCGCGATGGCGTGGCATTTTCGGGCGACGTACCACAAGCTGAACAAGCTGTTGGATCAGATGAACGGTGGCTTTGCGCCGATCATGGGGAAGGCCCATGACATCAGCGACAACGTCAATTTCATCACGACGTCGATTCGCGGCGACGTGCGACGGGTGAGTGATACGATCGACCTCGCCAACGAACGGGTACAACACGCGGTAGTTTTGACGGAGCAGCGGATCCACGAATTCAACGCGCTCCTGTCGCTGGTTCAGGAGGAAGCTGAGCAGCTGTTTGTCTCCACGGCCTCGACGGTTCGCGGAGTCCGTCGTGGTGCGGCGGCCTTCAGAGATCGCAGTGGGATGGACCTTGCATCAGACGAGCTCGATGCGGCCGACTCGGCTGATGATCTCGAGATAGAGGAGAACAGTGATGGCTACGACGATAGCTCCGACCCCGAACCGACCCCGCCGGCGCCCTTCGCCGGTCCAGCAGCCCCGCGCGTCCGTCGGCGTGACCGAACACCTTGACGCGCATGAGAACGAATACGATCTGCTGACCGCCGCCTTGATCGGCATGACGATCGGCGCCGGAATCACGTTCATGCTTCGGCGCGGACCATCGGGCGATCGTCCGGTCTCGCCGGTGGTACGCGGCCTCGGCCGTGGCGCTCATTGGGCGGGAGATCGCGCGAAGCGCCTCGGCGTTTCGGGAGCGCGGTGGACGGCCAAGCGTGGTGAGCAAGCATGGGATCGAATTCCGCGCGATGAAATTCGCTCCCATGTCTCCGAGTACGTAGGCAACGCGCGCGAGGCAATCGAAGAGCTCGTCGAGTCGGAGCTCAAGGACCTTCGGCGAGCCATTCGTCGCCAGCGGAAGCGGCTTGGCGTGTAAGCGTTCCAAGCGCGGGGCGTGGAGCGTGCGGCGCGTCGCAACGTGCCTCGCGCTCGCGCTCGCTGCGATTGCCATCTCCCCGCACCTCGCTCACGCCTGGACGCCGGGGACGCACGTGTTTCTCGGCGAAGCGGTCATGCGATCGCTCAGCGTTTTGCCGTTTGCCGTCGCCGAGTTGCTTCGCGAATTCCCATACGACTTTTTATATGGGTCGATTGCCGCGGACACGAGCATCGCGAAAAAATACGCACCGGTCGGACGCCACTGTCACTCGTGGACCGTGGGCATGGAAATCTTCGAGGGCGCGAAGGACGGCCCGCTGCGTTCCTTCGCCCTCGGGTACCTCGCGCATTTGGCCGCGGATTCGATCGCGCACAACTACTTCGTCCCCAAACAACTCGCGGTGACGTCCAGTACCTCGTCGCTCGGGCATTCGTATTGGGAAAGCCGATTCGAAACGCATCTCGGGCCGGAGTGCGCGCGACGCGCACGTGAGTTGATCCTGATCGATCACTCACGCTCCGACGGACTGCTCGATCGTGTGCTCAGTCCGACGATCTTCAGCACGCCGACCAACCGCCGGATTTTTCGCGGGATGGTCATCGTCGCCGACAATGAATCGTGGCAGCGCATTTTCCAATTGATGACCGAGAACAGCCGCTGGGATCTCGCCGACCACGACGTGGGATTGTACGTCGCGCGATCGTACGACTACATCATGGATTTGCTGATGCGCATGGACCGGTCGGAAACCTTCCGGCTCGATCCATCGGGCGACCACGCGCTGCGAATGGCAAAGCAAGTTCGGCGAAAGACATTGCGCGAAGGCGGCGAACAGTTGCTCCACTTCGAAGCGGATCGACATTTCGGAATGCCAAAAACCTCGCTGCTATTCTCCGCTCAGCTATCGCAGCCGCTCTACGTCTCCACGCGCGTGGCCAGCAACTGATTGACGCGCTTCGGATCGGCGCTTCCTTTCGATTTCTTCATCACGTGGCCAACAAGCACGCCCACCAGGCGCCGCTCGCCGGCAACAAACCGTTTCGCTTCGTCCGGAAACTCGGCGAACACGGCGTCGATCCACGCGATCAGCGCGCTCTCGTCCGAGACCTTGAGCAATCCGTCACGCTCGGCGATCCGCGCCGGCTCATCTCCCGCCTGCACCATCGATCCGAAAATCTGCTTGGCCGCGCTATGACTGACGGCGCCGTCGCGCACCATGTTCAGCAGCGCCGCAAGGTTGTGCGGTCGCACCCCGAACTCTTCGATCTGCTGATCGGTTGACTTGAGCGCGGCGAGCACCTCGCCCATCAACCAATTGGCCGCCGACTTCGCGTCACCGGTCTCACGCGCGACCTGCTCGAAGTATTCACCGGTCGCTCGACGGGCAGTGATGACATCAATGTCGTAGGCAGTGAGACCGGCGAATTCGCGCGCATAGCGCTCCCGACGCGCCTGCGGCAACTCCGGCAAATCGCGTTTGGCTTGCTCGATCTGCTCGGCGGACATGACGAGCGGCGGAAGATCCGGCTCCGGAAAATACCGATAGTCGTGACTGCCCTCTTTGCTCCGGGCTGGGCGGACCTGACCGGTGTTGGCGTCCCAGAGCATCGTCTGCTGCTCGATGCGTCCGCCGGCGTCGAGCAGCGCGCACTGTCGGGCAAACTCGACGTCGAGCGCGCGAACGACGCTCGAGAACGAATTCATGTTCTTGACTTCGGTCTTGGTGCCGAGCGCAGTCGCACCCACTAGGCGCGCGCTGACGTTGGCGTCGACGCGCAGGCTGCCCTCCTCCATGTTGACGTCGCTCACGCCCGAGTATTCGAGTATTTGCTTGAGTGCGCGCAGATATGCGTCCGCTTGCGCCGCGCTGCGCATGTCCGGCTCGCTCACGATTTCGACGAGCGGCACCCCGGCACGATTCAGGTCGACGGCGGACGCACCGGCAAACCGATCGTGAATGGACTTCCCGGCGTCTTCCTCCATGTGGACGCGCGTGACGCCGATCGCGATCGTGGTGCCGTCCATGGGACCAGGAATCTCGACGCGTCCGCCGAGGGCGAGCGGCTTGTCGAATTGCGAGATCTGGTAACCTTTGGGAAGGTCGGGATAGAAGTAGTTCTTGCGGGCGAACACCGAGGTCGTCTGCACCTCACATCCCAACGCGAGCGCGGTGCGGACCGCCAAGTCGACGGCTCGCGCGTTGAGCACAGGCAGCGCGCCGGGCAGTGCAAGGCAGACCGGACAGGTGTTGGCGTTCGGCGGCGCGCCGAAATTCGTGGAGCAACGACAGAAGATCTTCGTCTCCGTATCGAGGTGCACGTGGACCTCGAGGCCGACCACCATTTCGTATTTGGCCCCTGCGGCGGCAGACTCCGGGCTCATCGATGCGCTCCATCGCCCAGCGCGCGCTCGAGCGCGTACGCGCCGGCGAGCATTCCTTGCTCCCCGAAATGCCGCGCGATCAGTTGACCGCCTACAGGTAGACCGTCTACACGTCCGATCGGCAGCGACATCGCCGGCACACCGGCGAGATTCGCCGTACACGTGAAGATGTCGCTCAGATACATCTCAAATGGATCGGCTTTGGAGCCGAGCGGGAATGCCGTCGTGGGCGTGGTGGGCGTGAAGAGGAGGTCGACGCCGGCGTCGAATACCTGCGTGAAGTCCCGCGCGATCAGCGCCCGAACCCGTTGCGCCTTTCGATAGTACGCATCGTAGTAGCCGGCCGAGAGCACGTACGTGCCGAGCAAAATGCGTCGAGTTACTTCGGCGCCAAATCCCGCCGAGCGTGTGGCTTCATACATGCCGCGCAGTCCGTCCCCTTCGATGCGCAATCCGTAACGCACGCCATCGAAGCGCGCGAGGTTGGCGGACGCTTCGGCCGGCGCGATAATGTAGTACACCTCGATCGCCAGGCCCGTGTGTGGCAGCGAGACATCGCGAACATCGGCGCCGAGGTGCTTCATGTGCTCGAGCGCCGCGTCACACTTCTCTTGAATGCGCGGATCGAGACTCTCAGGGAAATATTCTTTCGGTCGGCCGATGACGACGCCGCGAAGATCGTTTCCGCCCGCCGCAGCGCGCGCACCGATTCGGTAGTCCGGCACCGCTTCGGAGCGGCTCGTCGAATCCAGGGGATCAAAACCCGCGATCGTCTGCAGGCACAACGCAGCGTCGTCGACGCTGCGACCGAACACGCCGATGTGATCGAGCGACGAGGCGAACGCCACGAGGCCGTAGCGGCTCACGCGCCCGTACGTTGGCTTCACGCCGACGACGCCACAGAACGCCGCCGGTTGACGCACCGACCCGCCGGTCTCCGATCCGAGTGCGATGCGCACAATCCCCGCGGCGACGGCAGCCGCCGAGCCGCCCGATGAACCGCCCGGCACGCGATCAGGCGCCACGGGATTCTTCGCCGGACCAAATGCGCTGTTCTCGGTCGACGATCCCATCGCGAATTCGTCCATGTTGGACTTGGCGACGACGAGCGCGCCGGCATCGCGCAGTCTGACGATCGCGGTCGCATCGTATGGACTCACGTAGCCTTCGAGCATGCGCGATCCGCACGACGTGGGCATGGTGGTGGTGGCGATGTTGTCCTTGATCACGACTGGCACGCCGCACAGCGGCGCGGGACGGATGGGCCTCGACTCGGTTGTCCTGAAACCAGCTGCCGCATCAGGATTCTCATACAACAGAATATTCAACCCGTCGCGGCCGGCGCCGACGTCACGCGCGCGAAGCACACTCTCTTCCATCAGCTGCTGCGCCGATCGTTCTCCGCTTGAAACCGCATCGGCCACGGCGGCCGCGGAGAGACGACTCAGGACCGTTGCATCGCCGACCGAACCGCTCATGAGGACGCCTCGGCGTCCTCATGCGTCGACAAGCGGGGTACGAGAAAAAAACCGTCCTGCATTCGCGGCGCCATTGCTTCGCGCGAACGCGCGAGCGGAATCGGCGGACCAGCGTCCAGGCGAAGCGGTGCGCCAACCGGCAGATCCGTGCTCGCGGTGTTCGCGACCTCGCTCATGTCGACGTTCGACAACACGTCCATGTGCCGAAGAATCGTGTTCAGCTCGGTCACCAGCGACTCGGCCCTCGTGTCGGTCAAACCAAGCCGGGCGAGCGACGCAATGTGCCGGACGTCGTCGAGCGTAACGGACACTACTCGTCTCCGCGTTCGAGGTTGGCTTGGGCGATCACGAGCGTCTTCCGCCCGATCGCCTCGTCGTCGAAGTCGACTTTGACTTTGGCGTCTCGCCCGGTTCCAACCAATTCGCCAATCGTCCCGCTGCCGAACTTCCGATGCTTCACGCGAACTCCAATGACAAATCGCGGCGTGTCCTGCGATTCGTCTTCCGGCGCGACCGGCGTGCGCGCGCCATAACTCGTGACCGGCAACCCGGGACGGCGCATGGCCGGCGACGGACGATCGCCGCGATCGTCGAGCTCCTGCCCGCCGCGCACACCGCGACCAAATCCGCGATTGAAGCTTCCGAATTCGCCGGCGGCGCGCATCATCGAGCGGCCCGAGCTCCGCACTTTGATGGTGCTGCGCTTCTCCACCATCGCGTCCGGAATGCCGTCGAGGAACGTCGATTGCCGCGCCGGCAGCAACTCTCCGTTGCGACGGCGCTCCTCCGCGTACGTCAGATACAATTTCCGTTCGGCGCGCGTGATGCCGACATACAAGAGCCGCCGTTCCTCCTCGAGGAGCGACGGATTGTCGAACGCTTTCGCGAGCGGGAACAGACCGTCCTCGAGCCCGGTGATGAACACCAGCGGATACTCGAGACCCTTGGCGTTGTGCAACGTCATCAGCGTGATGGCATCGGCGTCGGCGTCGAGCGAGTCGATGTCCGCCACGAGACTCGAGCGCTGCAGAAAATGATCGAGCGGACGGAGGCCGACTTCCCCCAGCTCGTCCGCGACTTGCTCTGCTGCGCCCGTGATCAATTCGCGAACGTTGTCGAGCCGGTCCGCACTCTCGGGCCCTTCGGCGCGGAGATGATCGCCGTAGCGAATCGCCTCGACGAGCTCGCGCAGCAGCTCGTCGACCGCCGCTTCCGTCGCGCGTTCGCGCAGCTTGGAAACCGTTCGCACAAACTCAGCGAGCGCGATGCGCGCCGCTGGGCGAAGCACGCTCGTGACCTCTTCCATCTGCGCGCCGGCGAACATCGGGACACCACGTTGCCGTGACGCATCCGCGAGCAACTCGATCGTCGTCTCGCCTAGGCCGCGCTTCGGTACACCGACGGCGCGGCGAAAGGCTTCGTCGTCCGACGGATTCGCGATCAGCTTGAGGTACGACATGAGATCTCGAATCTCTCGCCGATCATAGAACCGCACCGCACCCACCAATCGATACGGCACCGCTCCTCGGCGAAGCGCCTCTTCGAGCGCGCGACTCTGTGCGTTCGTGCGATAGAGCACGGCGATCTCATTGAGGCGGAGCGACGCCGCTGCCGACCGCCGCGCCATCATCTCACCGATGACGAAGTCCGCTTCATCACGTTCGTCGAGCGAACGCACCACCGTGATCGCCTCGCCGCCGGGACGCGTCGCGCGGAGCGTCTTGCCCATGCGCCCCGTGTTCACGCTGATGACGACATTCGCCAGCTCGAGAATCTGCGGCGTCGATCGATAATTCTCCTCGAGCCGCACCACCGCGGCGCCTGCGAAATCCTTATTGAAGTCGAGAATGTTGCGAATGTCGGCGCCGCGCCAACCGTAGATGGACTGGTCGTCGTCGCCCACGACGCACACATTGCCGTGCGCGCCGCCGATGAGTTTGATCAACTCGTACTGCGCGCGGTTCGTGTCCTGATACTCGTCGACAAGAATGTACCGAAACCGATCGCGATAGCTCGCCAGCTTTTCCGGATGCTGCTGCAACATGCGAACGGGAAGCACGAGCAGGTCGTCGAAATCAGCGGCGTTTGCCAACTGCAAGGCGTCGCCGAGCGATTGGTAGACCATGCCCACGGCTTTGGAGAACGGATCCATTGCCACTCGTTGATATTCGATCGGCGTCACGAGCGCATTTTTCGCTTCGGAGATCGCCGACTGAATTCCACGCGGCGTAAATTGCTTGGGCGACACATCGTGCCGCTCCATCAAGCGTTTGATCACGCCCAACGAGTCGTCTTGATCGTAGATCGTGAAGGCCGGCGTACGCGCCACGAGATGCGCCGCGCTCCGCAACATGCGCGCGCCGATTGCGTGGAACGTTCCGGCCCACATCCCCGCCGGTTCTGCGCCGAGCAACCGGCCGATGCGCTCGCGCATCTCCCCCGCGGCTTTGTTCGTGAATGTCACAGACAGGATGTGCCGTGGATCGACACCTTCGATGTCGATCAGTCGCGCGATCCGCGTCGTGAGGACTCGCGTTTTTCCCGATCCCGCGCCAGCGAGGACGAGAAGCGGGCCATTCACGTGGAGGACGGCTTCTCGTTGCGCCGGATTGAGGCCGGCGGTCAACTTTTCTTCGAGCAGCATCGACATCAGTGAAGAATAATCTCGAACGTCGCTCCCCGCTCCGTCGGCGCGAGCACGAGCCGCCCACCGTGATTCTCCTCGACGATTCGCTTGGCCAACGAGAGCCCGATGCCCCATCCGCTCTTCTTCGTCGAGAATCCAGGCTCGAACACGCGGTCTCTCAACTCGCGCGGCACGCCCGGGCCGTCGTCGCTCACGCGGATCACTACCCCGTCGTCGACCGTCGGCCACGCCGACAGCTGCACGTGGCCCCCGCGTCCGGCGAGCGCGTCGATGGCGTTCTTCGTCAGCACTTCCACTGCCCACTCTAAGAGCACGGCATCGCCGTTCACGGCATGGAGGTTCGGCGCAATCTCCGAATCGACGACGATCGTATTGGCGAGAGTCGGAACCCGCGCTTGAAAGTAGCGCGTGATGCGATCGACGACGCCCGAAACATCGATCGGCTCGAACTTTGGATCGCGCCCAATCCGCTCGAAACGATGCGCCACGCGGTCGAGTCGCTCGAGGTCACCGCGCATGTGCGAGACCGCCGCGAGCGCCGGCGGATCGGTGGCTCGTTCTTCAAACAGCTCGATCCATCCCGAGAGACTCGACAGCGGCGTTCCGAGCTGATGCGCCGACTCGCGCGCCATCCCGGCCCACAGACGCTCGCGCGCCGCGTCGCCGCGCGTGCGAATGATATAGATGCCGGCGAGCAGCAGGATCGCTGCGCCGACCGCTTGCAACACCGGAATGATTCGAAGCCATTGCACCACGGGTGGATCGCCGTAGTAGACCTTGCCGATCAACGAGTCGACGATCGGCGGATGTTGGCGCGCGAGCAGCGACACGTATTCGCGCACGCGCGGATCATCGTCGGCCACGGTGTGCCCTTTGTCGAACGGCAAGTTCGCGTGCCCAGCCGGAACGTCCTTGAGGTCAGTCCACACGAGCGGGACACCTTGGTCCCGAATGCTCTGCGACAGCTCGGTCAGCGCTTGAATTTCCGAGGCGGGCGTCGTGTCTCCGAACGCGCGATAGACGCGGATGAACATTTCGCTCGACCGTCTGGCACTCGCGCGAATGTCCTCGACGACACGATGCGTGTACCAAACGTACGAGCCCAGCAACAGCAGAATGAGCGTAGCGACTAGCCGCTCCGGCGTGCCGCGTCGCATCGCGGTCAGCTGAGTCGGTCCGTGCCGAAATACGGACGCAACACGTCAGGCACGGTGACCGTCCCATCCGCATTCTGATAGTGCTCAAGGATGCAGGCGATCGTTCGCGGAAACGCGAGACCGGAACCGTTGATCGTGTGGACGAAGCGCGGCTTCTCGCCTTTCGCGGGGCGATATCGAATATTCGCGCGCCGCGCCTGATAGTCGCTGAAGTTGCTGCACGACGACACTTCGAGCCAGGCGCCGACGCCGGGCGCCCACGCTTCGAGATCGTACGTCATCGCCGAGCTGAATCCCGTGTCGCCTGCCGCAAGCAATTTCCGGCGATACGGAATGCCCAGCCGCTCGAGAATGATTTCCGCATGGCGCGTCAACAACTCATGCTGTGCCGCCGAACTCTCGGCCGTCGCATAGCGTACGAGCTCGACCTTGTCGAATTCGTGCGTGCGCAGAATGCCGCGCGTGTCCTTCCCCGCCGATCCCGCTTCGCGGCGAAAGCATTTGCTGTATGCCACGAACGCCATCGGCACCATGTCCGGATCGAGAATCTCGTCGCGATAGAGATTCGTCACGGGCACTTCGGCCGTCGGAATGAGGAACAGACCGTCGCTCGACGTGGAGTACGCGTCATCCTCGAACTTGGGGAGTTGACCGGTACCCGTCATGGTCGCGCGATTCACGAGCAGCGGCGGCCACACTTCTTCGTAGCCATGCTCGTCGCGATGGACGTCCATGAAGAAATTCAGCAACGCCCGGACGAGACGCGCGCCGGCGCGTCGATAGAACACAAACCCGGAGCCCGACACTTTGGACGCGCGCTCGACGTCGATCATCCCGAGTTGCGCGCCGATCTCCCAATGCGGTTTGACGCCCTCGGACGAACGCGGCGTTCCCCACTCGCGCACGATGACGTTGTGCTCCTCGCCGCCGGCCGGCACCTCGGACAGCGTGACGTTGGGAATCTCGAGAAGGATCTGACGAAACGCATCGTCGACGACGGCGAGCTCCGCTTCGAATCGCGCGATCTCGTCGCCAAGCGTGCGGCTCAGCGCGATCAGATCGTCGGCGTTCTCGTTCGCCCGCTTACGCTTCGCGACTTCTTGCGCGCTGGTGTTGCGCTGCGCTTTGCGCTCCTCGGCCGCCTGCAACAAGCGCCGCCGTTCGCGGTCGAGTGCCTCGCCGCGGTCAATGACCGGTGCAAGCGCTTCGAACGCACCCCGGCGGCGCATGCCATCGCGAAGCAGATCGATCTGCTCGCGGAGCATCCGGACGTCGTGCACGAGTTACTCCTTGGGAACGCCCGGTACGAAGGACAAGAATCCGCAGTTCGGATCGACCGTGAAGCGAATGTTCATCTTTCGCGTGAGCGGATCGACGGCGACGATCACCAACTTGGCGACGATCGTGCTGCCGGTGATCGATACGCTGCACGCGTTTGCGTCGGCGCTCTGAACGAGGACGACTTTGCCTGGACGCGTGACCACCGAGGTATCGGCACGGTAGCCGTTCTTGGGCGCCTTGGTGATGGCGTCGAAGGATGAATCCGAAACCTGGAGCGCCACGCTGTGCGTGACCGCGAGGGAGCTCGCCACGACGTGCTGAGGCAAAACAACGACATTGCCGGCTGAGTCGATATCGAACGCGACGTCGAAGATGAAATTCGCGTCGGCGGAAATCAGCGTGGCGCTGAACATCTCGAGCGCGGTCGGCGCACCAGGCGGGGCGCCATTGATCGCGTAGACAACACCGCTATCCGAGAGCGTGGGAAGCGACGCGGGGACGGCGGTCAGGTCGCCGCAGGCGACACCGATGACCGCGATCGCCGCCCCGGCGAGGGCGAGGAACAACGGCTGTGGACGACGGATTCGACGGATCATGTTTAGGGAGTTCAAGGGCGAAGGATACGGCGGCGTGCGCTATTGTTCAAGCGATTGGTGTCGCTTGACTTCGACCATGGTGATCTCTAGCTTCGCCACGACTTTGGTAGGGGAGCTGAGGAAGCGGGTATGCCGAGCATACGTGATCTGGTCGCCGCTATTCGACAGCGGGAAGGAGTCGACGCCGCCATCGTGTTGGGCCGCGACGGCTTGCTGATCGACAGTCAACTCGAATCGGGACTCGACGCGGAGGACATCGCCGCGCGAATTCCGGCGATCATCGGCCCCGCAGACGAGCTCGGCGCCGCCACGAATCGAGGCGACCTGCTCACCGCCGTACTCGAACATCAAAACGGACTCGCGATCGTCTCGGTCCTTTCGCCCGAGGCGCTCCTGCTCGTTCTTGTCACCCCGCGCGCGAACATCGGGCAACTGCTTTTCGAGCTGCGGCGCAACCGCGAACACATCGCAGCACTCGTGTAGCCCCCACGCCACGTGACAACTGAGCCGCAAATCTTTCACGTGCTGGTTGCCGACGACGAGCCCCACATCGGCCGCATCATCAAGATGAAGCTCGAGCAGGGCCCGTTCCGCGTCACCCTGGCGTATGACGGCCGCGAGGCCCTGGAGGTCTTGGAGCATGAACCCGACATCAGCCTCGTCCTGCTCGACCTCATGATGCCCCACCTCAGTGGACTCGACGTGCTCGCCGCGATGCGCAAGAAAGAACAATGGAGACTGATTCCCTGCGTGATTCTCACAGCGGCGGGTCAGGAACAACAACACATCACGGCAATGGCTCTGGGCGCCACCGACTTCCTGACCAAGCCGTTCAGCCCGAAGAAACTGTACGCGCGCGCCGCTGAACTTGTGGGGATTGGCGCCGATGACGCGACCGCGGAGGGCCTGTGAGTCGTTGGGTGGTCGTTCTCGCCGGCGGGATCGGCTCGCGCTTTTGGCCCCTGAGTACTCCAGTCCGTCCAAAACAGCTCCTTCCGCTGGTGAGTAGTGAACCGCTGCTCGTCGAAGCCGTGGCGCGAGTCCGGCCCATCGCGCCACCGGAACGTGTCCTGATACTCACCAACCCGGCGTTGGTGCCCGCAATCGCCGCGCTGCTCCCTGATATTCCCCGCGAGAACATCATCGCCGAGCCGCGAGTGGGCGGAACGGCGGGTGCGCTGACGTGGTCGGCGCAGGAGATCGCGCGTCGCGACGGACCGAACGCCGTCATGATGTCGGTGCACGCCGATTGGGCGGTCGCCGACGCGGCCGGATTTCAGCGTGCCCTCGTGCGCGCCGCCGAAGCCGCCGAGCAGCATCATGTGCTCGCCACCGTCGGTGTCGTCCCGACGCGCGCCGATCCGGGGTTCGGCTACATCCAACCCGGCAAAGAGCTCGAGCCCGGCGTGCGCAAAGTTCAACGTTTCGTCGAAAAGCCGGACCGCATTCGCGCCGAAGAAATGCGCCGCGACGGCTACCTGTGGAATTCAGGGATCTTTGTCTGGCAGGTGGGCGACTTTTTGGACGACGTCCGGCGATTCACGCCCGAGGTTGCCCCCGCGCTGCATTCACACGCCGACAACATCGACGCGTTCTTTCATGCAATCACGCCGATCTCCGTCGACGTGGGCGTGCTCGAACGCAGCGATCGGGTGGTCGTGCTCCCCGGCGACTTCGGATGGGACGACGTGGGCACGTGGGGTTCGCTCCGGCGCGTTCGCCACACGGACGAAGCCGGCAACGCGGCGCATGGCCACGTCTATGCCGTCGACGCGCGGGACAACGTCGTGCACGCGCCCGACAGCTCGGTCGTGATGTACGGCGTGTCGAATCTCGTCGTGGTCGTCGAGAACGGCGTCGTCCTCATCACCACCGTCGACCGGTCGAGCGATCTGAAAACACTCATGGACGCGCTGCCCCGCGGCGTTCGGGAACACACATGAACCGCGCCCTTCCGCGCCGATGACCGTCGTCGCGCTGTACGACGACGCGCGGGCCCGAACCTTCGAGCCGTTCGCGTCGACGCGCCCGATCTCCGAGATGACGGCCGGCATCGCGCTCATCCGCGAACGCTGGAAAGTCGCGCTTCAACCCAATGACGGCGTGCAATTCATCGCCGGGCCGCGCCACGCGGGCTTCAGCGAGGGCGTCGATACGCGAGCGGCGACCGGCACCCTGCCCCGCGGCACGATCGTCGTCAACGCGCGGTGTGTGCCCGCGGTCCCGGTCGACGCGACCAAGGCAGCCAAACGCGCCGCGTCATGCACCATGTGGCGATGCGGATCGCAACTCGCCGCCGTGCGTCTCAGCGATGCCGTGGATGTCTCCGCGTTCACCGACGGCACGCTCGCGCTCGACGATCTCCACGCCGGCACCGGCGCCATCGACGACGTCAAGGGCTGGTGGTTGGACGAAGTCTGGGATTTCATCCGACTCCTGCCGGACCAGTTGGCAAGCGACATCGCGCAGGTCATCGAGCAACCGGCCATGCGCGACGCCATGCCGTTCTACGCGCCACCGGGACACGCCACCATCCTCGGCGCACATCCGGTGCTCGTACTTGGCCCGACCGAGCGCGAGCCCCAGCTTCCGAGAACGATGATCGAACCGTACGTCGTGTTCGATGCGACGGCCGGTCCGATCATGATTCACAGCGGGTCACACATTCGCGCGTTCAGCCGGATCTCCGGTCCGTGCTACATCGGCCGCGAGGTGCAGGTCATGGGCGGCGACATCACCACCTGTTCGATTGGCGACGTGTGCAAAGTGCGCGGTGAGCTGAGCAACTCGATCTTCCTCGGCCACGCAAACAAAGGACACGACGGCTTCGTGGGCCACTCGTACCTCGGCCGCTGGGTGAATCTTGGCGCGTCGACGGTCACGAGCAATTTGAAGAACACGTATGGGCCGGTATCGCTCTGGACGCCGAGCGGCGTGCGCGACACCGGGTTGCAGTTTCTCGGAACGATGTTCGGCGATCACGTGAAGACGGGCATTGGCCTGCGATTGTCGACTGGTACGGTCATCGGCGCCGGTGCCAACGTGTACGGCGACATGCCGCCCAAGATGGTGCCGCCGTTCTCGTGGGGGGAGAATGCTCCCTACTCGATCTACCGCGCGGACAAGTTCGTCGAGGCGGCCAAACGCATGATGTCCCGCCGCCACGTCGACCTGACCGACGGCGCGCGCGATCACCTGTTGTCGGTGCACGCCGCGCGATGGGGCGCAGAGACGGGCGAGCCATGAGCATTGCGCCATGAAGTTGTGGATTCTTGGCAGCGGCAGCAGCGGCAACGCGATTCTGATCGAATGCGATGAGACGCGCATTCTCATCGACTGCGGCTTCGGCACGCGCATCCTCGCCGGCCGGCTCAAGACCATCGGCGTCGATCCCAAATCGATCGACGCATGCTTGGTGACGCACGAACACACGGATCACGTCAAAGGCGCGGGCGGCGCGGCGCGCCGTTGGGGCTGGGATGTGTACGCGACAAAAGGCACGGCCAAAGCGCGTGAGCTGGCAAAGACGACGAGCCTTCACACGTTCAAGCCCGGCGACACGCTCGAATTCGCCGGCATGACCGTGCTCACGACGGCGATTCCGCACGACGCGAGAGAACCGGCCGGCTTCGTCGTGACGAGTCGGTCGACGGGAGCACGCGCCGGATTGTTCTACGACATCGGACACGTGAGCCGCGCGATCGCCAACGCCTGCGCGTCACTCGACATCCTCGTGCTCGAGTCGAACTACGATGAGGATATGCTCATCAACGGCCCGTACCCGCGCTGGCTCCAGGCGCGGATTGCGAGCCGCGTCGGGCACCTGAGCAACCGCGATGCCGGTGTGTTTGCGCGCGCGACCGTCACGCGCGACGTGAACCACGTGGTGCTCGCGCATCTCAGTGAACAGAACAACTCGCCGCGCGTGGCGTTGACGTCGATGCGCGGCGCGCTCGCGCGGACAAAATTTCGCGGGACCATCACGGCGGCAAAGCAGGACGCCGTGGTGGGACCGTTCGTACCGAATGAGAAACGGGCCGAAAAGCCGCTCCAATACGCGTTGTTTTAGAATCCCACTGAGGAACTCATTTCGTGATTGTCAAACCCGCGGATGTTGAGCAAGGTGGAAATTGGGATGGCACGTCCTGGGATCCAAACGCGCGGCGCAATAATCCAAATTTGCAAAGCACCATGGACTGGGCCGAGCACCAACGCATTGTCTGTGATGCACGGAGCTTGGTGACGCCGAATCGGCCGGAGCTACGGGGCAACAGCGAGCGGGATAAATTCGTCACCAACGCGTTTTTTGAGCTCCAGGCCGCGTATGTCTCGCGCGATGTCGAGCTCTACGTGACGAAGGGCATTCATCAGCCAGGTAATCCGCACATTCAAGTGCAGACGTTCAACTCGAAACTCCTTCCGGACGGACGCCGTCGGCCAATTTTTACCTTCCATCTCGTCCTCAGTGCAGAACCCGTCGCCGGCCTCGCGGACAAATTCCAGTGGAAAGGTGTGCAGTTCACGGTGATCGGAACGCATCTCTACAGTTGGCCGGAGGCCGCCATGCGCGCCAGGCGAGGGGTGCGAAGCGCGAGTATCAGCTCGACATCGCCGGTGCTGCAGCGCCATCTCAATGCGATCGCTGCACGTCAAGCCGCAGAAGAACAGCGAGTGCGTGATGCCGCGGCCGCCGCGAGACTCGCTTCCGCGAAATCCGTCGAGGAACACTTCGACAACGTGGCGCTGCCGGCGTTCAAAACGAAATACAGCGTGGACAAGAGCGAGTTCAACCCGACCAAACAAGGCTACGCCAAGTTTCGCCTGGGCACGGGGCAGTTCAACGTCAAGGTTCGCGGCAAGGGCTACCCGATCAAGTACATCAAGAACGGCGACATCGTCTTTGTTGGTGCGGTACCACCTGGATTTGACGGCAACTGAAGTACGCGGGTACTTGGTACCCGAGTACAAGGATTGGCATACGAGCCCCAACAATGCGGGCTTCGTTTAGAAAACTGGTACCGCCGATGCAAATCGCTGTTGGCCCGTCGCTGTTGGCCGAGTCGTTTCGTCGGCGTCCCGGCCGTGCACCGATCCAAGCTTTGTTGTGGGTCGCTCGTCGGTCTCAGTACCAAAGTCTTGCGTACCAGCTACTGCCCGTTGCCGTTCCGGGAAGGGTGAGAAACGAAAACGAGCCGCCTTTCGGCGGCTCGTTCCGTTTCTCACCCGCGTCCTGACCTAGTACATTCCGCCCATGCCGCCGCCCGGTGGGCCGCCGGCGTGCGGTGCTTCCTTTTCCTTCTTCTCCACGATCAACGCTTCAGTCGTGAGGAGCAGTCCGGCGATCGACGCGGCGTTCTGTAACGCCGTGCGGGTCACCTTGGTCGGGTCGATGACGCCGGCCAGGACCAGATTTTCGTACGTGTCCGTCAACGCGTTGTAACCGAACGCGTCATCCTTCGAGGCACGCACCTTTTCGACGACGATCGAGCCTTCGCCGCCCGCGTTCTGCACGATCATACGGATCGGCTCTTCGATGGCGCGACGGATGATGTCGACGCCGATCTGCTCGTCGGTCTCCGGCAACTTGAGCGTCTTGAGCGCGCGCTGCGCACGAATGAATGCCACGCCGCCGCCTGGGACGATGCCCTCTTCCACGGCTGCGCGGGTCGCATGCAATGCGTCTTCGACGCGGGCCTTCTTCTCCTTCATCTCAGCTTCAGTCGCGGCGCCGACGTTGATGACGGCCACGCCACCGGCGAGCTTCGCCAGACGCTCCTGGAGCTTTTCCTTGTCGTAGTCCGACGTGCTGGTGTCGATCGCGACGCGGATTTCCTTGATACGGCCCTGGATCTTGACCTCATCGCCGTTGCCGTCGATCAGCGTCGTGTTGTCCTTGTCGACGACGATACGCTTGGCACGTCCGAGATCCGTGATGACCGCGTTCTCGAGCTTGAAGCCGACTTCCTCGCTGATGACCTGGCCGTTCGTCAACACCGCGATGTCCTGCAGCATCGCCTTGCGACGATCGCCGAAGCCCGGCGCCTTGACGGCGCAGACCTTGAGCGTGCCGCGCAGCTTGTTCACGACCAACGTGGCCAACGCTTCACCTTCGACATCCTCGGCGATGATGAGCAGCGGACGGCCCTGCTGGGCAACCTTCTCGAGGACCGGGAGCAGGTCCTTCATCGATGAGACCTTCTTGTCGTGGATCAGGATGAACGCGTCCTCGAGGACGGCTTCCATCTTTTCCGGGTCGGTGACGAAGTACGGCGAGACGTAGCCGCGATCGAACTGCATACCCTCGACGGTGTCGAGGTTGGTCTCGAGGCCCTTCGCCTCTTCAACCGTGATCACGCCGTCCTTGCCGACCTTCTCCATCGCTTCGGCGATCAGGTCGCCGATTTCCTTGTCGTTGTTCGCCGAGATGGAACCAACCTGGGCGATTTCCTTCTTGCCGGTGGTGGGGACGCTGATCTTCTTCAGCTCCTCGACGACCGCGGCGACGGCCTTCTCGATGCCGCGCTTGATGGCCATCGGGTTGGAGCCGGCGGTGACGTTCTTGAGGCCTTCGCGGAAGATCGCCTGCGCGAGCACGGTCGCCGTCGTGGTGCCGTCGCCGGCCAGATCGGAGGTCTTGGTCGCGACTTCCTTCACCATCTGCGCGCCCATGTTCTCGATCGGATCCGACAACTCGATTTCCTTCGCGACCGTCACGCCGTCCTTGGTGACCGTCGGGGCGCCGAACTTCTTGTCGATGACGACATTCCGGCCCTTGGGGCCGAGGGTGACCTTCACGGCCTCGGCGAGCTGATCGACGCCCCGCTTGAGCGCGGCGCGCGCGTCGACGCTGAAATACAGTTCTTTGGCTGCCATAGTACAGAGCCCTCTATCAGTGAGTTTTAGTTTAGCGTTGTGATATGATCAAGTTCTGATCAAGCGAGCACGGCGAGGACGTCGGACTCGCGAAGGATCAGCAACGCTTCGCCGTCGACCGTCACTTCGGTGCCGCTGTACTTCCCATAGAGGACCTTGTCGCCGACCTTCACGTCCATCGGCACGCGCTTGTCCTTCTCGAACCGGCCCGGACCAACCGCAACGATCTCGCCCTGCTGGGGCTTCTCTTTCGCGGTGTCGGGGATGTACAGACCGCCGCGCATCTGCTCGGACTCTTCGAGCGCCCGAATGACGACGCGGTCGGCCAACGGGGTGACCTTCACACTGGTCTTGGTGGCCATACGGTAAGCTCCTCCCTGTCTATGCCTGCGGTGAATGCTGGTGTAAAAACATCGCTGTTAGCACTCGACAGTCGCGAGTGCTAACAACCCGGATTATACCGACGATCGGCGTCGCAGTCAAGGCGGCAGTCCCACCAACAGGCCGTGCGTTAATTCGTTACGCGACAAATACTTATGATGAAGTACACCCGCTGAGATCGGTGCGTTAAACCGCAGGCCGCAATAGCTCGTACGCGATCTGAAGTCCCCGAAGCGTCAGATGCGGCTCGACCCGATCGAAGGTCTTGCACAACGCCGCCATCGTCTCGGCAAACCCCCCAGTCGCCAGCACCAGCGGCACCTGCTCGCGCGGCCAACTCGCCTTGATCCGACCCACGATTCCATCGATCGCATCGGCCGCGCCGAACATCACGCCCGCCCGAATGCACTCCTCCGTGCGCTTTCCAATGACGCGCGACGGAATTGTGATCTCCGTGGCCGGCAGCTTCGACGTCCGGCGCGTCAACGTCTCCGCCGACGTCAACACGCCCGGCGCGATCACGCCGCCCAGGAACACGCCGTCCGCCGTGATGCAATCGAACGTCATCGCGGTGCCCATGTCGACGACGATCGCATCGCGCGCGAACAAGCGGCTCGCAGCCAAGGTGTTGATCAGCCGATCCGCCCCGACGGTGAGCGGCTCGTCGACGTCGAGTGTAATCGGAAGCTCCGACGTCGCATCGACGACGAGCGGGTCGCCGACCTTGAAATACTCCGTGCACGCCTCGCGCAATGGCCCGGTCACGCGCGGCACGACGGAGCCGATCGCAACGCTGTCGACCATCTCGACGCCGAATCCGCGCGCCGCCAGCAGCGACGACAAGAGAACGCCAAATTCGTCGGCGGTCCGCGCGACATCCGTCATCACGCGCCAGTGACCGCGCAACTCCGAGTCGCTGAACAACCCGATCGTCAGCTCAGTGTTGCCGACGTCGAAGACCAGGATCACCGATCCTCCGTGAGCACGAGGGAACCCGCCCGCACCAGCACCATGTGAGACGCTCCGCCGTCAGAAGCTACGTCGACCACGAGAGCGCCGCTCGCATCGATTCCCACGACGCGACCAACCGTCGGCGACGTACACGGCCGGCCACGCGCGAGGTCGCGCTCAGCGAAGTCCGCCAATTCGGCGTCGCCGAGCGGGCCGAGCTTCGCGGCAGCGGAGCGAACGGCCGGCACGACCGCGTGGAGCACGGCCACGCGATCCGTTCCGCTCCGCAATCCCGCGGCGTTCGCTTCGGTCACCGGCGGACGAACGTTGATCCCGACACCGATCGCGGCCCAATCTGGAACCCCGTCTCGCCACCGTGCCTCGATGAGAATTCCCGCAAGTTTCCGCGCGCCGACGTAGAGATCGTTCGGCCACTTCACGCGGACAGGCAGGTCGCTGAACGCGTCCAGCACCGGGGCGAGAGCCAGTCCAACGCGCAGCGACAGCACGTCGAGCGCAGACACATCGCGCGGCCGCTCGATCATCGTGAGCCACAATCCGGCCCGCGGCTCCGACGCCCACGTGCGCCCCATACGCCCGCGCCCCGCCGTCTGCGCGTCGGCGATGATGAGGGTTCCGGCCTCCGCGCCGTCCACGGCGAGCGCATGCGCCACGTCCAATGTGGAACCCACTTCGTTGAACCACTCGACACGCGGCAATCCCAGTCGGCGCGCCGTCTCCGTACTCAACGCACGCTGCTGCGCGCCCGCGGCGATGTTCGAGCCGTTAGTAGACAAACACGAAGAAGAACACGGTGGCGAGCACGATGCGATAGATCCCGAACGAGCTGAAATTGCGTGTCTTGAGGAAGCTCAGGAACGACTTGATCGCGATGATCGCCGTGATGAAACTCACGATGAACCCGACGGCCAAGAGGCCGAAATTGCCGGACAACGCGCCGCGGTTTTTTACCAACTCCAATCCGCTGGCCGCGATCATCGTCGGCACTGCCAACATGAACGAGAACTCCACGATCGTGCGTTTGCTGATGCCGAGCGCCGCGCCGCCCAGAATCGTCGCGGCCGATCGCGACACGCCAGGAATGATGGCGATCGCCTGAAACAATCCGATCAGCAATGCCTTCCTGTACGTGATCTCGGCAAAATCTGCCTCACGGTCCGGCCGGCCGTCGAATTTGCCGAACAAGATCAACACGAGACCGCCGAGCACCAGCGCACCAAGAACGACCGGGATGTTTCCGAGCAGGTAGGACTTGAGAACTTTGTAAACCGTGAGACCGATCACGCCCGTGGGAATCACGGCAACCACCAGCTTCTTGAAGATCTCCCAGTTCCAGAACTTCGCCCAATAGAGGACGACGACCGACAGAATCGCGCCGAGCTGAATGATGATCTGAAAGCTCTTGAGAAACTCCGTCTCTTGCAGCTTGAGCGCTCGGCTCGCCAGAATCAGATGCGCGGTCGACGACACCGGAAGAAACTCCGTGACGCCCTCCACGATGCCGAGCACGATCGAATGCCAGACGGTGAACACCGGGTTGCCCGGCAACACTGCGTGCGCGACGATCACTGAGCGTCCCGGTCCAGTGGGGACAGCGTTCGATCGATGGACGACCGCTGCGCGAGCGTGTACTCATAGAATGCTTCGTACTCGGGAACGATGGCGTCGAGCGAAAAGCGCGCGCGCGCGTCGGCCGCCGCGAGCGCGCTCATGGTCTGCCAGCGATCGCGATCACCAAGAATGCCAATCGCGGCGTTCGCCATGCCCTCGACGTCGCCCACTGGACACAACGCACCGGTCTCACCGTCGCGAATGACTTCAGGGAGTCCGCCCGTCTGCGCGCCGATGACTGGAACGCCGCACGCCAACGCCTCGAGCGCGCTCAGCCCGAACGACTCAGTGCTCGATGGCAGCAAGAACAGATCTGCGCCGGCGAGCAACGGCGCCACAGTATCGATCTTTCCGAGGAAAAACACCTTGTCCTGCACGCCCAGCTCTCGCGCCTCCGCCTCGGCCATCACGCGATCGGGTCCGTCGCCGACCATCACGAGCACTGACGGCAGCTGCGCCGCGACGCGAGCGAATACCTGAACGACGTCCTTCACGCGCTTGACCGGACGGAAGTTCGAGACGTGCATGAGCACATTCGTATTGGCGTCCACCTGCTCGTCGAGAATCGACGTATATCGCGACCGATCGTAGACCTCGGGGTCGACGAAGTTCGGGATGACCTCGATCCGGCAGGCCGTGCAGCCGAAGGTGGTCAGCGTCTGCTCCTGGAGATAGCGAGACACCGCCGTCAGACCATCGGATTTCTCGATCGAGAATTTCGTGATCGGTTTGAACGACGGATCTTGGCCGACGATGGTGATGTCAGTCCCGTGCAACGTCGTCACGACGCGAATATCGGGACGCGCCGTCCGCAGCATTTCTTTGGCGATCCACGCGCTGGTCGCATGCGGAATGGCGTAGTGGCAATGCAGCAGGTCGAGCCCGTGGTCGAGCACGACTTCGTGCATGCGAACTGCGAGCGCCAAATCGTACGGCGGATATTCGAACAACGGGTACCGGCCGACATCGACTTCGTGGAAGTAGATGCGCGGCAACAGCGCCGGCAGTCTGAACGGCTGCTGGTAGGTGATGAAGTGGATCTCGTGGCCGCGCTTGGCGAGCGCGATCCCGAGCTCGGTGGCAACGGCGCCCGATCCGCCGTACGTCGGATAACAGGTGATTCCAATCTTCACGCGGACGTTCCCGATGAATGCGCCGGACTCGCCGCCCACCGTTCCGCGACGGCGTGCCAATCAGAAGTGGTTGGATCGAGGCGAGTCACACGGTCGGCGGGGAGCTGGTGGCGAAACCACGTGCGCTGTCGCTTGGCGTACTGCCGCGTCTCGATGAGAATGATCTCGCGCGCCTGGGCGAGCGACAGGCTTCCCGACACGAGGCGGCGGACGGCGTCGTACCCGGTGGTCTTCCACGCAGGGGCGGCCGCCGGTACGGTCTCCATCAATTGTCGCACTTCGTCCATCCAACCGTGGTCCAGCATGTCGTCAATTCGCCTTCCGATTCGGTCTGCCAGCGCGGCTCCGGGATCCACTACAAGATAGCGGGGGCGCCAACGGGCACGCCGCGCACGATCGCGGTGCAAATCACTCATCCGATGCCCCGTGAGAAGCGCGATTTCGATCACGCGCAGGAGTTGTGTGCGGCCGAGGGTCGCGCGACCGGGATCAAGATGCGTCACCCACCGGCGGAGCTCGGGTACGTCGAAAGCCCCGGTGACGGACGCCAGCTGTTCGCGCCGAGCAGGTTCGAGCGCCGGTTCGTCGAAGAGTCCTTCGAACAAGGCGCGGAGATACAAGCCCGTTCCGCCGACGACCAACGGTGCCGTCCCTGATTGCAGGGATTCCTCGATCCAGCCGTCGGCGGCGGCGGCCCATGCGGCGGCGGAGTATCGGTCCCCTGGATCGATGATGTCGATTCCCCGGTGCACGACCGCCGCGCGCTCGGCCACACTCGGCTTGGCGCTCCCGATGTCGAAGCCGCGATAGACTTGCCTCGAGTCGGCACTCACGATCGCGCTGCGCATTCGCGCCGCAAGGAACATCGCGACCGCGCTCTTCCCTGCCGCCGTCGGACCGCAGATCACGCGGATCTCGTGATCCTCACCAACGTACGACGTCACCAACGAATCAACGTCGGCCAAAGCGCCGCTCAATTTCTTCCCAGGTCAGCTGCACGATCGTCGCGCGACCGTGCACGTCGTGCGCAGGCAAGGTCGTATCGCGCAAGGCGACGTATAACGCGCGCATTTCTCCCGGCGACAGCGCGTCACCGGCCTTGATCGCTGCTTTGCACGCAATGGTCGCCGCGAGCTTCTCGTGCCGCGAATGCGTGCCGGCATCGCGATCGCCTGTTAGCGACGCCAGCGTTTCTCGCAGACAGCGCTCCGGATCGAACCGCGGGTGAGGCATAGGCACGGCGCGAACGAGCAGCGTGTGTCCGCCGAACCCCTCGATCTCGAAGCCGAGCCGCTCGAACAACTCGCGATTCGCCTCGAACGCTTCACTCTCCGCCGGCCCGAGATGCAACGTGAGCGGAAACAACAGGCGTTGCGCGGGCTGCTCACCGCGCTCGAGCGTCATCATGAAACGCTCATACAGCACGCGTTCGTGCGCCGAGTGCTGATCGATGAGCACGACGCCCTGGTCGTGCTCGAACATGATGAACGTGCGGTGCAACTGTGTGAGCGGCGGCACGTCGGCGAACGGAGCGGCGACCGCCGGCGGGTGGGGCTCGGGGACCGGAGCGCCGTTGTCGTTGCCGTTCGAGGATCCGGCGTCGACTACCGGCGGCTCGAACAGGCCGTCGTTCACAGCCGTCGTCGCCTGAAGCGCGTCGATACCCACCGGGCTGAAATCCGCCGTCGGTGCGACAACAGGTGCGCTCGGCCACTGCATTCGGCCGAACGTCGCGCCGGCGTCGAACGTCCCGAGCGCGCGACGAACCGCCGATTCGACCGTGCGCTCCACCTGCCACCGATCGCGAAAACGCACCTCGGCTTTGGCCGGATGCACGTTCACGTCGACCATGTCCGACGCGACCACGACATCGAGAAATAGAGTCGGCCGCACGCCACCGGGAATCGTGGAGCGATATGCCGCCTCGGCCGCACGCACGATGCCATTGTCACGAATCGAGCGTCCGTTCACCGAGAGAAATACGCGGCGCGTTGCGGTCGCGACATCCGCGGGGCGCTCGACGAGTCCCGCGACGTGCGAGGTGCCGTTTACGTCGTCGACGTCGAGCAGGCGCGCGGCGAAGGGACCACCGTATACCGCGGCCAGACGCTCGCGCAGCGACGGCGACGCCGGCAGCGTGAGCATCGGCTTGCCATCGTGCGTGATCGTGAAGCGAACGTCGCGCCGCGTCAGCGCCATGCTTCCGACGACGTCGAGAATCGCACGCCATTCAGAGCGAGCGCCGCGCAGAAATTTCTGTCGCGCCGGTGCGTTGAAGAACAGTCGCGAGACGCGCACAGTCGTCCCGCGGCGTCGCGCGATCGCCGTGACGTCGACCACGGTTCCGCCGGCGGCGCGGACGAGCGTGCCTTCGCCGTCGTCCGGCGCCGTCTCGATCTCGAACTGCGACACGGACGAAATTGCGGCGAGCGCCTCGCCGCGAAAACCAAAGCTCTTTACGCCGACGAGATCGTGGGCGGCGCGGATCTTCGACGTCGCGTGCCGCTCGAGCGACAGCACGGCGTCGTCGCGCGACATGCCGGTACCGTCGTCGCTGATGCGAATGCTCTGACGTCCGCCGTCTTCGACGGCGAGGTCAATCGATGTGGCGCCGGCGTCCAGCGCGTTCTCGATCAACTCTTTGACGACGGACGACGGGCGCTCGACGACTTCGCCGGCCGCGATCTGATCGGCGACGGCGCTCGGAAGAACGGCGATGCGTTGGGGGGCTGCGACGGGCACCGCGCAAAGCTACCGGCGCGGCGCCGTGAGCGTCAATCGGCGGAGACGGAACTCCGAACGATCATCCGCCACCGATCTGCGACGCATCTCGCATGTCGAGCGAAATGATCGCCGCGTTCTCGACCCACCCGTCGCGTCCGTCGTCGAGGGCAATGCGTGTCCACGCGCCTTGTCGTCCCGTTACGCGCACCACTTCGCCCACGATCGCCGTCGCGCCGCGTTCGCCACCCAGTCCAGGGTCGTCGCTCAATGACGACGTTCGACGAATGACGGCGACACGGCGGCCCGATTCCTTGTCGGCGAGTGCAAATCCGCCGAGTGCGACGAGCCCTGCGAGGACGGCGAGGGTCGCGACGGAACGGCCGCCGATCGTTTCGCCGCGCGCGGCGTGATGTGTCGCACGCGCCCAGGCAAGGAACCAGAGGGCGGCGGCGATGTCGAAAATCCACGACGCGGGAAGCGGAGGAACATAGCCCGCCGCCGTCCACGGTAGAGCATGCACGAGCTCGGCGCGCTCGCGCACGTCGTCGGCAAGCGGCTCAATGCGCAACGCACGTTGCCATGCGGCCACACTGCGCGCCGTGTCAGCGGACGCCCACGACGCTGTTCCGAGATCGGCCCACGCGTCGGGCGCGCGCGGCTCGGCGGTGACAGCAGCGATGAACGACTCTCGCGCGGCAACGAAGTTGTGCTTTTCATACGCGGCGACGCCTTCGTCAAAGGCGCGTTGCGCGGCAGTGGTGTTGTACGCGTCAGCGGTCGCGACACCGCCGACGACCAACAGCCCGGCAATGATCGAGAGCGCCGGCAACCCGATGCTCACGCGCGTCAACGCCTCGGCGTCTATGGTGCGGTAGAGTTGCGCCGCTCGTTCGGCGGCATCGGACTTCAATGAACCGGACGCGGAAAACGCGGCTTCGTCGAGCTCGCGCAGAAAGCGCTCGGCGTCGAGCGCAACCGCAGTCGTGACGCCGCGCCGCCGAAGCGTGCGCGCGAGTGCGCCTGGCCGCGTGAAACTCTCGGGCATGAGCCCAAGGCGTTCGGCGAGTGCGCTGGTGAACGCGCGACGAACATCGGAAGCGTCAAGTGCTTTCGGCCCGCCGCGCGACAGCGAGGCGAGACGAGCCGCGTGGCTGACTTGGCGTACCGTCGAGCGACGTCGACGGTCGCGTGTTCCGAGCGTCAACGCCGGAACCGGGAGCAGAGCGAGAAAGGCCCAGAAGACCGGATGCTCGTGAAGCGGCGTTACCGCTGCGCCGCGGTAGCGTGTCCGCAGCGAGAGCAACGTCTCGGTCCGCGCCGTGTCCGCCGACGCCAACGTGCCGGGTCTCACATGAAGTCGAGTGGCCTTCGTTGCGCTCACTTCGTAGCGGCGTAAATCGGGATTAAAGAACGCATATCGAATGGGCGGCAGGTCAAGCTCTCCCGCGATCCGTGGCGTGAGCACCCAATCGAATTCCTTGGAGCCGGCGATCTTGCGAGCCGTCGTGTCGACATGCACGCGCTCGTCGCCCTTCACGAGCGTTCCCCATGGAACGCCGACGAGCGGCGGCGGAAGCAACTTGACGTTTCCCGTGCCCGACACGCGCACCGTCAACAGCAATGGGTCGCCGACGCGCGTGCCGTTTGTGTCGAGCTTGGCGGCGACGCGCAGGTTGCCCACCGCTCCGCCGTAATCTGACGGCCGGCCCTGCGTGGGCGGCTCGACGGCGACGATCACCGTGCTGTCGGTTTGAAGCTCATGCGTCTCCTCACGGCTGAAGAAACTCGCCGACAACGGCAACGAGTAGACGAGTTGTGCCGGCGGAATGGCGAATCGGCCAGGCATGAGCGGAAAGAGCGCGCGCTGATACACGAGTGCGTCGAAGCAGTGCGAGCCCACCTGCCGCCGCGGCGGATCGCCTCGCACAGGCACGTCGTAGGCGAGCATCGACTGCATGTCCGGCGGAAAGAACGTTGGATTTCGCCGCAGTCGGTCGCGCACCGTTTCATTCAAGAACACGGCAACTTCATAGTTTGCTTGTTGTCCGACGAACACCGTTTCCGGCAGGGTCAACGCGTGGAAGTTGACCTCGAGACTGGTGTCCACTCGCGCGCGGGCGACGACCGTCGGAACGATGCGGCCCGTCGCCGGGCGAATCGTGATCTCGACCGGCCGCGACCGAGCCACGGCGCCGCTCAGCGATGCTTCGAAAGACGGAATCGCAAACGTCCCAATGCGATCCGTCGTCAACACGTAGCGATACTCAGCGACCACGGAGCCGGGCGTCCGCGCGTCGTAGATGAGATGTGGAACAGCCGACGATCGAAGCACGTCGAAGGGCGCCATCCCCGGCGCGACGACGAGCGGTGCTCCGCGACCGCGGGCGCTGACGGCAACACTGATCTCCACCGCCTCGCACGCCGACGCGGTTTCCGGGGCGTGCACGACGATCGACAGTTGGGCGGCGAGCGCGAGAATGCCGATCACCAGTCCTTTCCTCCCGGCGGCGGCTCAACACGATTCGCCTTCTGCTTCTTAGACTGGACGTCGCGCTCTTCGCGCGCGGCGCTGCCGAGGAGTTGCTCGGCTTGCTGTTGACCCAATCCGCCTTGTGGCTGCGGTGCCTGACCTTGCGGTGACTTGCTCGCACCGCCACCGCCGCCCCCGCCACCGCCGCCACCTTCCTTTTTCTTGCGCAGTGCGAGCTCGTAGTTCCACTTCGCGTCCAGATCGTCGGGACGCATCAGAATTGCTTTCTTGTAGACGACGAGCGCCGAGTCGAGTGCGGTGTTGTCGGGACCGGCCGGCGTCGCCAAGCCGTTTTTCAAGTCGGCGAGCCCGAGATTGAACAGCGAGCGAAAACGCAGCTCGTCGTTCTTGCTATCGATGAGGCGCCCGAGCGCTTCGGATGCGCTCGCGGTAGAATCGGCGGCAACGAGCGCTGTACCGAAATTGTAAACCGTTTCCGGTTTGTTGTCGCCCGCGGTGATCGCGTCACGAAACAACGATGCCGATTGCGTGAACTGACCGCGACGATACGCCGCCGTCGCTTGCCGAGTGCGTGAGATCCCCGCGCACCCGGTGAGCGACAGGAAAAAGAACAGCAGTCCCGCGGCGACCGTGTGCTCCGCCGCCGGGCGAGCGCGACGTCGTCGACCCCGTCGTTCGATCAGCGCCGTGTCCAGAAGCAACAGCGCGAACGCGGGAAAGAGAAACCACTGATACCTAGGTGTCTTGGTCTCACCGCCGGAGGTCGCGCGCGATTGCGTCCTGAGGCTCGCCAGCGACGACTTCACCCGCGCGGCCTTGTCGGTCGCACCGGCCTCGATGAACGTGCCGCCGGCCGCCTCGGCCGCCGCCTTGAGAAATTCGGGATGGTACGTAGTCACCACCGTTTGTCCGTTCTCGTCCTTCTTCGTAGTAATCGACCCATTGGGAGCAGTGATCGGGATCGTTGCTCCGTCTGTCGTGCCGAATCCCACGGTGACCAAACTGATTCCCTGCGCACCCGCGCGCTTGGATTCAGTCACGACGTCTTCGATCGGCTCGAAGGCTTCCCCGTCACTCATGACGACTATCGCGCGGTCAGCGCCACTGTTCGTGAGCGTGGCAAGATCGACACCCTGCTTGATGGTTCGCGCCAACGAGCTTCCGGCCTGCCCGACGATCGTCGGATCGAGGTTGTCGAGAAACAGATCGAGCGCGCCTGCGTCGATGGTGAACGGGGACAACACGTAGCTGCGTCCGGCGAACGCGAGCACCGCAATCCGATCGCCGGGCGACACCGCGCGCAGACGCCGCACCTCCGACTTCATTCGCTCCATGCGACTCGGCCGCTCATCTTGCGCCATCATCGAGAGCGACGCGTCCAACGCCAGCACCATGTCGATGCCGCTCGAATGCACGACGGTGCGTTCGTCGCCCCAACGCGGGCCGGCGACGGCAACCCCAACGAGCGCGCTCGCAAGACCGAGTCTCAGCATTCGCCATCCCGGCGGAACGAGCGTGTTGGCCGGAATCAGACGCGAGATGACGTCCATGCTGCCCAGCCGTTCCAAGCGAATGCGCCGCTGCTTGTACGCGTGGCGAAGCACGAGCACCGCGAGCAGCGGCAGCACGACGCCAAGTGCGAGCAAATAGGGGTAATCGAAAACGAGTTCGCTCATGGCAGCGGACCTCGCCGAGCAGCAAGGAGCAACTCCGTCACGAGTGCGAGTGCGGCGAAATACAACGGCCAGCGAAACAGCTCCGTGTAGCGGACGTACGATCGCGTTCGCACTGGTTCGCGCTCGAGTTGATTGATCTCTTGATAAATGCGCTCGAGTGCCGCCGCGTCGCGCGCGCGATAGTACCGCCCGCCGGTCATCTTTGCGATGTCGGCCAACAGGGGTTCGTCGATACGCACGAGACGATTCTCATAACGCAATCCAAACAGGCCGCGGCCCACCGGCACGGGGGCCATGCCTTCGGTCCCGACGCCGATCGTGTAAATCTTGATGCCGAACACGGCCGCGGCTTTTGCCGCAGTGCGCGGGTCGATCGAGCCACGGTTGTTCTCACCGTCGGTCAACACGATCATCACGCGCGAACGTCCGGGTGCGTCGCGCAAACGATTGGCGGCGGTGGCGATGGCCGTGCCGATCGCCGTGCCGTCCTCCAGTTGTCCAGCAGCGAGGTTGTCGACCGCGGCGGTGACAACCGGGTAATCTGTGGTCAGCGGCACTTGGGTGAGCGCTTCGGCGGCGAACGCCACGACACCAATGCGATCGCTCGTACGCGCCGAGATGAAGCGCTTCACTACGTCTTTCGCAACTTCGAGACGGTTCTGCGGCTGAAAATCCTGCGCGAGCATTGAGCTCGACAGATCGATCGTCAGCACGATGTTGATGCCTTCGCTCGTCGTGTCTTCGGCGTGCGCGCCGGATCGTGGGCGCGACAGCGCAACGATCGTCGACGCGAGCAACAGATTGCGCATGAGGAACAGCAGGAACGTCGTCGCGCGGCCGGCGCGCGGACCCGTGGCGAGCACACCGACGCGCGAGAATACAATTCCCGGCGGACGCCGCTTTCGGCGAATGATCCACCAAAGCGGCAGCAGAATGAGAAAACCCAGGACCCAGGCTGACGCAAACTGGATCGAACCGAATGACATCACGCGGCCGCCTCCACCGACTCGGCCGGCTGCGACGCGGTGTGTTCCTGCGAAACGATCGCGCGCGCCTCGCGACCAAGCTCACGCGCCCGATCGCTGCTCACGGGGCGGCGCGCGAACTTGATCAAATCCGCGTCCGTCAACACGCGCATGAGCCGCTCGGTCGGGACGAATGGATTTTCGCGCATCGACCGGTGCAACTCGGTGCTCGTGAGTGCGAGCGACGCTTCCGCGTAGCGCGCGGCCAAATAGTCGCGCAGGATCTCGACCATCAACGTGACATATCGACCACGCTCGCCCGCTTCGAGGAGCGCGAGCGCTTCGACACGTTTGAATTCGGCTTCGGCACGCTCGTACGGATCGACGACGATGGCAGGCGTCGGCTTGCGACGATGGCGAATCCACCACCAGAGAAGCAACAACAGCCCGACGACCGCGGCCGCGATGAGCGCGATCACCCACCATGGAAACGGATTGAACTCGAACAATGCGCGCGGCGGCTTGGGGACGCGTTGCGCGGTATCCACGGGAAGAAGACTCCGCACCACCACTGCCGTACCGGTCAGCGGAATGTGTCGCTCGGCCCCGTTGTAGCGCACGATGACGTCCTCCATCCGCACCGATTGCGACCCGATGTCCCACGCCGCCACTCGATAGTCCGCGTACTGCTCCATCGCCGTCGTGTCGCCGCTCGTGCGGACCGCAACGGGATCGAGCGACTGAATCGACGATGTGGAATCTGTCGTTCGCGGAAACTCGATCGTGGCGCCGCGCGGTGCGCGAATGCCAACCGTCACACGAAATGGATCGCCGATCCGCACGGTGTCGGGCGTGGCCGTCACACCGGCTTTGACGTCGATCGTTCGCTGCTGCGCGTGCGTCACCGTCGGCAGCAGCGACGCGACGACGAGCGCGAGTCCGACAACGGCCCGCCTCATTTGCGAATCCTCCGCTCACGCGAGCGAAAGAAGCGGAGCAACGGATCCATGATCCCGAGATTGGTGTGCACCGGAATCTCGTCGATCGCCAAACGCCGAAGCAATTGGCGCCGGCGCATCGACTCTTCCGTCACTTGCGATTCGAAGCGCGCACGAACCTTGGGATCGCTCGTGTCGACGTCGAGCGCAGCACCGGATTCCGGATCGATCAGCCGCACCAGCCCAATGTCCGGCAAGACATGCTCGCTCGGATCATCGACCGTGACCGCGACCACGTCGTGTCGCTGCGCGAGCAGCTTGAGCGGCCGGTCGATCTCGGCGCCGAGGAAGTCGGAGACGATGAAGACGATGGCTTTGTGCTTGAGCATTTTGTTGAGATACTCGAGCGCGCCGCCGATGTCTGTCTCGCGACCCTTGGGCTCGAACGCGAGAATATCGCGGATCAGTCGCAGCGCGTGACGCCGGCCTTTGCGCGGCGGCACCACGTGCTCGATGCGGTCGGTGAACATGACACAGCCCACGCGGTCGTTGTTGCGGATGGCCGACATCGCCAACACCGCCGCAAGCTCCGACGACAGCTCGCTCTTGAAGCGGAGACGCGTTCCGAACCGCTCCGATCCCGATACATCGACCGCGAGCATGACGGTCAGCTCGCGCTCTTCGATGTAGCGCTTGACGTACGGACGCTGCATGCGCGCCGTGACGTTCCAATCGATGCTCCGCACTTCGTCGCCTGCCTGATACTCGCGCACCTCGGCGAACTCCATGCCCTGCCCTTTGAATACCGAGCGATATTCGCCCGTGAACAGCGAGTTGACGAGTCCGCGCGTGCGAAGCTCGAGCAGCTTGACCTGCCGCAACACTTCGGGCGGAACGGCCGGCGATTTCGTCGTGGGCCGCACGTGACCGCTCGCATCGTACCGCACGCGCTCCTGTGCGATCTCACGCATGCGGCGCTGGTCGCGTGATTCCCGAGGTGGCGTAGTCGCCGACAGTTTGGACGTTTTGGACGCGACTTTGGACGCCGCCTTGGACGTCTTAGCGTCGGACTTCGCCGCGGTTTCAGTCGCGGCGGGCCGCGGCTTCCGTTTAAGGAATCCGAATACCATCGGCGACTCCGCCGTTTGCTCCGCCGTTTGCTGCGCCGTTTGCTCCGCCGTTTGCTGCGCAGTGCGCCGTCCGCGGCCGCATCACGGCGACTCGATTTTGGCGAGGACCCGCTGTACGATCTGGTCGCTCGTGACTTCTTCGGCTTCCGCTTCGTACGTGGTCAACACGCGATGCCGCAGCACGTCGGGGGCAATCGCCTTCACGTCGTCCGGCGTCACGAACGCGCGGGCGCGCAGGAATGCGTGCGCGCGCGACGCTTGCGCCAAGGCGATCGTGGCACGCGGACTGGCGCCGTATTCGATGAGCGGTTCGAGATCTGGCAAGCCCGCCTTGGCCGGTTCGCGCGTGGCCAGCACGATGTCGACGATGTAGTCCATGATGCGGTCGTCCATGTACAGCTCGGTGATCCGATGCCGTGCTTCGAGAATTTGCGTCGGCGTCGCGACCGCTTGCACCTCGATCGGATCGCCGCTCGCCATGCGCCGCATGATCTCCTTCTCTTCGTCGCGCGTCGGATAGCCCACGCTCAGCTTGAGCATGAATCGATCGACCTGTGCTTCAGGCAACGGATACGTGCCCTCCTGCTCGATCGGATTCTGTGTGGCCAACACGAGAAATGGCTCTTCGAGTTTGAACGTGGTGCCACCGATCGTGACCTGTTTTTCCTGCATCGCTTCGAGCAGCGCGGCCTGCACCTTCGCCGGCGCGCGATTGATTTCGTCGGCGAGAATGATGTTGGCGAAAATCGGACCGCGCTTGACGGAGAACTGCCCGGTGGATTGATCGTAGACCTGCGTGCCGAGTACGTCGGCCGGCAGCAGATCGGGCGTGAACTGGATGCGATGAAAGGTCGTGTCGATCGTCTCGGCGAGCGTCCGCACGGTGAGCGTTTTCGCCAAACCCGGCACGCCCTCGAGGAGCACGTGGCCGCCGGTGAGAAGACTGATGAGCAGTCGATCCACCATGTAATCCTGGCCGACGACCCGGCGCGCGACTTGTCGCGCGACATCTTGAACGAGTCGGGAATCCGCTGCCGCGGTTGACGCATGCGACGCCTGTGTAGCCACGGTATTTCGAAGGGTCGAAGGTTGAGTCGAGAGACGTGTTGACAGGAATGAGTAATCTCAGCCGGCCGGGTCTCCGCTCCTACCCCGTGTGGGAAACCAGGTGCCGCTTGCTGCTACAATCCGATCGCCGCCAACGCCGATCGTTCGCGCGGTGTGAGCTTTCGAGTCTGACCACTCGGCAACTCACCGAGCTCCACCGGCCCAAACTTGACACGTACCAATCGCTCTACCCCGAGGCCCAAGGCCGTGCAGAGACGACGAATCTCGCGCTTCCGTCCCTCGGTGATCGAGACTTCGAATTCCCAGCGATCGCGGCCGAGTCGGCGCGCTTCGACGCGCGTCGGATGCACTGGACCGTCGTCGAGCGTCACGCCTTCGCGCGCGACGAAGACGGCTTCGTCGCCCTTCCCTGTTACCGTGGCTACGTACGTGCGCTCCACTTCGCTGCTCGGATGCGACAATCGATGCGCCGCTTCGCCATCGGTTGTGAGCAACAGCACACCTTCGGTGAGATAATCGAGACGTCCCACATACGTGAGCCCGGGGATCTTCGGCACCATGTCGAACACCGTGGGGCGGCCGTCGGGATCGGAGCGCGTCGTCATCACGCCGCCCGGTTTGTTGAGCACGAGCCACTCCACAGCCACCGGCGCACCGATCGGCTTTCCGTCCACGAGAATCTTGTCGCGTGTGGGGTCGACGGACTGACCGGTGTGCGCGACATCACCGTTCACCTGAACGCGGCCGGCGACGATCATCTCCTCGGCCTTTCGGCGCGACGCGACTCCCGCACGCGCGAGCGCGCGCTGGATGCGCATCGTCTCTGACATCACTCGTTCTCGTCGACGGCGGACGCCATCTCTGGCTCGCGCGGCGGCAATCGCAGCGCAATCGCCAACTCGTCGCCGCGAGGCAGCTCTTCCAAATGACGAAGTGCAAAATGCTCGAGAAACACCGGCGTGGTTCCGTAGAGCAGCGGTCGTCCCAAGCCTTCCGCGCGACCCACCACGTCGATCAAGCCGCGCTCGTGGAGCGACTTGAGCACACCGCCCACAGCCACGCCGCGAATCTCTTCGATCTCGGTGCGGCTGATTGGCTGCCGGTACGCGATGATCGCCAGCGTCTCGAGCGCGGCACCGGAGAGTCGAGCGGGACGCGCGGCCAGTTGCGCGCGTTCGATCGCTTCGGTGTACTCGGCGCGCGTGAGGATCTGCCAACCGCCGCCCAGCTCCGTGAGCTCGACCCCGTGGCCTTCGACATCGTAGTGCTCGCGAATTTCGTCGAGCGCGGACTGCAGCTCCGCCGGCGACACCTCGGGATCGAGCGACGCGAGTTCGTCGGTGGCGATGGGTCGTGCGCTGGCGAACAGCGCCGCTTCAAGCAGCTTCGCTAGCGGCGTCACGAGAGATTTCCACGTTGGCAAAGGGTTTGGGCTGGAGCACGCGCAGCTCGCCGAGTTTCGCGAGCTCGAGCAGTCCGAGGAGCGTCGAGAGAATCTGCCACGGTTCGGCGCCTCGCTCGACGATCTCCGTCCACATGATTCGTGCCCGAAGCGTGAGGACGGAGCGAATGATGGAGATGGCCCCCGGAATATCGATCGCCCGGGGAATGATCTCGTGCATGTTGGGTTGGCGGGCGGCGCGCAACACGCGGTCGACCGCCGACAACAATTCGGCGAGCGAGAGCGCGAGTGGTGCCTGCGGTGGCGCGGCCTGTTGCGGAAGATAGGCGCGCGCGAACTGATTCCGGCGCTCTTCCCCGCGGCGTTCCAATACGTCCACCACCTCGCGCATTTGTTGATACTCGAGCAGACGACGAACCAGCTCGGCGCGCGGATCTTCCCATGCCAACTCGTCGCCGCGCGGCAGCAGCATCTGCGCTTTGATGCGGAGCAAACGCGCCGCCATCTCGAGATACTCCGCCGCTTCATTCAAGCCGAGCGAGCGAATGCGAATGACGAATTGTTCGCAGATCCGAGCGATCGGAATGTCGTAAATGTCGACCTGCTCCTCGCGAATGAGCGAAAGCAAGAGGTCGAGCGGTCCGGTGAACGCCGTCAACTCGACGACGAATCCTGACTCGAGCGCGGCAGGTTCGGAAAAGGTCGCAGTCATCGGCGGGTCAGCCGAGCCATTGGCGCAACGTGGGAAGTTGGAACGGATAGGTCCACGCCATCAGCAGACTCCCGAACGACATCGCCGGCTTCATCCAGAAATCGAGAAACTTGCTTCCGAAGCTGAGGAGCAATATGAGAATCACAATTCCGTAGCGCCCGAACTCCTGATACCGCAGCGACAACGCCGGCGGCAACAAATACTTCATGACGTGCGACCCGTCGAGCGGCGGGATCGGAATCAGATTGAACGCGATCAACAACAGGTTGAGCCGCAACCCAACAACCATCATCGCCTGCACCACGCCAAGACTCGGGTTGAGTCCGGGCGCCGCGTGGCCAAGCATTCCCACGAGCACGAACACCAGCATCGACGCGAGCGCGAGGAGCAGGTTGACGAACACCCCGGCCAGTGACACGATGATGTCGCCGCGCTTGAACGAACGGTAATTGCGCGGGTTGACGGGGACCGGCTTGGCACCGCCGAACATCATGGTACCGTGTGAGACAACGAACATCATGGCGGGCAGAATCACCGTCATGAATGGATCGATATGTTTGATCGGATTCCAGGTGAGACGACCCAACATGAGGGCCGTGGTATCACCCTGTTTCAAGGCTGCGTAGCCATGCGCGTATTCGTGCGCGATGACGGAAAACAGCAGCACGGGAGCAAACAGCAGAATGCCTTGGATATCCAACGTCGGCGGTACGGGACGGGGTGACACCGCGCCCGAAAATCCGGCTGTGCTGGATGGCGGGTCGGTTTGGACCCAACACCCGATGCAGGGGCGATTGGCGCGAAAGGTAGTTATGTTGCGGAGTGGTGTCAAAGCGTTATCGCGCCTTGACTTTCGCCACACCGAACTCTAGGTTCCAGCCTTCGCGGACCCCGCGAATTTCACAAGTTTTTGGAGAGTTTTTTCGTGCCGAATATCGCTTCCGCCAAGAAGAACATGCGTAAGTCGCGCGCGGCGACCGTGCGCAACCGTGCGCAACGTTCCGCCCTGCGGACTGCGCTCAAGAAGGCCAACGCGCCCGAGTCCACGCCGGAACAGCGCGTCGCTGCCGCCCAGCTCCTCGACCGCGCGGCTCGCAAAGGCCTGGTCCACCGCAACATGGCCGCCCGCAACAAAAGCCGATTGAGCAAAGCCGGCGCGTAACGGACAGCTGAGGCCCAGGTAGACGAAAGGCGACGGTTACTCCCGTCGCCTTTTTGCTGTTCGTCCAACCCAAAACTGCAACCTTTACAGCGCGGCCAACTCCGCACCACACCGCTCGCAATACCACTCGGTCGGATAGTTCATCGATCCACACTCGCCGCACTTCAGCGTCTTCGAACCTTCCATTGCACCGCCCTTGAGGACGATCGGCTGATTGGCCGTCACATTCGCCGCCAGCGGCGCCTCAGCGCCCGGATCGCGTCCGGATTCTGTCAGGCTGGCGAGCAGCGATTCTGCCGGCCGTTCATTGCGCACCACACCCGAGTCGCGTCGATGCTCTGCCGCACGAGTCTGGGCGGCTCCGCGCGGACCATGTGCATCGTGGTCTTCCGGACCAACCACCGTGTTGAGGAAGGCAAGTTCATCGAACGACGGACGAATCGGTTCATCCGATTTGGGCGACGCGATAGCGGCGCCGGACGGATGGTCGGCGTGCGGCTCGTCGGATAGAGTTGCGGCGTGCGCCATCTCCTCGGCACGAGCGTCTGCGGTCGACTCCGCGGAACCGTCTGCTTGAACATCGGTGGCAACAGGAGCCGATGTTGCGCCCGAGGAGCTCCGGATCTCGAGCAGCGCATCCAACTCGGCGATCCGTGCGGTGAGTCCACCGCCCTCGGCCACGAGATGTTCGAGCATTTCGTCGACCGTGCGGAACGACTCGTCTGCAGATTCGCCGCTCAGTTCGCCCACATGGGCCCGAAGTTCGAGCTCGGCGCGTTCGTCCCGGGCCATTTGTTCTTCTGCCTGGCACAACGAGAGCCGCGACTGAACGCTGGCCCGCTCTTCTTCAATCGCTTGGCGGTGCGACTCCAACTGCTCGTCGACGCGATTGAGTCGGCTGCGATAGTCCGCCTGCACGCGCTCGAAGACGTGGCCTGGCGTCGTGTCGCGACGCGCGTCCAATGCCGCGAGCCAGCCTTCATAGCGTCGACGCTCCGCGACCAGCGCGGGCACCTCGTTCATCGAACGGTTCGAATCAGTCATTGTCGGTCCTCGCGTGATCCCTGGAACGCCTGGTGTGCCCTCAACGCCTTCACGTCGGCCACGCTCAGCTCGTTCACCTTTCCAATCGAGCGCGCCGCGAGGAGAATCTTTGCGGCGTGCTCCAAGCTCTCCATGCGCTGGTGCGCCAACTCGAGCGTGGTTCCGATCGTCGTCGCTCCATGGTTCGCCAGCAGGAACGCGTCGTGATCGTCGAGATACGGCTCGAACCCATCGGCCAATGCGTCGGTTCCTGGTGTGCTGTAGCGCACAAGCGGAACCGCACCCATTTGCAAGATAACTTCGGGCAACACCGGCGCTGCGAATGACTCACCCGCTACTGCAAACCCAGTCGCGGTCGGCGGATGCGCATGCACAACGGCCTGAACGTCGGCGCGCCGCGAATAGATTCGCAGATGCATCCGAAGCTCGCTGGATGGCTCGCGCCGTCCGTCGAGCAACGTCCCGGTCGAATCCACCACGACCAAGTCAGCAGGTGTGACGTCGATTTTGGACATCCCAGTCGGCGTCACCAGAATAGACCCATTTGATAGCCGTTGGGAAACATTTCCGTCGGGGCCGGCAACCAGCCCGCGCTCGTACAGCCGGCGGCACACGACGACAATTGCGGCCGCCGCGGTGGCGCGTTCGCCGGCCGGGCTCACGGGCGCCTCACACCCGACCCATCAAGTTCCTCACGCGCGTCGCACCCGTCTCACGCGTTTCACGCATCGGAGCGGTGGATGACCCGGCCTCCAACGATCGTACACGTCGCGCGACCTTGAAGCGTTTTCCCGGCGTAGGGCGTGTTGCGCCCCTTGGTCTTGAACCGCGCCGGTTCGACCACCCAACTCGCCGAGGGATCGAACACGGTGACGTCCGCGTCGGCGCCGCGGCGAAGTGTGCCGCCGGGCAACTTGAACACGCGTGCCGGTGCGCACGACATCCGCTCGATCAGCACCGGCAGGTCGATGATTCCCGGCGCAACGAGCCAGGTGATGTTGACGGCAAGCGCTGTCTCGAGTCCGATGATGCCGTTGGGCGCGTTGGCAAACTCGCGCTCCTTCTCGTCGTAGTGATGCGGCGCGTGATCGGTGGCGATGAGATCGATCGTGCCGTCGCGCACCGCTTCCTGCAGCGCAGCGACGTCGTCCGCCGTGCGGAGCGGTGGATTCATCTTCGCGTTCGTGTCGTAGCCCTCGACCGCATCTTCCGTGAGCGAAATGTGATGCGGACAGACTTCCGCCGTCACGTTGATGTGCCGGTCCTTGCCCCACCGAATGAGCTCGACCGATCCGCGCGTACTCATGTGGCAAAGATGGACGTGACCGCCGGTCCGTCGCGCGAGCAAAATGTCGCGGATCGCCATGATCTCTTCGGCCTCGGACGGAATGCCTTTGAGTCCGAGCCTCGCGCTGACGATGCCTTCGTTCATTGCTCCGCCGTGCGCGAGCGTCGGCTCCTCGCAATGATCGGCGACGGGAATGCCGAACGTCCGCGCGTACTCGAGTGCCGTGCGCATGAGGTGCGCGCTCACCACCGGCTTGCCGTCGTCGCTCACGGCGACGGCACCCGCCGCGACCATCTCGCCAAATTCCGCGAGCGCTTCACCGCGCTGTCCGAGTGAGATCGCGCCGATGGGATACACACGCGCCGCGTCGGCGCGCGATGCTTGCCGGCTGATGAATCCAACCGCCGCCTGGTTGTCGGTGACGGGATCGGTGTTCGGCATTGCGCACACCGCGGTGAACCCGCCGGCCGCGGCGGCGCGCGCACCACTCGCGATCGTCTCGACCTCTTCCCTGCCCGGTTCGCGCAGGTGGCAGTGCACGTCTACAAACCCCGGGCTGACGACTGTTCCAGAACAGTCAATCGTCTCGAGGCCGTCGCGGCCGGCCGCATCATTGCCGACGCGTGCACCCATCGCTTCGATCTTCTCACCGATGATCAAGACGTCCGCGATCTGATCGAACGACTGCGACGGATCGATCACGCGACCGCCGCGGAGGAGCACCGAGCGACTCATCGCTCGCCTCCTGCCTTCTTCGCCGCCTCTGCCAACTCCGGCTTGCCGCCGGACAATAGGTAGAGCACCGCCATGCGAACCGCGACGCCGTTCGTTACCTGATCGAGAATCACGCTGAATGGTCCGTCGGCCACATCGGAATCGATTTCCACACCGCGATTCATTGGGCCGGGATGAAGAATGAGAATGTCGCGCTTGGCGCGGTCGAGACGCTCGCGTGAAATACCGAATACTCGGTTGTACTCGCGCTGCGACGGGATGTAGCCGGCCGTCATACGCTCGAGTTGTAGACGGAGAATGTTGAGCGCGTCGGCCCACTCAATCGCTTCTTCGACGCGCGAGAACACCGTCACGCCCATCTCGTCGATCGCGTTGGGCAACAGCGAGCGCGGACCGCAGACGCCGACCTGCGCGCCCATCTTGGTGAGGCCCCAAATGTTCGAGCGCGCGACACGCGAGTGCAGCACGTCGCCGACGATGCAGACCTTGATGCCTTCGAGCGTCTTGAAATGGTCGCGAAGTGTCAATAAATCGAGCAATCCCTGCGTGGGATGCTCGTGCGTGCCGTCGCCGGCGTTGATCACGTTCGACTCGATACGGTCGGCGAGAAAGCGCGCCGCCCCCGACGCACCGTGGCGAATCACCACCATGTCGATCCGCATCGCTTCGAGATTGCGCGCGGTGTCGACGAGCGTCTCCCCCTTGGACACGCTCGAACCCGTCGACGCCACGTTGACCGTATCGGCCGACAATCGCTTTTCAGCGAACTCGAAAGAAATCCGCGTTCGCGTCGACGCCTCGAAGAACAAATTGACGATCGTCGCGCCGCGCAGCGTCGGGACTTTCTTGATCACCCGTTCGCTGATTTCCTTGAACGGCTCGGCGGTGTCGAGAATCAGCTTGATCTGATCGCCGCTCAGCGGCTCGAGCCCAAGTAGATCTTTGCCGAGCGACAACGTCACGTGATGGCCTCCCGATCGGCGATGACGACGGCGTTTCGTCCATCCACTTCGTCGACCAACACGTCGACGCGCTGCAGCGGCTCGATCGAGATCTTTTTCCCGACGATGTCCGGCTGAATCGGCAGTTCTCGTCCGCCGCGATCAATCAATACCGCAAGCGCGATGCGGCTCGGGCGCCCGAAGTCGGCCAGCTCGTCGAGCGCCGCCCGAATCGTGCGTCCCGTGTACAACACATCGTCCACGATGATCACGTGCATCCCGTCGATGTCCACGGGGATGCGCGTCTGGCCGACGAGCGGCCGCGGCCCAACGGTCTGCAGATCGTCGCGATAGAGCGTGATGTCCAACGCGCCTTGCGGAACCTCAACGCCTTCGCGCGCCGAGATGGTGGATACGATGTGCGCCGCGAGTTGAACCCCGCGGCGCTGAATGCCGACGATGACGAGACCATCGGTGCCGTTATTCAGCTCGACAATCTCGTCCGCCATGCGGCGAAGAGTTCGGTCGAAGGCACGGGCGTCGAGCACGATCGATTGTTTTGGGGGAGCAGCCATGGTGTCGGCAAATATGCGGGGTATGGCCCACTAACGGTAGCGCACTCCGGCGTCGCACACCGGTCCGCGACCCGACGCGGTGGCAGGACGTGACTGCCATGATGGCGAAAGTAGACAACGTACGGTTTTTCCCGTCCCGTGCCGACACTAGAGAGAGACACGATTTGCCGAGGCATCGATGGGCCGCATGGAACGACCGACGCGACGCGTCACCAATCGTCCGAGCAGAACCGAGAGCGTGGTAGATGCGCGCTTTCCGCGGGCGGTACCGGGCGAAGAATACGAACGGTTCGCGCGCGCAATGTGGCGCCAGGGCGAACGCTGGTTCCGACGTCACGCGAGCGAAATCGGCACCGCCGGAATGGCGAATGAGGACGCGCGAACAAC
>Ga0193753_10000417_pt1 | contig 42272 bp, 30 predicted proteins | sample H1c2metaG_FD_144925 | JGI IMG/M metagenome (GOLD analysis project Ga0193753, IMG submission 144925) | Soil microbial communities from a riparian zone of the East river system, Colorado, United States - H1c2 | ecosystem: Environmental > Terrestrial > Soil > Riparian zone | place: USA: East...
GTCCTGGTTCGCTCACCTACCCCGCGATTCCAGGGCAGCCCGCTAGCCGACTGAAGCTGACCAACGTCTACAAGCCGAACGGCTACCTGGAAGCGGTCAAGGACCCCGCCTTCCCCAACCAGCCTCCGGTCTGGGCCGCCGAGGAAATGAACTCCGCCGGCCAGTTGACCCAGGAGCGGTACGGCAACGATGTCGTGACGACCTATCAGTATCAGCCGAGCACGGGACTCCTGACCGACATCGAGGGCATGAGCCCGGGTGGAGCAACCCAGCTCGGGCGACTCCAGTACGTGTATGACGCCAATCGAAACGTCATCGACCGGAACGACATCCTGAACGGCCGGGCCGAGCACTACGGATACGACGAGCTCGACCGCCTCGTGACCTGGACGGCCGGCAACGGCCAGACTCTCCTGGCTGCCACGTACGACTACGACACCATCGGCAACCTCACGAGCGAGAACGTCACAGGCCTTCCCGGCCAGAACGCGACGTACGGGTACGGGGAGGACGGCGCCCCCCCACACGCGGTCACCTCCCGCAATGCGATCACCTACGGCTACGACGCGGTCGGCAGGCAGACGAGCGGCCCGAACCGCACCGTCGACTACAACATCCAAGGGCTGCCCAAGCTGATCACGTGGGGAATCGGCCAGGGAACGCCCAAGCAGACCGGGTTCGCCTATGACGCAAACGGCTCCCGCGTCCTCAAGCGTGACGTGGACCAGAGCGTGCTCTACATCGGAGGGCTCTTCGAACGCCGCACCCCGGCGGGGACCGGCGGCACCCAGATCCACAACATTCACAACGTCATCGTCGGCGGCCGCGCCGTCGCTCAGGTCGTCTGGGCTCAACCCGCCGGCGGTGGACCGATCACCCCGAGAACCTACTACCTGCACAGCGACGCGCAGGGCTCGACCACCTACGTCACCAACGACGCCGGCCAGATCGTGACTGGCGACCAGTTCCTGGGCGATCTCTCCATCGACCTCGGTCACCTCTACTACGATCCGTGGGGTCGCCGCACCGACTCGAACTTCCTCCCCCTCGGCCACAATCGCAACGGAGGCCCTAGACAGGGCTACACCGGACACGAACACGAAGACGAATACGGCCTCATCAACATGAGAGGCCGGATCTACGACCCCGAGACCAGACGCTTCCTGACCCCGGACCCCTTCATCCCGGCCCCCCTCTTCAGCCAGAGCTACAACCGCTACAGCTACGTCCAGAACAACCCAGCCTCCTTCACCGACCCCACCGGGTTCACATCGGCAGCGGTCGACACAAGGATTTTCGACGAGCAAGAAAGCATCGTCTGGAACTGGACCCCAAACCCGGAGATGATGCCCGAGCCTCCACCGCTCGGCCCTCTGACGCCAAACTCAGACATGATGCGCGATCCTGGACCGCCAGCCCCAACGGGACCGATCAGGTTTCCGGGAGGCTCTGGTTCCTCGGGTGGCATGAACAGCAGATGGTCAGGCCTCGGCCGTCCGGCTCAGGGCGGTGCCGCTTCCGACGGCGGGTCTCTGAGTTCCGACGACAACAGCGTGACGGATCCCGGCGGCTCGGGATCGGGGGCTGGACCGGGGGCTGAGTTGTTCGGTGAAAAAAATATGCTTGTCTCGAGCGCCACCAACGATCTGTGCCGGGTCAAGGGTGGCTGCAGCGACGAAGAATGGGCGGGCTACCACGAGACACTCAGCTGGGGCGACAACCTCGCGGGCCGCGTCGTCCTCGAAGTCGCTGCTGGGGCTCTGGTCGGCGCCGGCGTCGCAAGAGTCGGCGGCCGACTTTGGGCTGCCCTCAGATCCGGGCGAGCCGCAGGGGGCGGAGCGTCGAGCCTGCGGCTTATGATGCGCTCCCTCGGGGCGAAAGGCGAGGATCTAGTCAACAAGGCGGTCAACTCGAACCTCCCTCACTCGATTGTGCGCGGTGTTGAGCGCGGCGTCTTCGCTTCGGCTGATGAAGCAGGTGCAGCCTTGCGCGGGCTGAGCGGGCAGATCACACAGGCAGGACGATTCCCCGCAGGGACTCTTGTCGACTCCGCAAATGCGGGCCGCTACCTGGTACCAGTGGGCAACAACGGTTTGGCAGTCTATCAGCTCGGTGCCAATGGGACTGCGAGACTAAAGACCGTACTCATTGCGAGGTAAGTCATGGCGGACGAACACGGCTTCGACCTTAGGATAAGCGAAGACGACCAAGACGTGGCATACCTGAGGCTTCCAGGGCACCCTGGAACCGTATCAGGTGTCGTGAAGCGCACGTTGTGTCTTCGTGAACTAGTCGGCGACTATGTGGGGCCGGACGTCAATCTTGACTTCGGTGAAGGCAACATCCTAATCGGAATTGAGATAGTTGGATAATCACTTGCCGCAAGGAGAACAACGGTCGGTCCCAGGCTTCTCGCCAACGCACGACTGAAGGCGATCGACATCCTGCGGCCCGGAGGCAGACTGATCGGTAGCCCTGGCAGCAGCTCACGGATCAGGATCCTGGAGGGCGGTCATCCGACGCCACAGGATTGTTTCGGCAACTGGTACGCGAGACGTGCGCTACGCCTGTCGCGAACCCGGGGCTAACGAGCTTTGCGGAAAGTCCAGGAGGCGGTGGTTCGATAGGGTTCAGGTCCATCTCGACAACGGGTCCGCCGACCATCGACGTCCGAATACCAGGGCTCGGTATCCGCGAGATCAAGTTCATCCCGGGGTCTCCATGAACGACATCGACTTCAAGCGCATCCGCGAGCGCTGGGTGACGGAGGGCTCGGAGAGTGACTTGGGCCTTTGGTGGCTGGCCGATGATCTTCGCGAAGTCCTAGGTGATGCCACGGAAGAAGAGGTGCGTAGCGCGACGGTGAAGGCCCTCCGACGTTTGCTCGAGTCAGGCACGCTCCGCGCTGTCGATTTGCTTGATGGCGGGAAGTTCGAGGTCTGGTCTGGTGATGTTGACCAACAGCTCGCGCGCATTGTGGAGGGGTGGAAGGTAGTGGGCAAGCCCGACATCGGCGATGTCGCTTGGTTCATAGGGCGACGAGGTTGACCGTTGACCTTCTCTGTTGAGCGCAGATTGGTCACCGCCTCGGGACGGCGCCGACGTCAGCTCGCTCTCCGTCGATACTGCTCGATCATGGCGGTGACGACCTCGACGATCTTCTCCTGCTGACGTCGCGGCAGTTTCGAGCCCTCCTCGAAGAGTTGCTGCATCTTTCCGTCCACATTGAGGATGTCCTCCACGGTGACGCCGAGGATCTTGGCCATCGTGGGTAGGACGTCGGAGCGCGGCGGCTTGTCGCTCGGCTCCCAGAAGGCGACGCTCTGTTGGTTTCGCCGATGAGGCGTGCCGAGACCGAGATAGGTGATGCCCTTGGGGTGCGGGATCGGGCGATCCTGGAGACCTTGTACTCGACCGGGATGCGGCGGAGCGAGCTCATCGGGCTCAAGCTGTACGACCTCGACACGGAGCGGGGAACCATCATGGTCCGGCAAGGCAAGGGCAAGAAGGATCGGATGATCCCGATCGGCGAGCGAGCGGTGGCGTGGATCGAGAAGTACCTGGCCGACGTGCGGCCAGAGCTGGTGGTCGATCCAGCCGAGGGGATCCTGTTTCTGACCAACCTGGGCCAGGCCTTCACGCCGAATCGACCGACCCAGCTGGTGCGCCAGTACGTGATCGCCGCCGAGCTGGGCAAGACCGGCGCGTGCCACCTGTTTCGCCACACGATGGCGACGCTGATGCTGGAGCACGGGGCCGACATCCGCTTCATCCAGGCCATGCTGGGTCACGCTGAGCTGACGACCACGCAGATCTACACCAGGTGTCGATCCGCAAGCTCAAGGAGATCCACACCGCGACCCATCCGGCGGCCGGCCACCGTCGGTGACGGACAGGTGACGACGACGGCATTGCGAAGGAGGAGATGCTCCCTCTCTTAGCCGCTCGGCGATGGCTTTTTCGAGTTGCGGGGCGCCAACGCCGGACGCGCGATCGTGAAACAAACGGGTGCCGGATCATTCGACATTGTGGGAAAATTCCAAGGACATGTCCGTGGTGATACTGCTAATAGCGCCGTTATCCAGAGGTTGATGAATGACTATCTCGGACTCTAATTCGGTAGGACGACGAGTGCGAACGATCCGTGAGCTTGGGGGCGAAGTCTGGGCAGAGCTTTCCACGATATCTGAGTGTGAACTTCTCTGGACGTGAAGAACGCAGTGGTGGACGTGATCATCGGAGTACTCGCTCGGCACAGCGGGAGTGTTCTCGAAAATGATCGAGATCTTCCGGTGACACCTTTGCCGGTTCGTCCTACCGATGGCCCCTGAGCCGGAGATGCTCTGCCGCAAGGGGAACAACGGTCGCATCGGAGTCTACTCTTGCCAGATCCGGCCCGATCGCCAAGAGCTTGGGAGCAATGTCCCGCGCCGAGCGTCTGGCGCGCAAACTGAAGCTCAACGTATATAGCCCGACGACACGCCAGTTACTCAACAGTCTCGATGATAAGGTGTCGGCGTTTGTAGGCCGATTCCGAGCAGGTAGCATCAAAGGGGCGTTGCCGGGTGAAGTCCTTGACATGACGGTCGAGGAAGTACTGCAGCATAGCTCCATGGTCCGAAAGCTACTGATCGACTCGATGTTTACGAAATGAGCATAGAAAAGGATCGATCCATACTCGACCTCTTGAGCAGGCTCTCACCGGAACGAAACGACTGGATCGTTGTGGACCACTGGGAGGCCGATCTTTGTGCGATTGGCCTGACGAGTCCGTCAGCGCCAGACCGCCTCGTATACGTCTCGACACACAACAAGTCCGACGGTCGATATGACTACGAGTGCGAAGAGGGGCGCGGATCAACACCTGAAAACCACGCAACTGGCGACGCGGGTCAGAATGTGGATCTGCCGACTTTGATCGCTGTGCTGCAACGACACCTGGGATAGATCGAATCGCCGATGAAGAAGAAGATCTCAGCTGCGGAGCTCGTTGCGACGTTGAACGCCGATGCTGCTCTTGTTGCCAGGCGTGCCCAGGAGGATCGAGAACGCCTTCAGCGCGAGGCGGAATCAAGAGCCGCCGAAGAGGCGCTGGTGCGGGATCTCAGAACGGCAGGCTACGAGGTCGAATCGGTGTGGGATCTCGTCAATTCCACGGCCGCCTATCCTGAAGCGCTGCCGGTCCTGCTGGAGCACCTCGCCCGACCCTACCCGGCGGTCGTACGAGAAGGCATTGCCCGAGCATTGGCCGTTCCCGAAGCAAGGTTCTGCCTGGACATCCTTGTGCGCATGTACCGCGAAGAGCAGGCCCGACGGGCCAAGGATGGGCTCGCTGTCGCCATCGCCGCGGTGTCCGACGACGAGGTCATTGGTGACGTGATCGACCTCGCTCGTGATCGTCGGCATGGGAGCAGCCGACTCCTGCTGCTGACTGCGCTTGAACGGTCGAAGGATCCGCGAGCCCTGGAGATGCTCGTGGAGCTCGAGAGGGACCCGGAGTTGGGAACGGAGATTCGGTTCATCTTGGGCCGCCTCAAATCGCGGAAGCGCTAGCCGTCCCGAGCGCTCGGGTCTGGAGCGGAGGGCCCCGCATGGCGTTCGCGACGTCATCACCGCTGCACCTCCACCTCGAGCCGACCGGATGGCCTTGCGACGCACGCCAGGGGGGCTCGGCGATCTCGCCTGGGGGATCGACACCGCGGTCGGTGTGAGGGAATTGACCCGCCACCGGGCTCGCCCGGGCGGATTGGCACGCGCCCCCTTGCGGCCTGATCGAGACCGCTGCGCCGGCTGACCGCGGCGGGCGACGGGCGGGCTTGTCGGCGACGTCGAGATCGATGGAGTTATCTTGGAGCGACGGCGGTCGGCTCGGCGAGCGCAGGCGTGGCGTGTGGCCCTCGCAGCTGGCTGGACTCCGGCGTGCATGGAGGAGCCACCGGAGCGCGGGTCAGACCGAGGGTCGTCGTGCCGACGGTGTTCCGGGGCAGGGTCATGGATAATTTCGAGTCGCGCACGGCAGCCGGTACGGCGACGACAGCCGCCAGAGAGTCGCGAAGGGGGCCACGCGCGTACTGGCGTCGAGCGCCCCGTGCGGGTTGCCCCGGCAGTGGCCCATGAAGGGCCCCGTTCTGCCCGCCCTGATCGTCGTGATGGTCGCCCTCGTGACCTGGCTCGACGTCGGGAGCTCCGCGGAGCTGGTCGGATCGATCCTGTTCACCCTTCCGGTCTCCCTTTGCGCGCTACACCGCTCCAGGTGGCTGGTCTGGGGCACCGCGGTCACCGCGTCCCTTCTGACGTTCGTCGCCGGAGAGTGGGGGCTCGGTCGGGCGGGGCTCGAGCAGCCGTGGGTCGCCCTGGTGAACCGCAGCCTGGTCGTCGCGAGCCTCTTCACGCTCGCGGTGTTCGTCCAGCTCCGCATTAACAAGCGGGAGCAGATGCTCCAGATGGAGGGCCGGTATCGCGGCCTGCTGGAGGCAGCGCCGGATGCGATGGTGCTGGTGAGCATGACCGGGGTGGTCGTCCTGGTGAACATCGAGACCGAGCGGCACTTCGGCTATGCCCGCGAAGAGATCGTCGGGCAGCTGTTGAAGACGATCATCCCGGACACGTCGACCATCCTGCCGGAGGTCCGACAGCGGATCCTCGACGCGGCCGCATCGAAGCACGATGCGGTCGGCGACGAGATCGGCGCGGCGGTGGAGCTCCGCGGCGTGCGCAAGGATGGCAGCCAGTTTCCGATCGAGATCAGGATGAGCATCCTGCACGGCGGCGAGGGGCCGCTGGTGACGGTGGCGATTCGCGACGTCACCGCGCGCAAGGAGGTGGACGCGCGGTTGCTCGAGACCGTCGCCGAGCTCAATCGCTCGAACGAGGAGCTCGGCCAGTTCGCCTACATCGCGTCGCACGATCTGCAGGAGCCGCTGCGGATGGTCGCGAGCTACACGCAGCTGCTGTCCCGGCGGTACAAAGGGAAGCTCGACTCCGACGCCGACGAGTTCATCGCGTTCGCGGTGGACGGCGCCAATCGCATGCAGGGCCTGATACAGGACCTCCTGAGCTACTCGCGCGTCGGGACCGCGGGAAGTCCCCTGACGGATACCTCCAGCGAGAAAGCGCTTGAACAGGCGATGGCCAACCTGGCAGGCGCGATAGAGGACAGCGGCGCGCTGGTGACCCATGGTCAACTACCCACCGTCCGGGCGGACGCGGGTCAGCTGGTTCAGCTGTTTCAGAACCTCGTAGGCAACGCCATCAAGTACCAGCGCCCGGGAATCCCCCAGGTCCACATCTCGTCCGCCAGGACAACCACGGGCGGTCCGAAGTGGATGTTCTCCGTCCACGACAACGGGCTGGGAATCGAGCCGGAGCACTTCGAGCGGATCTTCGGAATGTTTCAGCGCCTGCACGGACGGGAAGAGTTCGCCGGGACAGGCATCGGGCTGGCGATCTGCAAGAAGATCGTCGAGCGCCACGGCGGCGACATCTCGGTCGAGTCACGTCCCGGTGAGGGGTCCACCTTCCACTTTGCCCTGACGGAAAGCCAATCCTCGTAGAGCTGCCGTCGGAAGACGCAGACGCTACTTCGATGCATGATGGCGGCATGACGGCCGCCTCGCTCGAGTTCTGGTTCGAGTTCGCCAGCACGTACTCCTACCCGGCGGCCATGCGCATGGAGGCGCTGGGCCGGGCGGCTGGCGTGCCCGTCCTCTGGCGGCCGTTCCTGCTCGGGCCGATCTTCGCGGCCCAGGGGTGGCGTGATTCGCCGTTCAACGTCTACCCGGTCAAGGGCCGCTACATGTGGCGCGACATGGAGCGCATCTGCGCGCGACAGGGGCTCGAGTGGCGCCAGCCGAGTGAGTTTCCGCGCAGCGGCCTGGTGGCGGCGCGCGTCGCCTGTGCGGCGGCCGACCAGGCGTGGCTGCCCGCGTTCGTGCGCGCGGTCTACCGGGCCGGCTTCGCCGAGGATCGCGACATCGCCGACCCGGCCGTGATCGGCGCCGTGCTGGAGAGCCTCGACGGGGACGCGCGGGTGGACGTGGGGCTGTGGCTGGCACGGGCGCAGGAGCCGGCCACCAAGGACCACCTCCGCGCGCAGACCGCGGCGGCGCAGGGGCTCGGCATCTTCGGCGCTCCCAGCTTTGTCGTCGCCGGGGAGCTGTTCTGGGGCAACGACCGGCTGGAAGAGGCGCTCGAGTGGCGCATCAGCGCCGCTTCCTGACGGCCGCCCCCCGGTTGGGCCGGATCAGGGCCTGTTGCAGTACAGCGTCTGCTTGGTGAAGACGCTGGTCACGGCTCCCCAGTGCGAATAGGCGCCGGTGCAGGGGTTCGCGAGCGCGCCCCCGACCGGTTCGCCGGAGCCGTCGTAGTACGTGATCGCGTAGCCCTGTCCGGCCGGCGAGGCCAGGGCGATGCCGGTCCCGGCGGCGCCGGCGAGAGAGAGTGAGAGAAGAGCGATCTTGAGGAGACGCATGCGGAGTACCTCCGGTGGGATGGGGTCGAGGACGGCGCTCCTCGGGTGCAGTTCACGTGCCCACTCGTGCCCGCTTCGCCTTCAGCTGCTTGCATCGTCCGGATGACCGGCGCAGAGCAACGGATGGGGATCCGCAACAGTTCCGCAACGGATGCACCCCCACCCGTCTCACAATGGCCACAGAGGCTGCCCCGATGCGCCGCGCGCGTGCACCTCGACCGCGTGTTCCGGACCGAGCACGGAGTCCCAGATGGCCAGCTCGTCCAGCGATGCGCGAAGCTGCTCCTCGCCGCAGGGTTCACTGGAAGCGCCCACGATCTTGCCCAGCGCCAGGTGGGCGTCGGTTGGTTGGATGTCGTATGGGAAGTCGCCGAGGCTCCCTGCCACGGCGAGCGGCTGGGGAACGCCGTCGACGTAGAGGCGAACCCGCTCCACCGCACCCACGTCGACCGAACCGTCATAGGTGACCATCAGGTGCTGCCAGACATCGAGCACCAGCGGCGTCGATGCGAGCAGGAAGCGCGCGTTGTCATTGCCGGGCGTCCAGTAGCGAAAGGAAGGCACTCCATCCGCGAGTAGCAGGTCGAGCTGCAGGTTGCGCTCCGACGGGCTACACGCCAGCACACCTGCCTTGACCAGGATCATGTTTTCCCCGGAGACCGACGCCGGTCTGATCCAGACGGAGATGGTGAACTGGCGGTCAGCTCCGGCAATGACGTCGTCCAGAACGTCTCCGAAGTCGACGTGGTCGGCGCCCCCATCGAACACGAGGGCATCCTCGACCGGGCCGCCGGCCTCCAGGGGAGTGCCATCGAGCTCGCCGCTCAGCTCGCCGACCCGTGCGGCCAGGATCGAACCGGTGACGTCCGCCTGATCGAACGCCCAGTAGACGTGCGGCGCCGGATAGCTGAGCTGGCGAGCATCGGCCTCCACCCGACTGGCGTCCGGACTGCCCCCCGGGCTACTGGCGTCCGGCGCGTTCTCCGGATCGGGGATGCACGTGCGAGCGATTCCGTCCGACGCGGGGTACTCGCCGTTGACGTCGCAGAACGGTCGGTCGAGGTTGGGGCAGGGCCTGCCGTCGTCGCAGTACAGCGGGTCGTAGACCTTGCAGCCAGCCGCGAGAACGAGGGCGAGGCCGAGGGAGATCGATGTTCGCATCATGATGCCCGCGAACAGCCTACACGCGCACGAGAGCGACCGCGATCCGTGCGCGCGCCTTTGCCCTGGCCGTCGGCTGACGCGACCCTACTCGAGCGTCGGCGCCAGGATGAGCCAGCTCGGCTTCTTCTCGTGCAGCGCGGGGCACGTGCCCATCGCCATGAACTGCTCGAAGGTGCGTGCCGCGAGGATGCAGTCGGCTTGCGCCTGTGTGATCCCCTCCGCCCGACACTTCGCCAGGCTCGCGGACCTCGCCGTGTCCATGGCGAGGCGCTCGGACGCCGATACCTTGGCATCGCCAAAGCCACCATTCACCAGCGTCATCACGTGGTCGACGGCGGACTGGCACAGGTCGGTCGGCTGGTCGTCCTCGGACGAATGCCCACACGCGGCAGCCGCGACCAGACCGAGGGCCAGGACGAGAGAGAGGCGCATCGATGCGGATCTAGCACGGATCCCGAGTGGTACGCTCGCGGGCATGCGAACCGCTTCGTGCTCGTGCGGACAGTTGCAGGTGAGCTGCGAGGGGGAGCCGGTCCGGGTCTCGATCTGTCACTGTCTCGCGTGCCAGAAGCGCACGGGGAGCGCGTTCGGCATCCAGGCGCGCTGGCCATCCGATCGCGTGACGATCGAAGGGCGGGTACAGGAGTTCGTCCGGGTCGGCGACGAGGGGAGCGCGGCGACCTTTCGTTTCTGCCCGACCTGCGGCTCGACGGTCTACTACACCAACAACAGCATGCCGGGCTTCATCGCGGTTCCGGTCGGCGCGTTCGCCGATCCGACGTTTCCGCCCCCGCGCGTCTCCGTCTACGGCGCCCGGCGCCACCCCTGGACCGAGATGCCGAACCTCGAGGTCGAGGAGGAGCTCGACTGACGGGCTCCGCGGCGTCACCGCCCCAGGGCGGCCCAGAAGTCGCAGTGGTGATCTGCGGCGAAGTCGGTCTCGACCGAGCGGGCCGGCGTGTCGAGCGAGAGGACACGCTCGCTGTCGGCGCGGAAGCGCGGCCAGAAGCGACGGCCGGGCCGGTTCGGCTGCCCGGTTCGCGCGAAGGTCGTCCAGTAGTCCACCATCGCGGCGGCCAGCTGCTGCTGGTCCTGGTCGAGCGGCTCCGACGGGACGCGTGACGGGCTGTCGAACAGGTACTGGACCTCGGCCGCGTGATAGGCCCCGTAGGGGAAGCTGACCGGCGGCAGGAACCGCTGCGGCGCGTCCTCGTCGTTGAACTCGAAGGCGTAGGTCGGCACGTGCGCGGACAGGAGCAGCTCGGCGCGCCGCGCATTGCAGGCGAAGACACCGTCGGTGCCGAGCGCCGCCAAGGCCTCGCCCGGGCTCGCGTGGTCCTCGAGCGGGTACTCGGCCGCGAACGGCGCGGTGGCGGCCTCGGGGATCCCGAGCGTCGCGGCGATCGCCGCCGGGTATCCCTCCGGCGTGACCGGACCGGCCACCAGCTCGATGTTGAGTGCCACGAACAGGCGCCACTCGTCGTGGTTCGATCCTTCCAGCACCGGCACCTGGTTGAACTGCCCGCTCTCGAACGCCGTCCGGGGCGCCTGGGTGAGCACCAGCCCGTCGATGACCGGCTGCGCCGACGGGCTCGGCCCCTGGTTGGCGAGCAAGGTCGGGACCGGCAGCGCGCGCAGGCATGCGGCGGTCTGATCCGGGCACCCGGCGCGGTCCGCCAGCGCCTGCCCGCGCTCCTCGCCCACGGCCAGCGTCGACGGCGCGAGCAGGTAGGCCCCGCTCTCGACGATCGCCCGCTGGAACAGCCCCGCTGCCAGCGGCGAGGCCAGGTGCGCGGTCACGCTGCTTCCGCCGGCCGATTCGCCGAAGATGGTCACCCGGTGCGGATCGCCGCCGAAGCGCGCGATGTTCCTCTGCACCCAGCGCAGCGCCGCCTGCTGGTCCAGCAGTCCATAGTTGCCCGACACATGGTCGGGCGACTCGGCGGTGAGCGCCGAGTGCGCCATGAAGCCGAGCGCGCCCAGCCGGTAGTTGATGGTGACGACGATGACGTCGCCCGCCTCGACCAGCCTGGTCGGATCGTAGCCGTCGCTCTCGCCGACCAGGAGCGCGCCGCCGTGCATCCACACCATGACCGGGTGCCCGCGCAGGAGGTCGCGGTGAAGGAACCCGTCCTTCGGCGTGTAGACGTTCAGGTAAAGGCAGTCCTCGCTGACCGACGCCGTCCCGAACGGCGACGCCGGCTGCGCACAGTGCGGCGCGAACGCCGACGCGTCGCGCACTCCCTCCCACCGCGCGACCGGGCCCGGCGGCTGCCATCGCGCGCCTCCCGTCGGTGGGGCGGCGTAGGGAATGCCGCGAAACGCCCGCACGTCGGCCGTCTCGACTCCCCGCACCAGCCCCCGGTCGGTCAGCACCAGCGTGTGGCCTCCGCCGGCCTCCGCGGGCCGACCGCCAGCGCCAGCGCCGGCGAGGATCACCGCACCAAGCATCCATCGAGCCAACCCGAACGTTCCGCGCTCTGGCTTCATGGTCATCTCCTGCCCGTGGCGCCCGACTATCGAGCGCCGGAAGCCTCGGCGCTTGGATCGAATTGCCTTCGGCTTGCGCCGGGGACCGGTAGCGCGACCCTCAGGGCGGGCGCGTGCGCTTCGCGGCGAGCTGTGCCGCGAGCGCGATCGCGCGGTCGCGCTGCGGGTCGGCACCGGCGGCGTAGGGCAGCTTGCTGGCGATCGCGACATCGGGCGGCACGCCCTTGCCTTCGAGCCTGACGCCGTCGATCTGCACGTCCTCGACGGCCAGATAGAGGAGCGACCCATCCGACAGCGGGATCGGCGTCCCGGCCAGGAACGCGCCAGCCGTGCGCTCGCCGACCAGCGGCCCGATATCGTGCTTGTGGAACTCGTACGCCACCAGCTCCTTGCCGCTCCGCGTCTGGCCGTTGATGACCAGGACGACCGGCCTGGCCCAGCCCGTGCGCCACACGCGCGCCTTGCCGTCTCGACCGACGAACCGCAGCGTCGGAGCGACGGGATTGAACAGGTTCATGAGCTCGGGCGGACACCCACCCCAGCCGTCCCGGAGGTCGATGACGAGCGCGTCGGCGCCCGCGAAGCGCTCCTGGATCGTCCGTTCGAGCAGGGCAAGCGGCCTTGGTCCCGCGCACGAGTAGACCTGGGTGTACGCGATGCGTCGGCCAGCTCGCTCGACGACGACGCTCCCCTTGTCCTGGGCGTCGATCCACTCGTCCGCCGGCTTCGTCTCGCGGGGGATGACGCTCACCGTCAGCAGCCGCGAGCCCTTCACCCGCTCGATCGCGAGCGCGACCGGTCGCCCCAGTCTCCCCGCCAGCGACCGCACCGGATCGAATGGCTTCCCATCCGCCGACACGATGCGGTCTCCCCGGAGCAGGCCTGCCCGGGCCGCGGGTCCGCCGCCGAAGACGTGCCGCACGAAGGTGGCGCCCTCGATCCGTACGAGATCGACGCCGATGCTCTCGAAGCTGGGAGCCGGGCCGGCGATGATCGACGCGTACAGAGACCGGAGCTGCCGGTTCTCGAGGCTGTCCCTGGGATAGTAGGCGGTGTGCGAAGCTCCGAGCTCCGCGAGCGCCCTGTTCGTGAGCCGCTCGAACTGCGTCGCGTCCACCGCCGCGGCGCCGTAGCCGCGGTGCCGCGTGGCCCAGATCCTGGCTCGCCCGGCGTCCAGGAACCGCTCCTGGACATGGCGCACGATCTCGTCGCCGAGGGCGACGTACCGCTCTCCTGCCTCCACCCGGGCCCCGCCGATCGCGAGCGCGGCAGCGAGGCAAACGATCCACGAGGTCCTCCGCATCACCGCTGGCGAGCTCAGGTCGGCGAGCGCGGGATCGTGCAGGTCATTGTGGTCTGGCCGTCGATCGAGGTCGCCTCGATGGTTCCGGCGTGGGAGCGGACGATCTGGGCGGCGATGTAGAGGCCGAGGCCGAGGCCGGCGGGGCTGGCCTCGGTGCCGCGGCGGTAGGGTTCGAACATGCGGGCCCGGATGGTCTCGGGGATCGCGGGGCCGCCGTTGGTCACCTGGAGGCGGAGGTGCGTGGCGGTGAGGTGGATCTGGACTGCCACGCTGGTGCCGGGGGGGCTGTGGGTCAGCGCGTTGGCGAGGAGGTTCTGGAGGAGCTGGGCGAGGCGGACGGGGTCGCCGGTCATGGGGCCGTTGGCGTCGGTCTCGAGGGTCACGTTGCGGTCGGGGTGGATGGCGCGGAGCTCGTCGACGACGTCGCGGAGGAGGGCGGCGATGTCGGCGATGGCCGAGGGCTCGAGGGCGATCCCGCCTCCGAGTCGGCCGCGGGCGAAGTCGACGACGTCGTCGATGAGGTGGGTCATGCGGTCGACGCTGCGGGCCATGCGGCGGGTGATGGTGCTGGCCGGCTCGGGCAGGGAGGTGGCGGCGAGGACGTGGGTGCCCATGGCGATCGCCTGGAGGGGGCTGCGGAGATCGTGGCCGAGGACGGCGATGAACTGCTCGCGGAGCTCGGAGGTCTCGCGGGCGTCGAGGAGGGCCCTCGATGTCGCGGCTTGCTCGGCCTCGGCGGCCAGCTGCAGGCCGACCAGCTCGGCGAACAGCTGGAACAGCGCCAGGGTCCGGGGGTGGGAGAGATCGACGGGGCGAGAGTCGAGGGCGCAGACGTTGCCGAAGTAGTCTCCGCCGGGCAGGAAGATCGGGACCGCGATGTAGCTCTCGAAGCCGTAGAGCTTCGGGGTGGCGTGCTGCGCGTAGCAGGGATCGGTGCTCGCGTGGCTGATGATGATCGCGGCGCGCGCCTGGCGAACCTCGGTGCAGAGCGTCGTCGAGACGTCGAGCTCGCCGCCGGGCTCGAGCCCGAACTCCATCTGGTCGTTGACGGCGCAGCAGGTCCAGCGGGTCTCGGTCACGCGCGCGACGAGCGCCAGGCGGAGGCCGGTGATCTCGGTGATCACCCGGAGCATCGTGGGGACCGCGGCGATCTTGCTGACGGCCGCGATCGCTGCCTTGGCGTCCTGATCCTGGAAGCGGTCCGTCGCGCTGTCCACGGCGGAGGGTAGCATCGCGGGAGCGGTGCCGCCGACGAATCGCGGTCCGCCGCGACGAAGAGCGCGATCCTCGCCGGCGACGAGTGCAGCCATCCACCGCCCTGGCGACTGGACAGGTCGCGGGTTACAAACGGCGGATGGACCCCTTCTCCATGGTGGTCGGGATCGTCTTCTTCACGACGATCGGCCGCGTGGTCGGCAAGGCGGTCGACGCGCGCGCCAAGGCGCGATCGCGGGGCGCCGCGCTCGGGGGAGAAGCCGTCAAGGAGCTCGAGGGGCTGCGCTCCGAGCGCAAGCTGCTGGTCGAGCGCATCGAGAACCTCGAGACGATCGTGTGCGGCGTCGACTACGAGCTGAACCTGAAGCTCAACAAGTTGCTCGACGAGCAGCGGATGCTGACGACCGGGGCCACGGCGCCCGCCGCGCCTGCCGCCCCGGCCCCGGCGCACGGGTCCGCCGAGCCGGTCCCGGCGCGGGCGAGCGCCGCGGCTGACCTGGGGCACGAGCGGACCCGGACCGCGCTGGTCACGCCGGCGGTGCGGTCGGCGTCGATCCACCCGACCGGCCTCGCGCCGGGCGACATGCTGGCAAACCGTTACCGCGTCCAGCGCCTGCTCGGCAAGGGCGGCATGGGCGCGGTCTACCTCGCCCACGACGAGGTGCTGGGCGACGTCGTGGCGCTGAAGGTGATCTCGAGCGCGTGGGCGGCGGACGAGGCGGCGATGGTCGAGCGCTTCAAGCGCGAGGCGGCGGCGGCGCGCAAGGTCAGCTCACCCAACGTGATCCGCATCCACGATCTCGGCGAGGCGCGCCCGGGCATGCTCTATCTGTCGATGGAGTACGTGCAGGGCCGCACCCTGGCCGACGTGATCACCTCGCGCGGCCTGGTGCCGCTCGCCGACTGCGTCGACATCCTCGGCCAGATCTGCGTCGGGCTCGAAGCCGCCCACCAGGCCGGCGTGATCCACCGCGACCTCAAGCCCGGCAACGTCCTGGTCGGCGAGCGCAACGCGGTCAAGATCATCGATTTCGGGCTGGCCAAGGCGACCGCCGCCGACGGCATGACGGCGACCGGCATGTTGATGGGCACGCCCTATTACATGTCGCCCGAGCAGGTGCGCGGCCGCCGCGTCGACGCCGCCAGCGACATCTACTCGCTCGGCGCGCTGGCCTACCACCTCGTCACCGGGCGGCCGCCGTTCTCGGGCGAGAACGTGATCGCGGTCGGCTTCGCGCATCTGTCGGAGATGGCAGCTCCACCGCGTCAACTCCGCGTCGAGATCGGCGCCGAGCTCGACCGGACCATCATGTGGTCACTTGCCAAGGAGCCAGGCGAGCGCCCGCGCTCGGCGGCCGAGTTCCGCACATCGATGACGGCGACGACGACGGCGGCGGCGGCGGGCAGGGAGTGACGCCGCTCGAGGCGGTGGCCCTCACCTCGACCGCCGCTGCGCCGCGATCCAGGCGTCGATCTGGCGCTCGAGCACGTCGAGCGGAAGCGAGCCGCCGAGCAGCACCGCGTCGTGGAACGCGCGGACATCGAAGCGGTCGCCGAGCGCGCGCTCGGCCCGCGTGCGCAGCTCGCGGATCTTGAGCTGCCCGACCTTGTAGGCCAGCGCCTGGCCCGGCGTCGCGATGTAGCGGTCGATCTCGTTGGTCGCGTCGAGCCGCTGGCGCGGCGAGTTCTCGAGGAAGTAGGCGAGCGCCCGCTCGCGGGTCCATCGCCTGGTGTGCATCCCGGTATCGACCACCAGGCGCACCGCGCGCCACATCTCGTAGGCGAGCTGGCCGAAGCGGTCGTACGGGTCGTCGAGCAAGCCGAGCTCGCCGGCCAGGGTCTCGCTGTACAGCCCCCAGCCCTCGCCGTACGCGGTGTAGTAGCCGAACCGGCGAAACGCGGGCAGCCCCTTCTGCTCGGCGGCGAGCGAGGTCTGCATGTGATGGCCGGGGACCGCCTCGTGGAGGGTGAGCGGGACCATCTCCCACTTCGGCCGGGTCTCGGGCCGGTAGAGGTTCACGAAGTAGGTGCCGGGCCGCGAGCCGTCGCCGGCCGCCGGGTAGTAGAAGCCGGTCGTCACGTCGGGAGCCATCTCCGCCGGGGTCGGCTCGACCGCGTACGGCAGGCGAGGCAGCGTGCGGAACAGCTTCACCAGCGAGGGATCGATGCGCTTGGCCAGATCGCGGTAGTGGAGGAGCAGCTCGTCGCCGGTCCGGTAGTAGAACCGGGGGCTGGTGCGCAGGTGCCGGAAGAACGCGGGCAACGTGCCGCGAAATCCCGTGCTCGCCATCGCCCGCTCCATCTCGCGGCGAAGCCGCGCCACCTCCGCCAGGCCCATCGCGTGCAGCTGGTCGGGCGTGAGATCGGTGGTGGTGTAGCGCCGGGCCCAGTAGGCGTAGATCTCCCGGCCGCGAGGCCACTGCCAGGCTCCGACCGCCGTGGGCGCCGCCGGGATGTACTCGTTCGCGACAAAGGCACGGAACCGCCGCAGCGCCGGCAGCACGTGGCCGCGGATCGCCTTCTCGCCGGCCGCCGCGAGCCGCGCCTTCTCGGTCCGGGAGAACGCGGCTGGAAACCGCGTGAACGGGACATAGAACCCGCTGCTGGTCACCGCACCGACCAGCAGCTTGTCGAGCTGGGCGGGGATTCGATCCAGGATGATCCTGGGATGGATCAGCTTGTCCCCGATCCCCTCGCGCATGAGAGCGGTCACCTGAGCGACGTAGCGATCGAACGTCTCCAGCCGAGCGATCCAGTCCTCGTAGTCCTTGATCGTCTCGAACCGCAGCTGGCTGGCGAGCTGGCCCGCAGTCTGAACGCCGGGCGGCTGGCGGATTCCCTCCGGCAATCCCCCCATGTGGTCGGTGGGAAGCAGGTGCCAGTGCAGCTCGTACGCCTCCACCCACCACTCGCGATCGCGCCGGAAGAGATCGTAGTTGAGCCGCTCCGCCGCCGACAACGAGGCGCGCGGGATGGCGTCGAGCTTCTTCAGCACGGCCAGGTTGTGCTGATGATCCGCCGCGATCGCGCCGATCGATCGGTCGTCCCAGCGATCGTTCCACCGCCGATCGCCGAGCACCGACGCAAACGTCGGCGAGTGCTCGAGCTGATACTCCCACTCGCGAGTCACCAGCGCCGACAGCGCGGCCGACGGGCTGGCCGGCCGCGACTCGACCACGCCCGACGAGATCAAGAGGACGAGCGCGCAGACCGCCGCCCGGGACCAGGAGTGCCGCATGCGAGGAGCATACGTCCCGGGCACGGTCGGCTCGCCAGCGGCGGGCCACTCTCGGCGGCGCGATCGGGACGAGGAGCGGGAGCGCGACCGGCGAGTGGAGAGGACGATGGCGACCGAGGCGCCGGCGGCATGCACGGTCGCGGCGGCGCGCCGCCGGGGCGTCTCGTGCAGGAGCTCGATCGCCACCAGAGCGGAGGGGCCGCGACCACGAGCTGCAGCCAGGGCGAACGTGAGGCCGTGGCGGGGAGGGCCAGAGGTTGTCGGGCGGACGGACACCACCCGGCTGAGCAGCAAGTAGAAGGAAACGTGGTCAATTCTCCTCTTCACCCGAGCCGAACCGTTTTTGAGGGGGCGAGATTGGTCGCCACCGCGCCCGGGTCCGATACTGCGCGGGTGAGACTCGATGGGCCGCTCCTGCGGCTCGGCCTCGTCACAGTCATCTTCCTCGGCGGCTGCAAGGCCTACGACGCCCTCTACTGCGATGAGGACAGGAAATGCACGGATTCAACCCGTCCGTTCTGTGATCTGACCGGGGCCTATCCTGCGTCCGAAGGCATTGGCCGGACGTGTATCCCGTCTCCGTTCGACGCGGGCGCTGATATCGCCGACGCAGGCAGTGGCGACGCCTCCGCGCCACACGACGCCACCGGGGACGCATCGGTCGGGTGCAGGTGGGGCCGATTCTCGCGGCTCGCAAACGTCAACACGAGAGACAACGAGAGCGTCGGATCCCTCGATGCCGAAGGGTTGACGCTCTACATGGCGCGATACCGTGCGGACGGCCAGAGCGACATCTTCGTCGCGACGCGCTCGACCGCTGCGGAGGCCTTTGGTGTGCCTGTCGAGGTCGTCGAGCTCCGGGATGATGAGCTGCAGGAATATGGGCCCGACATCTCCGCCACCGACCTCGAGATCTTCTACGCATCCGGCCTCGGCCTCGGGCCGATCATGACGGCATCGCGCGAGACCCCCACTTCCACGTTCAGCACTCCTGTGTCGACCGACATGGGCGGACTTCACCCATCGCTGTCGGGTGACGGCTTGAGCATGTACATCGTGAGGAACGAAACCGTGGAACGGCGAACGCGATCGAAGGTCGGAGGGTCATGGAGCGCTCCGACCTCGATCCTGCCGGGGGATGGCTACCAATCGGCCGATGTCTCTCCCGACGAGCTCCGACTACTCCTGACGAACGAGGACGACGACGCGCCCGTCCTCATCGCCGAGCGTGACTCTGTCGAGGACGACTTTCGCTCGCCCGTGCCGCTGGATGCCGACATCTTGCCTGGAGGCCCCTACTACCTCGAGGCGACGTGGAACGCAGATCAAACTCAGATGATCGTTGCGACACCTCAGTCGGGCTTTGGCCTCGATCTGTTCTACTCGACCTGTCAGTGATGCCGGCCGAACTCCTCGTCGGCGTTGCGCATCCTCGATGATTGGCGCGGGTGGGATCGTCCGCGCCCGATCAGCATCCGGGCTGGTCAGGGCACTCGGATACAGCCGCCGTTGATCGCCTGGTGAAACATGGCACCCGATGTCGCCGAAGCGCGCATGGAACGAGATCGGATGTCGCGATGGACAGACAAGGTGTTCCGACGGCGGCCGGGGATTATCATCAGATCCGGATCTGGAACACTCCCTGGACGACTCCGTCCGGCTGGGGAGCCGGCGCCCCGATTGCTCGCGAGGCTGGTCTGGCGCCGGACCAGCCCGGCGACGGTGCGGCGTGGACGGTTTTCAGAGTCGTCGTGCTTCCGGACGCGCTGGATCGGGGCCGGGCGCCGCTCCTGAGGCCCAGGAACGCGGGCGGCGCGGATCCGAGCAGTGGGAGTCGTCGCGGGCCGGGAGAGGACCGGCATCCTCGTTGCTACTCGTCTGGCTCGCACCCGGACCCTTTTCTGGAGGACATCCCATGGCGACGCCTCGTCTGGTCAGTATCTTCTTCGTCTCGTTCAGTCTGGCGACGACCGCTTGCGCTCTCGACGAGGGCGGCGACGAGGAGCCGGAGCTCGATGAGCTCGAGGCGGAGGTTGGCTCTCTGAGTCTGACGATGGGCACGTTCAGCTTTGACCTGAGTACCCACGACAGTGCCCACAAGATGTACCTCCACGGCGTCAACCAGGGCGATCACGTGGACATGATCGTGGGCAACTACACGGCGGGCGGGAACTCTCGCACGTACGACGTGGAGGCCTTCATCATCGGCGATTGCTTCGGCGGCGGCTCGGCCAGTCCGCCCGACCTCCTGCCCATGTTCTCCGAGCCGGTCCACCGGAACCTGGGTCCGGGGGAGACCGTGTACCTCCGCGGCGACTGCGAGATCGGTGTCCACGAGGCGCAGATGTCCGCGTTCTTCACTCAGCTTTGAGCTGGGGGCACCTCGATTCTCGGTCGTCTACCGAAAACTGGCGCGGTGGCCTGGTCTGCCTTCATATCGGATCTCGATGCGGGCACCTCGGTTCCTGACCGCTCCATGCACCCTGGCGATGGCGGTCGGCATGCTCGCGCTCACCAGTGCGGTTCCGGTCGCGGCCCGCACGCGGGTGAGCGCCGGCATCGTCGACCAGACAGCCAGGCCGGCTCGCGCCCGGCTGGTCGCGCGGTTCGCCCTCGGCTATCGCAAGGGACGGCCGGTGAGGCTGCGGGTCGTGACCCTTGGCCTGGCCGAGGTCGAGATGCGCACGGCGCGCGCGTTCCTCGCCATGCGCGCGTCCGCCGCCCGCAGCGGTATCGATCTGGGGATCAACAGCGGCTACCGGACCCAGGAGCAGCAGGCCTTCCTCCATCTGTGCTGGCGCAATGGTTGGGGCAACACCGCGGCGCGACCCGGCTACTCGAAGCACCAGAGCGGGCGCGCGCTCGACCTGGATGTGCGCGACCCGGCCACCTTTGCCTGGCTCGCGCGGCACGCGCGACGCTTCGGCTTTCGTCGCACGGTCAGGAGCGAGCCCTGGCACTGGGAGCACATCCGCCGGCCAGCCAGGAAGTCGAAGCGCTCCACAACCTGATTGGGGCGCGCCGTCGCCCAGTTGATCCTCGTGTGAAGTCTCCGCCTCACCGTTGTTAGGGGCGGTGAGTCTCGCTCCCGTGCGCACCGGGGGCCTAACTGGCGACGTGGAGACACCGGTGGCGAGGCCAGAGGCGCGGGAGTGGCGGGGGGTGGGCCGGATGGCCGGCCTGGCCGCGATCCTGGCCCTGATCGCCTGCGACCCGCAGGCCGATCCGGGCTTCCTCGAGCAGCCGATCGCCCGGCTGGCCGCCGTGGTGGATCCCTCCGCGGGCCTGTCGCCCCAGGAGATGGCCGACCTGACCTGGCAGATCGTCTGGGTCGAGTTCATGGGCGATCGAGTCAGGCGGTTCATCGACCCGCTCGGCGGGCAGGGCGCGTTCCCCAACCGCTTCGAGCTCGAGGTGATGGGCCCGCCGGCGGCCCGCTTCCTCAACGACTTCGGCGCCGTGAGCCAGTACTCGGTCGAGGCCCGCATCGGCGTCGCGCTCATCGATTCGTCGGCGCCCGAGACCTACTCGCGGCAGGTCCTGGTCTACCTGCCGGAAGAGATGCCGTGGCGGTCGGTGAGCCAGGACTTCCTGGGCGGGCGGGTTGACCCCGGGCTCCACCTGTTCGAAGCGGTCGACCCTCCCTGCACGACCTACCTCCCCGCCGACCACCCGGCGGCCGGTCTGCTCGATTGCCTCCGCCTGGCCACCGGCGACCTCGACGGCCTCATCGAGCTGCGCGGCACCGACGGCGGCCCCTTCCCGCCGCCCGACTACCCCAACTTCTTCCTGAACCCGGTCTGCGACCCGCCGTGGGAACCGTGTGACGGCTGACCATGACGCGCCCCGCGCTCGACATCGACCGGATCTACCGAGAGCACGGCTCGATCGTGCTCCGCCGCGCGGGCCAGATCCTGGCCGACGCCGACGAGGCGAGCGAGGCGCTGCAGGACATCTTCGTCGAGCTGGCGGCGCGGCCCGAGCAGTTCGCCGGCACCAGCTCGGTGGCGACCTTCCTCTACCGGGTGACCACCAACCACTGCCTGAACCGGCTGCGCAACCAGCGGCGGCGCGCCCGTCTGACCCAGCACGCGATGACGAGCGGGATCTGGGCCACCCATCCGCCGATCTCGGTCGACGCGCAGGAGGCGCTCCGCCACCTGCCCGAGGAGCTGGCCCGCATCGCCGTCTACTACTTCGTCGACGAGATGACCCAGGAGGAGATCGCCGGGGTGCTCGGGTGCTCACGGCGAGCCGTGAACAAGAAGCTGGCCCGGTTGCAGGGGGAGCTGGAGGCGTGGGCCGGGACCAGGTCGGCAGCGGCGCCGCGCGCGGCCGGAGGACCGGCAGTCGAAGACCGCGCGCGGCGTCGCGACGCCGGCGATTGGGAGGAGGGCGGAGGATGACGACGACGCGATCGACGGTGCTGGTGCTGGTGGCCGCGGCGGTGGCGGCGGCGGTGGGGTCGTGCGCGCCGGGCGACGAAGCTGGCGACGGCGAGCCGACCGGCGGCGAGGTCTCCTCCAGCGAACGGCCTGCCGGGAAGTCGCGGGCGACGCTGGGCGGATCCGGCGCGCGGACGCCGGGCGCCCGGCCCGGCCGCGCCTCGGCCCCGGCGGTCACGGTCACCCTCATCACCGGCGACCGGGTGGTCGTGATCGGCGAATCCGTGAGGGTCGACGCCGCGCCGTCGCGGCGGGGGATCTCCTTCCGGGTCGTTCGCAGTGGTGGCCGCATCCGGGTGATCCCGTTCGACGCCGTGGCGCTCCTGGCCTCGGGGGCGCTCGACCCGCGCCTGTTCGACGTCACCGAGCTCCTCGAGCTGGAGTACGACGACGGCCACCGGGCCGACATGCCGCTCCTGGTCGCGCGCGCCGGCGCCGCCGGCCTGCGCGCGGCGAGCGCGGCCCTGGCCGCGGCCGGCGCCCGGACCACGCGCGCGCTGCCAAGCATCGGCGGCGAGGCGGTCTCGGTGCCCAAGGCCGGCGCGTCCGCCGTGTGGTCGGCCCTGGTCGGCGCCGATCGGACCCCGCGCGCCCTGGTCGGCCCGGGCGGCGGACCGGGCACTCGCGTCTGGCTCGACGGCAAGCGCCAGGTCGTCCTCGATCGCAGCGCGGCGCAGATCGGCGCGCCGGCCGCGTGGGACGCCGGCTACACCGGGGCCGGCGTCGTCATCGCCGTGCTCGACACCGGCATCGAGGCCACGCATCCCGACTTCGAGGGGCGGATCGATCAGGAGATCGACTTCCTCGACGGCGGCGCCGACGGCGCGCCCGACGACGTCGGCCACGGCACCCACGTCGCCTCGATCCTGGCCGGCAGCGGCGCGGCCGAGGGCGGCCTCTACCGCGGCATCGCGCCTGACGCCCACCTCCTGGTCGGCAAGGTGTGCGAGCTCGATGGCTGCCCGGAGTCGGCCATCCTGGCCGGGATGGAGTGGGCCGCGTCGAGCGGCGCCGCGATCGTGAACCTCAGCCTCGGGGGCCCGGACACCAGCGGGACCGATCCGCTCGAGCAGGCGATCGACGAGCTCACCGCCCAGTACGGCACCCTGTTCGTCGTCGCGGCCGGCAACCTGGGCGACTGCGGTGGGCCGCTCGGCGACCAGGTCACCTCGCCCGGCACGGCCGACGCGGCCCTCTCGGTCGGCGCCGTGGAGCGCGACGACCTGCTCGCCTGGTTCTCGTGCCGCGGCCCGCGCATCGGCGACGCCGGGGTCAAGCCGGACGTCACCGCGCCGGGCGTGGAGATCGTGGCGGCGCGCGCGGTCGGCACCCCGGCCGGCGACCTCGACCCGGTCGACGAGCTCTATGCCCGCCTGTCGGGCACCTCGATGGCCACCCCGCACGTGGCGGGCGCCGCCGCGCTCCTCGCCCAGCAGCACCCGGGCTGGCGCGCCGCGGAGCTGAAGTCGGCCCTCATGAGCTCGGCCCGGCCGACCGAGGGGATGACCGTGTTCGAGCAGGGGACCGGCCGGATCGACCTCGCCCGCGGCATCGCGCAGACGGCGACGGCGTCGCCGGCCAGCGTGGCGTTCGGCGTCGTCCCCTGGCCGCACGACGACGACGAGCCGATCGCCCGCACGCTCACGTACGAGAACCACGGCGACCAGGCACTCGATCTCACCCTGTCGGTCGAGGCGAGCGGGCCCGACGGCGAGCCGGCGCCGGCCGGGATGTTCACCGCCCTGCCGAGCGCCGTGTCGATCCCGCCCGGCGGCCAGGCCGAGGTCACCGTCACGGCCGACACGCGGGTGGAGGGGCCGGACGGCGTGTACGCCGGCGTCCTGGTGGCCAGCGCCGGCGAGCAGTCGGTGCGAGCCACGCTGGCCGTCCATCGACGGGCCGAGACCTACGACACGACCTTCCGGGTGGTCGACCGACAAGGCAACCCGACGTGGGCCTTCGTCACCCTCGCCAACCTGGCCACCGGGGACTTCGAGCTCCTCTACATCGAATCGGGCGAGCTGACCTTGCCCCTCGCGCGCGGGTCGTACCTGGTGGAGGTGTTCACCGCCGCGGTGGGGGACCGGGACTTCCTCGACGAGATCACGATGGTGCAACCGCTCCTCGAGGTCACCGGGCCGACCGAGGTGCTCTACGACGCGGGCCGCGCTGCCCCGGTCGACCTCGGTGTCACCGATCCCGAGGCGCGCTCCTGGCTGGAAATCATCGAATACCGGCGCACGACCGCGGCGGGCGATTTCGGGGTGGCGTCCTTCGTCTTTCGCGAGGGCGCCGACCGCACACCGAGGGCGTTCCTGGCCCACGTGGGCCCCGAGGTCGCTCCCGATGAGCTCGAGACCTTCCTCGGCTCCTGGCTCGCGCGGGTCCCCCCGGACGATCCGGACCGGACCTTCGATAGCCCGGTCGTCTACAACCTCTTCTTCGCCCCGCCCGCCGGGCGCTTCCCCACCGGCTTCTCGGGCCGCGTCGCACCGGAGGACCTGCACGCGGTGGAGATCGAGGTCCACGCCGGTCTCCCCGGCGGCCAGACCGTGACCATGTCGGGCGCCTTTTCGTCGCCGGACGACGACGTCGCCTGGCTGAGCGGCAACTATCACCGCACGCCGGGCAGGCGCACGCACTACTTCACGCCCGGGGTTCGCTGGCTGACGATCGTGGACCAGGAGGACGCGAACGGGGAGGTGCCCGTCAGTCACATGACCAGGCCACCGCGCGACGACTTCCCCGCCCGCGAGATCTGGAACGGCGGCGTCCTCGGCCCGATCGTCTCCAACCCCGGCTTCTCCTCCGGCCCGCAGTTCGCCCGGAGCGACGGAACCTTGTTCTACTGGGCCGACCTCTTCGCGGACGGCGCCGGGCACTCCTCCAGCGTTCGGGGCGAGGCGCAGGTCCGCCTGTTCGCCGGCGACGAGCTCATCGCCGAGGTGCCCTTCCTGATCTACCCGATCCTCGGGCTGCCCGAGGAGGAGACCTCCTACCGGCTCGAGGCCGAGTCGATCCGCCCGCCCGGCACGGATCGATCGTCCCGGGTGAGCGCGACCTGGACCTTCCGCTCCTCGGCCGAGGACGAGGGGCAAGCGCTGCCGCTCTTCGCGGTCCGGTACCAGCCGCGGCTCGACGGCGAGCACCGGGCCCCTGGAGGCGGCTTCGTCGCGGTGCCGTTCCAGATCAACCGCCAGGAGGGGGCGCCGTTCGCCCCGATCCGCGCCGTGCAGATCGAGGCCTCCTACGACGGCGGCGCCACCTGGCACCACGCCATCGTCCTGCGCATCGGAGATCGCGGCGTGGCGATCCTCCACCACCCGGCCAGCGGCTCGGTGTCGCTGCGCGCCCGGGCGGCCGACACCGCCGGCGACGCGGTCGACCAGACCATCGTGGACGCCTACCACCTGCGCTGAGCGCGAGCCGACCATGTTGAGACGCACTCTCCCCGACGGATGCCTTTCCAGCCTGGCGCTCGATCAGCTGGTGATCGGCCAGCTCGATCCGGGCCGGCGCGAGGCCGTGCGCTCCCACGTGGACGGCTGCTATCGCTGCCGCGTCCGGATCGCGGCGCTCGAGGCCGAGCGCGTCCGCTTCGCCGACGACGCGCCCCGCCGGCGGCGCCCGGCGTCGATGCCGAAGCTCCGGCCCGCGATCGCGGTCGGCGCGGCGTTTCTGGCCGCCGCCGCGGCGGTCGTCCTGGTCGTCGGCCGGCGCCCCGCTCCGGACGATCCGCCGGCCGACACCACCCGCGCCAAGGGGAGCCTCCGCCTCGAGGTCTACGTCAAGCAGGGGGGGCAGGTCCTGTCCGCGCGCGGCGCGCTGCTCCACCCTGGAGACGCGATCCGCTTCGCCTACGCCGGGGTCGACGGCGGCTACCTCGCGGTGCTCGGCCGCGACGGTTCGGGCGAGGTCTCGCGCTACTACCCGCCGGGGGATCGCGCGGCCCCGGCGACTCGCGCCGAGGAGGAGGAGGCTCTGCCCGGCAGCATCGTGCTCGACGGCTCGCCGGGGCCGGAGACGATCTACCTCGTCCACTGCGATGCCCCCGTCCCGGTGGCGACGCTGACGGCGGCCCTCGACCTCGGAGGCAACCTGCGCGTGGCCGGCTGCACCGTCGATCACCTGGCCCTGGAGAAGAGCCCGTGACGCGCGCCGTCCTGGTCGCCCTGCTGCTGGGCCTGGCGCCCGCCGCCGCCTCCGCCGAGGTCGTGCGGATCGCCGTCTTGATCGGCAACAACGAGGGCCAGGACGACGAGATCGAGCTCCGCTACGCCGAGTCCGACGCGTCTCGCTTCCGCGACGTGCTGATCGACCTGGGCGGCTTCCGCCACGAGGACGTCGTCCTCATGCAGGGCGCCGATGCGGTCACCGTCCGGCGCGCGATCGTCTCGCTGAACGAACGGGTCCGCGTCCTCTCGGGGACGGCCCAGGTGGTGCTCCTCGTCTATTACTCGGGCCACGCCGACGCCGAGGAGCTCCACCTGGGCCCGACCCGTTTCTCCACCCGCGAGCTCGAGCAGCTGGTCGGCGGCAGCGCGGCCGACGTTCGCCTGCTGGTGGTCGACTCGTGCCGCTCGGGCGCGCTGACCCGCTCCAAGGGCGGGCGCCCGGGGCCGTCCTTCGCCATCCAGCTCGACGAGCGCCTGGCCGCGCACGGCGCGATCTACCTGACCTCGAGCGCGGCCAACGAGGACGCCCAGGAGTCCGACCGCCTCAAGAGCTCGTTCTTCACCCACTACCTCCTGTCCGGGATGCTGGGCGCGGCCGACCAGAGCGGCGACGGCGAGATGGATCTGGGCGAGGTCTACCGCTACGCCTACGAGAACACCCTGCGTGCCTCGAGCCGGACCCTGGCCGGCACCCAGCACCCGTCGTTCCGCTACGCGATGTCGGGGCACGACAACCTGGTCCTGACCCGACTGCAGATGCCGGGCAGCCGGCGCGGCCTCATCGTCTTCCCCGACGGACGGAGCTACCTCCTCTTTCAGGGCGGGTCCGACGGCCCTGTCGTGGCCGAGATCGGCCGGTGGGACCGGCAGCGCGTGATCAGCGTGCGCGAGGGCCGCTACTTCGTGCGCGCGCGCGGGCCCGACCACCTGCTCGAGGGGAAGCTGGCGGTGCGGGCCGGCGAGAGCCAGATCGTGCTCGACCGCGCCCTCGACCGGATCGCCTACGATCGCCTGGTCCGCAAGGGAGGCGGCGACGTCCTCGACGAGGTGCACGGGCCGCTGTTCGCGTTCCGGGTCCGCTCGCCGCTGGCCAACGCCGAGGGCAGCTCGCTCGGCGCCATGGCCGGGTGGACCACCGAGTACCCGAGCATGACCTTCGGGCTGCGGGCGAGCTACCAGCACGATGGCTACCAGCGCGGCGCCACGATCAACCACGTCGACGTCGACCTCGAGGAGCTGGGCGGCGAGGCGCGGATCGGGCACGTGTGGGACAGCCGGCTGGCCGCGATCGAGCCGTTCGTCGCCCTGGGCGGCGGCGTGTTCTGGCAGCGCTTCGAGAGCGAGCGGGTCCAGCCCGATCGAGTGACCGGGATGGCCCACCTCGACGTCGGCGTCACCGTGCGCGGCGAGACCGCCAACGGCTCCTACCTGTTCCTCGAGAGCGCCGTGCAGACCTACTGGTTCCGCCAGGTCGGCGAGGGAGGCGAGACCGCGCCATCGACCGCGGTCGGCCTCGCGGCCGGCGTTGGCTTCTGGCTCTGAGTGGCCGTCCCGAGGGGAGGATGAGATGACCGTGGTGAGAAGGTTCCTGGCGGGTTCGATCTGTATTCTATTTGTTGCCTGCGCAACCAACTCCGAGGATGGTGATCGGCCGGATCCGGAAACCCCGACGGGAGGATCGGGGCGCGTGGCGCCGACCGCCCCGCGATCGGCGCGCACGCCGGCCGCGGCGGCGTCTCCGTCCGACATTCCCTCGCACGTCACGCTCATCACCGGCGATCGGATCACGATGCGCGGCGCCCACGGCCCGGTCACGTCGATCACGGCGGCCCCGGGGCGGCAGGGAGTGCGCTTCCACACCGTCACGGAGCGAGATCGGTTGCTGGTGATCCCGACCGACGTACAGCCGCTCATCGCCTCCGGCGTCCTCGACCGCCGCCTGTTCGACGTCACCGGGCTGGTCGAGCTCGGCTACGACGACGACGGCCGCGCTGACCTGCCGGTCCTGATCACCCGGGCGGGCGGGGTGAGCGCGATTGCCCGCTCGACCCTGTCGAGCGCGGGCGCGGTGGTGAGGCGCGCGCTGCCGAGCATCGGCGGCGAGGCGCTGTCGGTGCCCAAGGGCCGCGCCGCCGCGGTGTGGGCGTCCCTGGCCGGCGCGGGCTCGCGCACCTCGCTGCGCGGCGGCGCGGCCGGTGCCGGCGTCAAGATCTGGCTCGACGGTCGGCGCGAGATCATGCTCGATCACAGCGCGGCCCAGATCGGCGCTCCCATCGCGTGGGAGGCGGGCTACACCGGCGCGGGCGTGACGATCGCGGTGCTCGACACCGGCATCGACCCGAGCCACCCGGACTTCGCCGGGCGCATCGCCGCGCAGCGCAACTTCATGGAGGACGGCACCGATCCCGATGAGGCGCCCGACTTCTACGGCCACGGCACCCACGTGGCGTCGATCGCGGCCGGCAGCGGCGCCGCCGAGGGCGGGCTCTACCGCGGCATCGCGCCCGACGCGGCCATCCTGGTCGGCAAGGTGTGCGAGGCGTGGGGCTGCCCCGAGTCCGGCATCATCGCCGGCATGGAGTGGGCGGCGCAGAGCGGCGCCCGGGTCGTCAACATGAGCCTGGGCGGCGGCGACACGCTCGGCGACGATCCGATGGAGCAGGCGGTCAATGCCCTGTCCGCGCAGTACGGCACCCTGTTCGTGGCCGCGGCCGGAAACGCCGGCCGGTGCGGCGGCCCCGACCTCATGCTGGTCTCGTCGCCGGGCACGGCGACCGCGGCGCTATCGGTCGGCGCGGTCGATCCCGACGATGCCCTCGCCGAGTTCTCCTGCATCGGCCCCCGCCTCGGCGACGCCGCGGTCAAGCCCGAGATCACCGCGCCCGGCGTGGCCATCGCCGCGGCGCGCGCGGTCGGCACCCCGCTGGGCGACGGAAACCCGGTGGACGACTTCTACACCCGCGTCTCGGGCACCTCGATGGCCACCCCGCACGTGACCGGCGCCGCCGCGCTCGTCGCTCAGCAGCATCCGGACTGGCGCGCACCCGAGATCAAGGCGGCGCTCATGGGCTCCGCGCTGCCCGGCGACGGCATCGCGATCCACGAGCAGGGCAGCGGCCGGGTCGACGTCGGCCAGGCGATCGCGCAGACCGTGCTGGCCTTGCCGCCCAACCTCGTCGTCGGCAGCGTCGCGTGGCCGCACGACGACGACGAGCCGATCGCGAAGACCCTGACCTACCGCAACCTGGGCGGCGCCGCGGTCGACCTCACCGTGTCGGTGGACGGCGTCGGCCCCGACGGCGGGCCCGCCCCGACCGGGATGTTCACGGTGGCGCCGGAGTCGGTCGCGGTCCCGCCCGGCGGCGAGGCCTCGGTGACGGTGACGGTCGACACCCGGGGCGACGGTCCCGACGGCGGGTATCTCGGGATGGTGGTCGCGAGCGGCGGCGGCCTGGACGTGCGCACGCCGATCGGCGTGAACCGGGAGATCGAGCTTCACGACGTCGTCCTCCGGTTCCTCGACCGCCAGGGCCAGCCGAGCGTGGGGTTCCCGACCGTCCTCGACCTGCAGACCGGCGAGTCGCTGTTCCCCGCGGAGGAGGGCGGCGTCTCGACCGTCCGCCTGCCGCCCGGGCAGTACGCGGTCGACTCCCTGATCAACGGGATCGACGACGACGGCGCGCCCTACGGCGCCGTGCTGGCGCAGCCGCTCCTCGACGTGACCGCCCCGACCGAGGCCACCTTCGACGCGCGCACCGCCGAGCCCGACATCGAGACGGTGCCGGACCAGGCCGCGCGCCCCATGTTCACCATCCTCGCCTACGCCCGGATGAGCGCGGTGGGGCCGCTGTTCTCCAGCCTCATCGACCCGGCGCCGGACGTCACCGCCCGCCGTTACCTCGGCCACGTCGGGCCCGAGGTGGCCCCCGAGGATCTGAAGACCATCCTGACCAGCACCTGGGCCCACCCGGCCGACTCGCCGCGGAACGAGGATCCCTTCTTCGCCAGCCCGACCGCCTACCACCTCGTCTTCGGGGTCGAGGACGGCCGCTTCCCGACCGGCTTCGTCCGCCACGTGGCGCTCGAGGACCTCGCCGCCGTCGAGTTCGACGTCGCAGCCATGCCAGCCGGGCGGTTCGCGCGCCTGGTCTCCACCGGTAGCGCCACGGCGTTCCAGATCAGCATCAGCTGGAACGACGGCGTCTCGTTCGAGACACCCGCCCGCCGGACCGAGCTCTTCACGACCGAAGAGACCAGCGCCTGGACGCACGCGGTCATCGAGGAGGAAGCCCGCGCGCCCTTCGGCGAGCTGTCGACGCCGGCGTCCTCGCGGTACGAGCCGGGGCGCACCTACCGCACCCGATGGAACCACGGCGTGCTGGCGCCCTCGTTCCCGGTCGACGAAGGTCGCAACCCGACGTTCTTCCGGGCCGACAACTTCCTCCTGGTCTTCGATGCCTCCCCCCTGTCCGACGACGCGGAGCACCGCAGCCGCGATGTCCTCCTCGATGAGGGGCAGGTGCGCCTCTTCCACGACGGCGAGCTACTCGGCCAGCTGGACCTGGGGTTCTTCAACCTCTTCAACGTCCCGCCCGAGGACGGCGACTACCTGCTCGAGCTGGAAACAGTGCGCGACCAGCAGGCAGACCGGTCGACCCGGGTCCAGACCGCGTGGACCTTCCGCTCAGCCATGACGCCCTTCGAGTCCCTGCCGCTCCTCGCGGTCCGCTACGATCCGCCCCTCGACCGCCGGCACCGAGCCCCCGGCGGCGTCCCGTTCGTCGTCCCCCTCTCGATCCAGCGAGAGGTCGACTCGGCAAGCGCGCCCCTCCGCCGCCTGCGGATCGACGCCTCCTACGACGGAGGCAACCGCTGGCACCGGGCCCTCGTGATCCGGATCGGCGACCGTGGCTGGGCGATCCTCTTCCACCCGGCCAGCGGAAGCGTGTCGCTGCGCGCCCGCGCCGAGGACGAGGCTGACCGCACGTTCGAGCAGACGATCACGGACGCCTACCACCTGCGCTGACCAGGTCCCGCGCCCGGAATCGGCGCGAGCGCATCGACCCCAATAGATGCCTCTATTTGCGGCACTTCACAAACACCGTGTGAGGTGGCAAGAGTCGTTGTCGCGAGTGGCTGTGAGAGCGACGCGATCGCGAGGGGGCATCGGTGCAAGGCATGCGCATTGAATGGGGCTGGTCCACTGGGAACCGAGCATGGATGTCATGGATGGCAGGCGAAAGGCGCAGGCGCGCCTGCATCAAACTCGTCGCTGTGATTGCTGCCGCGATGGCGGCCTTGCTCGCTCCGACCCCGGCAAGGGCACAGCAGCCCTGCGTGCCGGCGGGCCTTGAAGGTCAATGCGACGAGTTCGCGAGCTGCGACATCTGTCCAGATGATCCCGGGCCGCCGCCCAACTACGAGGCCGAGGGCGATGACATCAAGGCCATGTACTCGAAGAGCCCGGGCGGTGAGCGAGGGGCTCGTCTGATGATGACGGTGGGTCCGGCACTTCTCGACGAGTTCCCATTCGGGTCCTTGCTCTCCTCCTTCGGTGTGCCGCAGACCCTGATCAACAACTGGACGAATCGCTGGCAGGGTGGACGCCTTCAGGAGGCGCTCAAGGCGGTCCTCCACAGCGAAGCCTTCAACTGGAAGGTAGAACCGACGTACCCGCGCCGCCCACCCCAGAGCGTGCCGGTCCCGCGCGACCAGGGGATGCCGAGAGAGCCGTCACCGACGGGAACAGCCAACAACACTCCCCAGGCGCGCGATCATGCCGACCCGGTCAACCCGGCCAATGGCGAGCTCTACATGGAGCGAGCCGACCTGTCGTTTCCAGGGTTCGGCGTGACGTTCGCGCACGGCCGGACATACCGCAGCCGGATCGAGTACAGCGGCACTCTGGGACCCGGCTGGGACTTCACCTACAACCGGCGCCTCTTGTCGGTGCCGGATACGCGCAGGCGCATCTGGAGCAACGATCTCCAGCTCGCGGCCGAGTACGAGGTCATCGGGCTGCTGCCGTTGGCTGACCTCGGGCTTCTCGGGGATCCGCAGGGCGAGCCATCCCCCACGTGCGGACCCCAGCTCCTCTACATGACCGGCGAAGGGACGACTCTGCGGTTCCGGCAGGTGGGAGAGACAGCGACGACCATCTCCTACGAAAGTGCCACCGGGATACAGCTCACGCTACATGGCCACAAGAGCAACGGCACGATCGTCTGGTCGATGACCGAGCCGAGCGGGATCCGGCAAGAGTTCAACGAGCACGGGCTCCTCGTGGCGATCGAGGATAGCAACGGAGTGGGGTTGGCGATCGCGTGGGAAGCATACGCCGACGATTGGCGGGTCGCCTCGGTCACAGACAGCGTCGGACGGGTGACGAAGTACGAATACGGCACCGGCAATGACGCGCGGCTCCGACGAGTGTGGGAGGCGACCAGTGGTCTGGAAGTGAGATATGCCTACAACGCGCAGCGCGAGCTCATGCGTGCGACCGATTCGACAGGTCGCAGTGAATCGTACGAATATGACTATGACGCCAACCGGCCGGACGGTGACTGGGGCCCGGAGGGATACCTGGTCCCGGCGTGTGAATTGACGTGCGCGCCGGCATCGTCCTCGTGCGACGCGGGCGGTGCCTGCGACGAGGCAGTGGCGGCCACCATGGGGCAGTGTCTGGGCAGCTGCGCCGAGTGCGCCGAGGGCTGCCGGCTCGAGGGAGATCCTGGCGCCAGCCCGCCGATCCCGGCCTGCTATGACGCCTGCGACGAAAGTTGTGCGGAAGGGGTCGGGCAGACGCCGAGCTGTCAGCAGCAGTGTGACGACGAGTGCGAGGACAACAAGCCAAACGCGGTCCTGTTCTGCAACCAGGCCTGGGTGGCGAAGGGCCAGGATCACTGCGAACAGTGCGAGGATCAGTGCGAGGCCGAGGACTCGGCCTGCCATGCGTTCTCGGTTTGCTTCGGGGCAGCCGGCGGCCTGGAGGGGGACGGATCGACGAACAGAGAGAAGTTCGAGACTTGCATCAGCGGCAGCGGGCTCGACCGGCTCGTGGACTCACTAGACGATCTGGTCGCTGGGTTCGAGGTCCTGACGCAGGCCATTGCCGACACGATCGGATGCGGCGCCAACAGGTTCTGCAGCTGGTTCCGCCTGTGCGAGCGAGATGACGATTGCTACGAGGACACCAGGCAGGAAATCGAGCAGGCGTGCGACCAGAACGTCCGGCAGTGCTGTCGTGATGGGAACGAGTGCATGGCCGACAGCTGCAATGTCGGCCACGACTGCTTCGATGACTGCCGCGCCTCATTCATGGGGGAGGCCAACGGGAACGGCTGCGAGGCGCCCTCGAGCGTCTTCGGCGACGAGCCTCCTCCGGGCACGACCATGGACGACTGGGCGCTGACCCACGGCTGCGTCCCCGAGATCCAGGATGCCTGCCCTGACCGTTGCACCTTTCAGTGCGAGCGCCGATGCGAGACCGACTGCCACGCCGTTTGCGACACCAAGTGCGGCGAGATCTGTCACACCGCAGACTGCGCCGGCTACTGCGAGAGCCTCGACCTCATGGGCGAATGCCAGACCGGATGCGTGGACGGTTGCATCGAGGCGGCGCACGAGAAGGGACCCTTCGTCGGAGCCAAGTACGGCTACCTCAAGGACCTCAACCACAACATCATCCGTGTGAAGGACGGCAACGACAACCTGTACCTCGAGGTCACCTACGGCACCGACATCAGCCGGCCAGACTTTGATTCGGTGGTGTCGCAGAACTACGGCGGCTTCACCAGCCAGATCTACTATCGGGATCTCGAGGGCGAAGAGCGCGACTACGTGTCGGCTCCGACGAGTGGCCCCGCGGCGACGTACATCGATGACCGTGAGGCGTTCGTTCCGGTCGATATCTGCCCGGCGGCGTGCGAGACGCCCCAGCCGCTGCCGCAGAGTCTGTACGTGCCCTGGTCGGGGTTGCTCTTGACCTTCGCCAGTGGCCCCACCGGGGGGTTGAAGGTGGTGAACCCGCTCGGCTTCCACGGCAGGCTCCCTCCCAACCTTCTGCTGCTGACCCGCAGCTCGAACCGCGTGTACGGCGAGTCGACGGCGGAGCCGATGGGTCCACCGCCACTGGTGCCACGGCACCCGCCCTTCGATGTCCTCCTGACTCAGGGGCGGGTGACATTCACGCCGGTGGGGGTCCATTCGTACTCCATCACGGGCGGTGCTCAGGCGCTGAACGCGCTGGCTGCGCTGGACCGCGTCACCGTCTTTTCCGGGGGGAGAGGTCTGATCCAGGTCTATCCGGGCTCTCCCAAGGGGAGCGTACGCGTGGCCAAGGGGGTGTGTCACAGGCCCTTCAACGCGCTGGTCACCAGCGCCGAGTTGCGCATCACGCCCACCGACGCCTGCTCGGCGGAGCTCGTGGTGGCGCCGCTGTCCACCGCGGTAGAGAACCCACCGCTCAAGGGAAGTTTCGACGACGAGGGGAATGCGGCGCTCGACGACCATGATCTCTTCCAGAAATCAGCGGTGGTCCCGTTGCGGGGCCAGGTGCAGTGGCGACTCAAGGGAGGGGCCAGCGGCCGCTACGAGGCTTACGCGGGTACCACGGGGACGGCCGGCGATGCGCATCGCGCCGCCGCCATGAATACGGCGCTCAATCTTCCGCTGTCCGCTCATCCGAGGGCCTCGAATGGCTTCCGCGCTCCGCTCTACGTCTCACATGAGATGGAGAACCAACTCCTCGATCAGGGCGACCACCCTCCGGGGCGGCGCAGTCCATACTTTCCCGACACCAACTCAGTCCCCCTCGACGAATCGGATCGCTCTCAGGAGAACCAGCCGGTCGACTACTGCGGGCCCAGTCAGCCCAGCGCGCTGCACGCGCAAGGCGCAGGCACCCTACCGACGCGCGCCGCGGTCATGATGGACTTCTACGGCGTACCATGGACGTACTACTTCGACCGAGCGGGTCGTGTCATTCGCAGCGTGAACCACAGCACCAGCGCGATACGCTCGACCAACTACGACGCAGCCGGTCAGGTGGAAGGCATCGAGGGGCCGCTCGGCGAGCGGACCTGCTTTCGCCACGACGGGGATGGAAACCTGCGCCGGGTCTTCGACTTCCCACATCCGGGCGTCATCGGCCAGACCGAACGCTTCGAGCCCATCCAGTACCTCTTCTCGTGGGCGCACCTGGGAGCGGATCACCAGACCGTCCGGCTCTGGAAGATCTACGATCCGCGCGGCACCAACCGCGAGACCCCACCCAACAAGGTGTACGCGACCAACCTGTACGACCTGGACGGTAACCTCCAGTCCACCCTCAATGGGGTCGGCGTACGCGTGCGCTACGAGCTCGTCGGTGGGAACGGGCCTGACCGAGCGATGCCGAGGCGCCGGATCGATCCGGATGGGTCCATCACCGAGTTCGAGTACGACGTGGATACGGGAGGAACGACCCGCATCACTGTCGGACTTGGCCGGCCCGATGCTGTCACGACCGAGGCAGTGTACGATCCAGCCGGTCGGCCAGTTTGGAAGCGTGGTTCGTTGGGTGAGGAGACGACGTTCGTCTGGTCGGGGGGACGCCTGCAGTCACTCAGTCGACAGGCAAACGATCTGACGGAGACCACCACGTTCAGCTACGACGGCGATGGCCAGGTGGTCTCCGTCAACCGTGGCGACCGTTCGATCGATTTGACCTACGACGCCATTGGTGGCCTGCGGCGCACTCGGGTGACGGCGCTCGATGGCAGCGCGACCACGACGAACACCTGCACCCGGCACGGGCCAGGGGGGCGCCTTCTCGAGCAGGTCATGCCCGAGGGCAACCGGATGCGGTACAGCTACGACGGCGAGGGCCGCGTCCAGAGCGTATTTGCCGGCGTCTGGGCTGCCTCCGGGAGCTGGGATGTCGGTTGTACGTCGACCTTCGGGGCGACGCCGGCATCCGGCTACCTGGCGACGATGGAATACGACGTCTCGGGCCGTGCGACGCGGGTGACCGATGCGCGTGGTGTGGAGCTGCAGCTCAAGTACGACGGCTTTGGCCAACGCACTCGCATCACGGATGGTGAGGGGAGCTCTCTTCGCACCGGCTACGATGAGCTCGGCAACGTAGCCTGGACGAGCACGTACGGGTCCAGCGGTGCATCCGTCTTTCAGCGACGCCCGCAGTGGGGCGACGTGGGGCTCGAGGCGGCCGAGGAGATCTTCTACGATGACGCCGGCCGACTCGTCGAGCAGCGGCGCTGGCACTTTCGCCCCACTGGCATGACCGTGGAGCCGGTCGGCGACGGATACGCCACCACGCGCCTCGGCTACGACGCCGTCAACCGCAAGACCACCGTGACCGACGACGCCGGGTTTCCTACCTCCTACTTCTCGGACCCAGCCGGTCGGCTGAGTCGGACCGTCTTGCCGGGTGGAACCGAGATCTCCAGCCAGCATCTGGACGGAGGCCGCACCATTGTCAGCCAATGGCCGTCTCCCACGCCATCTGGGTCGCAGCACAGCACCACCACCCTGACCGGCTGGGGCGCCGTCGCCTCGGTCACGACTCAGGACACCGGCCAGCTCGTTGCTCTCGCCTCCATGGAATATGACCCGCATCGCCGGTTGACGTCGTCTCGGACCCCTGCGGACCGGCGCACGACAACGACCTACGATGCGTTCGACCGGCCCAGGCAGAAAACGACGTCCCTCGGGGCCAGCGTCGGAGAACTGGTATTCCTCGATTGGAATCGAAACGGCTGGCTCAACAGTCACCGCAGCGCCTCGGGGGATCTCCCCAACGGCGTGACACTCTACGAGTACGATGCCCTGGGACGCATCCGAAAGCGCACTGACCCGATCGGAGGCATTGCAACGACCTCGTATGTGCTGGCCTCGCAGACGCCGGATGTCACCTACGACGAGCGTGGCTTTGGCCAGGTATTCTCTTATGACGTCGTTGGGAATCTCGAGCGCGTCGACGCATGGGATGCCGAAGGCGGGCAAGCACAGACGAGGGAGTTCACGTACGACCCGCTGGGGCGCGCCGTCTTTGCCACGCGATCCGGCGGGCTACCGTCGTTCGTTCCGTCCGAGATTACGACGCACCTCGGGTGGGACTCGCTCGGCAATCGGATCTTTGAGCAGACCGGCGCCGGGTCCGGCGACTACTACGATCCCTTCGTCATCCATAGCGGCTTCGACGGGCGTGGCCTCCTCACCAAGTCCATCTACCACGGCGACGGCGGCATGGAAGTCACAAGGACCTACGATAGTCTTAGCCGGCTCCAGACTGTCGGCATACCGGGAGAGCCGTGGCCGGCAGTGAGATTTTCCTACGGCATGTCGGTGGGCCCGCCTACCGTCCGTCATGATTCGAACGATGGGGTTGCGACCTTCCAGTACGATCCCCTGGGGCGACTTGTGAACCTGTGGCACGGAAGCGATGCTCAGACCGAGCTCGCGAACTGGCGCTGGGCCATTCCTGTCGACGGGGTCCCGCGGCTTGCCGGTCTCAGAAAGGGCGAAGGGGCGCCTGAGGTTGCATCTGTTTTCACGGCTGACAACGCGGGCGGCCTCAAGAGCGAAACACACGCCCTCACGGGCCTGGGCGCAGTCGCCATTCAACCCCACGCAAGCACCGTCTCAGCCAACGGCACGGTGTTCTCTTACGTCGGGACTGGCTCTTCCTGGACCCGCTACATTCTCGATTCCCGACACAACTTCGACAACGTTCAATCGCCGTCCGGATCCTTTAGCCCGCCTACCAATGGCGCGGACGAGTATGCGACGTTCGCCGGCCGCGCAATAACATACGACGATGCTGGTGCCGTCCTATCCGACGGCCTTGCCACCTATTCCTATGATAACTTCGGCGAGCTCACTTCCGTCAATGGGGGAGCCGCCGGAAGCAGGCGCTACGTTCGCGATGCCTTCGGTCGTATCGTCTACGAGCGCGATGAGACCCCCGGAGCCGGCAATCCCGTCACCCGATTCGGCTACGACGGCTGGCGCCGCTCCGTGCGCATGCTCCCGAACGGGGATCTGGAGACCATGGTGGATGGCCAGGGTCTCGACGAGCATCTCGTCCGCGTAGACAGCAGTGGCCAGCACCTTTTCTACCATCAGGAGCGGAATGGCAACGTCTATGTCGTGACCGACGAGGGCGGCGATCCGCTCGAGTGGTACGACTACTCTGCGTACGGCGACGTCACCATCCGCTCGCCCCAGGGGACGGTCCGCACCAAGAGCGCCATCAACAACCGCTTTGGCTTCCAGGGCCAGGCCTTCGACGAGTCTCTCGGCTTGGTCGACATGCGGCGGCGCTTCTACCGCCCCTCGATGGGGCGTTTCCTCCAGCGCGACCCCATCGGCCTCGCCGGCGGCTCCAACCTCTACGCCTTTGCCGATAGCTCGCCGCTGTCGTTCAGGGATCCGTTCGGCCTGGACAAGCAGCTTCTGACCGGCGACGCCGTTGCCAACTACATGACTTGGAGCGGCAGGTGGTCGTCGCGTAGCGCCCGCGCCCAGACTCGACTGGAGGAGGTCGAGAAACGAATCTGGCGCGACAATCCCGCGCTCTACGCCGACAATATCAACAGGTATCGTCTGGGGCGACTGGACGCCCTCGGGCCCGAGTATCAAGCCGTTGCAGGAGCAGCAGCCCTGGCTTCAACCCAACTCGCAGTCTCAGACGAGATTCTCCAATGGCTTGAATCTCGGCAAGCTCTGGGCGTATCTGTGACGCTGGACCAAGTGAATCGACAGGCGCTCGACATAGCCTATTGGAGATCGGTCTATACCGACACGTTGATGACGGCCCTCCTCGTTGGGTACCCTTCCCTTGGAATGGGCGGCGGGGCCGGTGGGGGTCGAGCGGTCGATGTAGCAGCCGCAGAGAGTGTCCGGCTGCGCGTCGGCGAATCGGTCGTGCCTATCGAGAAGACCTTCGAGATGGCACTGAATCCGGATCTCTACATTGCCGCGGTTGTCGAGAAGTACGGAATCAACTTGCAGGGCTCTGGCCAAACGATCAAAGTTGTCCTTAATCCGAACATTGCTTCGCTCGGTCGTATCAATCCCCAGACTCCCAACCTGATAGAGATTGGGCTTACTTCGATGAGCAGTGAGGCCAATTTGGCGAACACAATAGCTCACGAGCTGAACCATGCCCGCAGCTACTTGCAGGGAGGCACGGCACCTGAGTCCACTGCCTATCCCGCCGGGAATGCGCTGGAGTCCTACATCAAAGGTGAGAGATGATTAAATGGTCTTTCGGGCGGCCGGAAATAGACGAAGCCTTGGAGCTCTTTATAAAGCGTCTCCTCGACGGCAAGCGTCCCGAACTGCCTGCCCCATGTCCAAACTGTCAGTCGCCGCGAAGCGTTCGAGTGTATTTCGACAGCAGAGGACCAGAAAAGAATGGCTCCTACTGGGTATGGTGTGAACGGTGCGGAGTGTTCAGCCACGGAAGTATCAGGCCTCCTTCCTGGTGGACAAATTGCCCGGAAGTGGAGCTAGAGTACCTGGTCGGCTCTCCAGAGTATCTGAACTCTCTGAAGGTCGAGATTGATAGGCATTGGGAGCAATTAATGCAGCATCGTGATCGTCTCGGGGGCCAGTAGTCGTCGTATTGCTGTCTGCCGATTCCACGGGGGACCTCACTGATCGGGACTTCGGCGTGGTCCTGCGGTGACGAATCCCAATGTCCGATGACGCTGTCATTTCGGAGGACGAGTTGGCGCGGATTCTGGCTCGTGCTGAAGCGACAACACCCGATCCGTGTGGATGTCGAGCTTCTTCATCCTCGAACGCGATCGCTGCGGCTTCATGGACTGCGCGACGCGCTGACCGCAGGATCGCGAGCTCTCGCGAGCAGTACGTCGCGCTCGCGCTCGTTGCGGGTCAGGTCCGCCGCGCGCTGAAATTCCGCGCGCGCCTCGTCGCCGCGTCCGAGCCTCGCGAGCAGGTCGCCGCGCACGGCTGGCAGCAGATGATACGTGGCGAGGGCGCCGTCGGCGACGAGGACGTCGACGAGCTCGAGGGCGGCCTGGGGCCCGAACGCCATCGCGACCGCGACCGCGCGGTTGAGGTCGACGATTGGCGACGGCGCGCGCCGGGCGAGGAGCGTGTAGAGCGCGGCGATCTGCGGCCACTCTGTCGCGTCGGCGGTCGCGGCGCGCGCGTGGAGTGCGGCGATCGCGGCTTGCAGCTGATACGGACCGGCGTCGGCACCTTGCGCGGCGATGAGCTCGTCCGCGCGCGCGAGCGCCGCGAGCCCGCGGCGAACGAGCACGCGATCCCAGCGCGCGCGATCCTGATCCGCGAGCAACACGAGCGCGCCGGCGCGATCGACGCGAGCGGCGAGCCGTGATGCCGAGAGCTCGAGCAGCGCGACCAGCCCGTGGACTTCGGGCTCGTCGGGCGCGAGGCCGGCGAGCACGCGCGCGATACGCAGCGCGTCGTCGCACAGCTCGGGCCGCGTCAGGCTCGCGCCCGGGTCGCGACGTGGCCCTCGTTGAACACGAGATAGATCACCTCGAGCACCGACTCGAGACGGTCGGCGCGCTCGGCCCCGCGCGGCACCTCGAACGGTACGCGCGCGTCGGCGAGCGTGCGCTTGGCGCGGAAGATCCGCTGGCCGATCGTCGGCTCGGGGACGAGGAACGCGCGCGCGATCTCCGACGTCGTGAGCCCGCCGACGAGCCGCAGCGTGAGCGCGACCCGCGCCTCGGTCGTCAGCACCGGGTGACACGCGGTGAACACGAGCCGCAGCAGATCGTCGCCGACGTCGTCGTCGAGGGCGTCGGCGAGCTTGTCGGCGACGTCGCGCGGGTCGGCGTCGCGATCGCGCGCGAGCTGCACGTGCTTGGTCTCGACAATGCGCGCGTGGCGCGCGCCGTCGAGCGCGCGCCGCTTGGCGGTCGTCATCAGCTAGGCGCCCGGATTGTCCGGCACGCCGTCGGTCGGCCAGCGCTCGAGCGCGACGACCAGCGCGTCCTGCGCGAGCTCCTCGGCGCGCCCGACGTCGCGCGTGATCCGCGCGAGCCCGGCGACGAGGCGCGGGAACTCGATGCGAAACACGGCGGCGATCGCGGCGTTGGGTCGGTCACTCGCCGCGAGTGTACCGCGCCGCGCCGCGGCTACGCCTTGCCGTGCTCTTCGCCCAGCCGCTTCGCGCGCTCCTCGGCCTCGCCTGGCACGTCGAACTCCGCCGGATCGAACAGCGGCCGGATCTCGATCTCCGGCACCTCGTCGTCCGGCAAGCCGATGCCGAACGGCGCGCGCTTGGCCCACTCGACCGCCTCGGCGAGACTCTTGACCTCGAGCAGCGAGTAGCCGGCGACGAACTCCTTGGCTTCGGCGAACGGACCATCGATCACCGTGCGCTTGCCCCCGCTGACCTTCATGCGCACGCCGCGGCTGGGCGGCGTGAGGCCGCCGAGATCGAGCAGCACGCCGGCCTTCTCCAGCTCCTCGTTGAACTTGTGCATCGCAAGCAGCGCCTCCTCGGTCGGCTTCCGCCCCGCCTCGGTGTGCTTGTTGGCAATCACGAAAATCATGACCTTCATCGAGCGTCTCCCTTGTGACCCGGTGGATGTATCTACCCGACGATCGACGCGCCGCCAGTTCGACAACCGCGATGCAGATTTTTTGGCTCTCATAGAGGTTTAGTGGGTCGATTCGGGTAGGCGAAGACCGGGGCGAGGTGGATGCCGGCGCAGCAGAGACGGATCATCGCGATGAGACTGTCGGCGCTGTGGAAGCCGAAGGA
>Ga0193753_10000418_pt1 | contig 42269 bp, 26 predicted proteins | sample H1c2metaG_FD_144925 | JGI IMG/M metagenome (GOLD analysis project Ga0193753, IMG submission 144925) | Soil microbial communities from a riparian zone of the East river system, Colorado, United States - H1c2 | ecosystem: Environmental > Terrestrial > Soil > Riparian zone | place: USA: East...
CGAACCGTCAAGGTGATCCACGGGAATGTCGAAGAACCCTTGGATCTGGTCAGCATGAAGGTCACACGCCATGATGCGCGCGGCGCCCGCAGCTGAAATGAGATTGGCGATCAATTTGGCGGCAATGGCCACCCGGGGTTTGTCCTTTCTGTCCTGCCGCGCATAGCCAAAATAGGGGATGACGACATTGATGCTGGAGGCGCTGGCACGTTTGGCGGCGTCAACCATCAACAACAGTTCCATTAAGTGATCGGCAGGGGCGAAGGTGGATTGAATTAAGAAGACCTCGTGGCCACGGACGGATTCGGCAATGAAAGGGGACATTTCACCATCACTGAATTGCTGGTAATTGACCTCTCCCAACGGCTCGCCATACGCATTGGCGATCTGCTCCGCGAGATAAGTTGTCGCTCTTCCACTGAATATCTTTACAGACATGATCTTAACTTTACGTCAACCGTTTTACCGTCAATGCCTCCATTATGGGCCAACCTTAACGGTTAACGAAAGAATCCCGCCTTGCGGGATTCTAATATAATAGGGTTGTCCTACCAGGGCTCGAACCTGGACTTTCCTGAATCAAAATCAGGCGTGTTGCCAGTTACACCATAGGACAAAGAACCCGATAGCGACCGGGACCCTCCATTTTGGGCTTGCAAATGTAGAATTATTTCTGAAAATAACTGACCTATGACCTACATTTTGTGCGTAATCGAACCAAAAAACGAAGAGTCATGAGTTATGAGTCATGGGTTATGAGTTACGCGGCGCCGTGTAGGGCGCGCTTGCGTTAATGCCTTCGGCATTAACGAGAAAAGCAGCTATTTAAAACGATTGAAACGCGGTTGAATGAACAAGATGCGACACGTCGGATGCCGTGAAAACCAAGATTTGCCGTAAAAGAATTGCTTAACAATTGAAGAGTCCCATCCAGGCCGTAAGGCCTGAGGCCCCCTCCACGGGGCCCCCCTAACTCATAACTCATGACTCATAACCCATAACTCTCTAAAGTCCTTTCTCATCGACGGTCGCTGTCGCGCCTTCCATGAACCCTTCAGCCCAGAAACGGTATTTGTCCAGAATGGAGATTACAGCGTTGCGCAGGTGGCGGCTGTTGTTGAAATCGATGCTGCCATATTGTGTGGTGGCATATCCCTGCCAGATGGACCTGTTTTGACGGCGGTCGTAGAACTGGATCAGCAGTGTACCTGTATTCAGGGCGAACTTTTGCTGATCATAGTTTATGTTTTCATTTTGAGTCTTGATCCACTCTTCGATCTCGGGCTGGCTGTAGCCATTAAACTTCAAACTGTCGTTGAACATTTTGAAGCCGATGATGAGGTGGGGCTTGTTCGGATTTTGCCTGTAGCCGAGAAATTTCATGCGCGCGATAATGGATTTCTCGATCACTTCGTTCGTCATGCTTGAGTCAGCCGGGCCGGCAGGTTTCATAATATCATAGGTTCGATATTTTTTGAAATTGCCTTTATAACTATAGTCATATTCTACCGGCAACTCTTTATACCCCAGGCAGGACGCCAAAAGGATCACCAAAACGAAGGAAGCGTACAGTCTTTTCATGCCATCTACAGTTTATCCGAGGTTAATATAAGATTATTCACCCGGCATTTCAACACACGGCACAAACCTTTTGTTATAACATCAAGAATGTTTTTTTACCCAATCCCTGGCGTTGATGAACGGCTCAATCCACGGCGAGATCTTATCCGACCTCCGTTCGCGCGGATAATAGCCCCAGTTCCAGGGAAATAGTGATCTTTCAATGTGCGGCATGATCACCACATGTCTGCCATCTTTTGAAGCGAGCGCGGCTACGGAATAATCAGATTCATTCGGATTGCCAGGATATTCGGCCTGTCCGTAATAAGCAGCTGCGTTGAAAATTGATCGGTCTTCGGGCAGCGAGAACCTGCCTTCACCGTGCGCGACCCACGCGCCCAGCCGCGTGCCTGCCATGGACTGCATCAATACGGTATTGTTTTCCGGGATGATGAGGTTGATAAAGGTTGATTCAAACTTATGAGATCTGTTGTGATGCATCGTTGGGTGATGCTTCCATTCGGGATATACCAGACCGAGCTCCATCATCAGCTGACACCCATTGCACACGCCAAGACTCAGCGTATCAGCGCGTTTGTAAAATTTGTCGAGAGCTTCTTTTGCCAATGGATTATAGAGAAATGCCCCAGCCCAGCCTTTCGCGGAACCCAGTACGTCGGAGTTGGAGAAGCCACCGACAAACACGATCATGTTGACATCGGAAAGGTCCTCGCGACCCGATACGAGATCGGTCATGTGAACATCCTTAACGTCGAATCCCGCGAGATAAAGTGTGTAGGCCATTTCCCGGTCGCCGTTAACGCCTTTTTCACGGATAATGGCGGCTCTTAGTCCGGATGGTGTGCGTCGTTTGGGATCAATGTTAAAAGTGGTGAACTGTCCGTCAAATGAAAGCGGAAATCTGTATTCGAGGACGTGCTTCTTGTAATTGTGAAAGCGCTTTTCCGCATGAGTGAGTGACCGTTGCTTGCAGTCGAGCAGGTACGAGGTGTGAAACCATTTGTCGCGCAGCTCATCGATGTTGAACTTGTGGATCTCATTCTTGTGATGAAGCGATATCCTCCGTTCGTCGGAGACGTGCCCGAGCATGTGATAGGCAATGCCGGATTGACGCAACGCTTCAACTACTTTGGCATCATCCGCGGCTTGAAAGATCAATCCGGGATTTTCATTGAAAAGCACTTTGACAATATCGTCACCCAGTCCGTCAACATTCAAGGTCATGCCAACGTCAGGGATAGCGAAACACATTTCAAGCAACGCCGTGATCAATCCACCGGAAGAGATATCATGTCCCGCGAGGATTAGTTCTTTTTGAATGAGGTCTTGAATGGTATTAAATGCCTTGGCGAAATACGCGGCATCATTTACAGTAGGCACAGCGTTGCCAAGGTGATTCAGCGTCTGCGCGAAGCTGCTCCCGCCGAGCTTAAAGCTGTCTTTTGAAAGATCAACATAAAATATCCTTGAACCTGCTTCGGGTGATAGTACGGGAGAAACGGTTTTTGTGATGTCAGCTGCTTCACCGACGGCGGAGATAATAACGGTGCCCGGGGAATACACAACTTCGTTGTCGGGATACTTCTGACATCACAAAAACGAATCCTTACCAGTCGGAATATTGATCCCCAACGCCAACGCGAATTCGCTGACAGCCTGAACGGCGCTGTACAGTCTGGCATCTTCACCTGGATTTTTTGACGGCCACATCCAGTTCGCGCTGAGCGATACGCCCTTGAGTCCGTGCGTGAGTGGAGCCCACACAAGATTTGTTAGCGCTTCCGCAATGGCGAGCTTGCTACCAGCGGCAGGATCTATCAAAGCTGCACCAGGCGCGTGTCCGATGGCGGTGGCCACACCCTTATTGCTGTTGAAATCGAGGGCCATGACGGCCACATTGTTTAAGGGCAATTGTATAGGGCCACAGGTTTGCTGCGTCGCCACCTTACCCGTAACAGAGCGATCGACCTTGTTGGTAAGCCAATCTTTGCACGCCACGGCTTCAAGCTGCAACACGTTGTCGAGGTATGCGTGGATCTTGGTCGCATCGTATTGAACATCCGCATAGTTGTTCACAACGGTCTTATCGGTGATGATGGTCTTAGGCGAAGAACCAAACAGGTCATTCATCTCAAGATCGACGGGCTTCTTTTCTTTATCAGCTCTTTCAAACACGAGCTTATGGTCGCCGGTGGCTTCACCTACGACGTACATGGGTGCGCGCTCACGGGCTGATATCTTCTTTAATGTCTCCAATGCGTCTGCCTTGATTGCAAGACCCATCCGTTCCTGTGATTCGTTGCTGATGATCTCTTTATCAGAAAGGGTAGGGTCGCCGACGGGAAGTTTGTCGAGCTGTATCGCTCCACCAGTTTCTTCCAATAGTTCGGAGAGGCAATTCAGATGTCCACCTGCCCCGTGATCGTGAATGGAGACAATGGGGTTGGTAGATGATTCGGCCATCGCGCGTATGGCGTTCATCACACGCTTCTGCATTTCGGGATTTGAACGTTGGATGGCATTGAGCTCGATGGCGTTGCCATACTCACCCGTGGCCACGGATGACACAGCGCCGCCGCCCATGCCTATTCTATAATTATCGCCACCCAACAAGACGATCTTATCGCCCGTCTCGAGATGTTCCTTTTGACTGTCCTTTGCTTTCCCATAACCAATTCCACCGGCCAGCATGATGACCTTATCGAAGCCGAACTTGCGGCCTGCTTCGAAGTGTTCAAAGGTAAGGACGCTGCCGCAGATCAGCGGCTGTCCGAATTTGTTGCCGAAATCCGACGCGCCGTCCGACGCCTTAATGAGGATCTCTTCAGGTGATTGATACAACCATTTGCGTGCGTGAAATTTTTTCTCCCAAGGGCGTTCGCCATCGAGTCTAGGATACGATGTAATGTAAACTGCCGTACCGGCCAATGGCAATGATCCCTTGCCGCCTGCAAGCCTGTCGCGTATCTCTCCTCCTGAACCAGTGGCCGCACCGTTGAAGGGCTCGACAGTGGTGGGAAAATTATGCGTTTCAGCTTTGAGCGAAATGACCGAATCGATGTCTTCGATGGCAAAGTAGGCGGCTATGTCCTGTCTAACTGGAGCGAACTGTTCCATGCGGGGACCCTGAACAAAGGCAACGTTGTCTTTGTAAGCAGAAACTAAAAAGTTCGGATGTTCTTTTGACGTCTTCTTGATCAGCTGAAACAATGTCAGCTCTTTTTCTTTGCCGTCGATGACAAACGTTCCGTTGAAGATCTTATGGCGGCAGTGTTCAGAATTCACTTGTGAGAATCCGAATACCTCGCTGTCTGTAAGTTTCCGTCCGCGACGTATAGCAACGTTCTCAAGGTATGCGATCTCTTCTTTGCTGAGCGCAAGGCCAGCCTGAGCGCTATATGCGCCGATGTCGTCGACTTCAATGATTGGTTCCGGCGTGTGGTGGATCGTGAACAGGTCCTGTTCGAGTGACTTATAGAATACCTGCAGCATCCGGTCATACTTCACGTCCGCGTGTTTAGCGATGTGGAACTCCTCGATGCGTTGAATGCCGGGTATACCCATCGTTTGAGAGATTTCTACCGCGTTGGTGCTCCAGGGGGTGATCATCTCCTTGCGCGGACCGATAAAGTTGCCCTCCAGTGTTTTCTCAGTCAACAGCTCAGCAGTGTTGAACAGCCAGGTAAGTTTCTGAATGTCTGCTGTTTCTAAATACTTTGCCACGCCAACCGCATAGATCGTGTTGGCCTTCGAACGGAAAAATAAAATCATTGGATGATGTCAAAGATTTGAGGCCACAAAAATACAAGCATTTCGCGGTTTTTGCAGTCAGCGGCTTCAAATTATAAGCAATAATTTAAAGCGAAATAAAGGTTGGTTTTGCGGGTCAGAATTTTAGCGGCGCGACACCTTCCGGTGGAAAAGCTGTTTACCTGATCTGATGTTTACAACGTACAAACCCGCGGGAATGCCGGTGAAATCGAGTGTGATTACTTCGTCATTTTTCTCATGTGGAACAGGAACGGTACGGCCGGTCATATCAACTACTGAAAATTGGTCCATCGTCATGCCATTTCCAATCTTGATCATGAGTGCACTTTCGACGGGATTTGGATAGAATGTCATATTGGATGAAATCCACTCAGGAACCCCCGTTACTGGAGAGATTGAAAGAGCCCGGAGTGTATAAGATTTTGACCGTGACTCCAGACCCTCTGCATTAGCGACCGGCGCGATGGTTATTTCATACACAGTGTCGTCTTGCACGTCGTTGATCGTGATCGTAATGGTTAAAAGATCTGCATCAAGTGTCGCTGTATAACTTGCCGGTGCACCCTCCAATGTCGTCACGTGAATGAGATCCTCCAGGTCGCTCTGCGAGAGCGGATTTCCATCAAGTGTTTGCATGGGTTGATCAACGCGAATCACAATGGGCTCGTCCTTGAGAAAGGTCGAATCTGAAAGTGTCGAAGGGAAATAGAAGTATGGAGGAGCGATTTCACCAATGGGGCGAAGCCACAGGCCGTTTCCGGCTGCGCCGACAAGCACATGCTTTGACGTGAAGTTTATGGTGGTCGTAACCCGGCTGGGTATGTTTCCTTTGATATCGCCCCATGTTGCGCCCGAGTCAGCTGAATGATATAGTGGTCCCGTTAATCCCCCCGCGTATATTTCGTTGTTCCGTACCGCCATGCACAGCACGGAGTTATTGTTGATGTTCGTCCACGTCTTTCCGTCATCAGCGCTCTTGAAGATTCCGGTATACTGCTCTGCTGCCAACAATATGGAACCCATTTTTGCCATCAGACCAATGCTTTGAGAAGCAAGTCCCATATCAATTTTTTCCCAGCTTTCCTGACCACGTTTTAGCCTGAACAGGCCGTCGTAACAGCCTATGTAAACATCTTCGCCGTCGGCAAATATGGTTCTGATTGAACCGCTTAACCCGACGGTCTTTTTTTCCCATGAGTTGCCGCCGTTAGCGGAAACGTACACTTCATTGTCTTTGTGGGTATATAGTTTATTCTTTAACGCAACCAGATTGTGCACATCAACCTGACTCAAATTGCTAGTCTTATCCTGCCAATTCTGACCCTCGTCAGTGGACCGGTAGATGCGGCCAGCGGCGACGAAAATATCATTGCCTGTCCTTACGATTTCGTGTCCGGTAGCGGAGGCTGTGTAGTCCGTGCGACGTGTCCAGGTCTGCGTTTCATCGACACTTTTCCAAACGAAAGCGAATTCATTGCCGGCGAGTATCGTGTCGTCCTTTACATCAACATCCATTACCGTGTGGAAGCTCAATCCTGAATTGCACGTGCTCCAGGCTGCTGAGTTGTCCAATGGCTTCCGGTAAATACCCGCCCCCCAGGTCCCCGTAAAAACGTAGGAAGTTCCGGCAAACAGACTTTGGAGACTTAATCCGGAAGGTGCCCCGGTTAGTGTTTCTGTCCAGCTACTTCCCTGATTCGCAGAAACCGCATAAGTGCCGCGCCCAACGTAGTGAATATGCGTCGGACTTACGGCAAACCGCCATCCAACATTATCTGATCGTACAAGCTGCCAAGTCGTACCGTCGTCATTAGATCTTAATAGTCCGGTTTCAGACATATTCATAAAAACGGTGCTGCTCTGATATCCAAGTTGGGTGATGGAGTGGGTACCAGTACTTATTTCCGCCCACGTCGCCCCGCTATCAGTTGATTTAAAGATTATCCCTGGTCGTGCGTTGGCTGAAGCGAGGATGACAGCGCCTTTGACAGCAACAGCTCCTATGTCCGTTTGTGTTCGCGCGTCTGTCGCGCGCGACCAATTATATCCGAGATCTGAAGAAATGTAAATTCCTTGTGTTCCGGCGGCGACAAGTGTTGTGCCATCAGTTCCAGCACACCTGACAAAATCGTTGACGCCAGCAGTCTCGGTGAAAGTGGAGCCGTCTCCACTGCGAAACGTTACGCCATAAAATAGCACCAACAACTTATCATTCATGATAGCGAAAGAACCAAAGTTAGGTTGTGGCGGTACGGAGGTGCGCGTCCAGCTAATGCCATTGTCGTTAGAACGGTAGACGCCGCTGTTCACCACAGCGATGTAAATGGAATTCTTATATTCGACAATGTCGGTGATGATTGAGCCTCCTTCCATGGTGGAGGATTGTGTCCATTGCGCGTGTAAGTCCTGAAATGAGGTAATCAAAAAGAGTATAATGACGGCGATGTAAAGATGCTTCATAATTGCTAACAGTTTTGCTGCGGTTGCCACGTCGATACTGATGGACGATAACAAATCGTTATACAATATCCTAAATCATCTGCACATCGTGAAATGACGTTGGTCAACCCTTGGCCTAAACACGTCAGATATTTCTGAAATATTAAACGTACAGGCTGGTTACCTTTATGGTGCGGAGGCAAAAAGCCTATCGGCAACCAGCCGGTTGAATTCACTAGTTTGAAATGTTTCTTTTTGAAGACTATATTTGGCGCATGCTAAGGAAAGCGGTTGTCCTTCTTATTTTAACAAGCATGACACTTCATTGTGCAAGCAGAACAGGCTTTCTTTCCTACCTGTATGAGCATCGAATGGAGATTGCCTACTCGCTTGGACTTATTGACGAAGTTCCAATTTCCATTTGTCACGATGCTTATGAATTCAACAAGGGATTGACAATCACGACGCATGATGCCCCCAAGTCTTCACTTCCTTCCTGCCTTTCGCAGGCCAGGGAAATCATTTTATTTTGTCAGACTCCCGTTTTTATTTCGGAGCTCGAGCCAACGGGATTGACACTGTTACATGTCACGGTCCACCTTCAAAGGAATTACAATTTTCCCGGGCTTTCCATTTTCCATCCTCCCGCGTAACCTAAGCGCTGGCACGCTACAGCCGCTTCACGCAGTTAATTTATTGACACGCTGTTCACAAACCAGTGTGATGGGAGCCGTGTCCACTACAGTATCAATATCCATTCGCCATACTTTTCTGATATGAAAAAGACATATTCTATTTTATTAATTTCCTTACTGTCCGTAAACATAATGTCATGTTCTGATGATGACTCATCCGGACAAAGCAGCTCTATTACCCTGGAGTTCGACAACGTCGTGGGTACCACCAATCTTGAGTTGAACACCAGCAATATGCCATACACCAATTCGAAAGGCGAGGCTTACAAACTTACCAGGCTTACCTATTATGTCAGCAACATCAAACTGAAAAGAGCTGATGGTACCGTATTCACGGATCCGGTAAAATCAGATGGGTCGGCCGGCTATTACCTCGTTGATGAAAACGACGCTGAGTCGCAGGAGATAACCGTTGAGAATGTTCCGTCGGGCGATTACACTGAAGTCACCTTTACAATAGGAGTAGATGCCACGCAGGTAAATCACGCCGCTCAAACTGGTGCGCTTGATCCTGCCAAAGGTTTGTTCTGGAGTTGGGACGCCGGCTATATTTTTATAGCATTAGAAGGTGTGTCGCCAGTTTCGACAGAACCAGAAAATGTTTTCCAGTATTATGTCGGAGGCTACAAGGAGGACGCTGCTTCCAATCAGGTCAACAATATCAAAACGATCACGCTAAGCTTTAACGGGAATCCGGCACCTATCCGGCCAGCGCATGAACCAGAAGTTCATTTGCTTTTCGATGTCAATAAATTCTTGAACGGACCTGGTGAACAGGTAACATTTTCAAGTAATGCGAGCAGGCACACTTCGAAAGCAAGCCAGAATCTATCCGGCAACATCGCTGCTTCGTTTGTGGTCGATCATATTCACGCAAACTAATGTTTCAATAATTGCACATGAGAAAAATTCTAGCATTGATCATGTTAAGCCTTGCCGTGGGACATCAGGTAATAGCTTGTGATATTTGTGGATGCGCGTTGGGTGGAAACTACTTTGGCATCCTGCCCTTGTACAATAAGAATTTTGTAGGAGTACGCTGGTCACAGGCAAGATTCCATTCCTATATCGCCCCGACGCAGTATTTATCCGCCCAGCAGTCGGACGATACCTATTCGAAGGTTGAACTTTGGGGCAGATACTACATCACCAAACGGATACAATTGTTTGCTTTTATTCCTTACGCTTACAATAACATGAATGGCACGGACCAGGTAGTGTATGCCAGCGGACTGGGAGACATCAACATCCTCGCCAATTATGTGATCGCGAACACTGGCGAGAGCCAATCCGATTTCAAGCACATGCTGATTGCTGGCGGCGGTGTCAAACTGCCCACCGGAAAATTCGACCTTACGGATAAGGGCAAGATCATCAACCGTAATTTTCAAATGGGTACAGGAAGTGTGGACTTTAATTTGAACGCCGTTTACACGCTTCGATACAAAAAAACGGGTATCAATCTGGAGACTGGTTACAAGATCAATACCCGTAATAGTCACGATTACCTGTTTGGCAATCAATACAGGGCATCTGCACAGTTATTCATCTGGCAGGAAGTTGGGATTTTTTCATTTCTCCCTCATGCCGGCATCAACTATGAACAAGCTGCTATGCACAAGGACGGAGATATCATTCAAACAAACACCGGAGGGACAGCATGGCTCGGTTCCGGTGGGCTGGACATTTACATCAAACGTTTTACGATTGGCGTCAACTACCAAAAGCCCGTATCTCAACACTACAACAGCGATACAACGGCAGACATTACCAGCAAAGCACGCGTGACAACCTCACTTACTTTCAACTTTTAATAGCTGCCGCCCATGAGGAACATACTGGTGTTTCCGATGTGTACAACTTTTCCGACAAGCTCGATTATAGTCCCTGCCGGAATGGGTTTCGTGAAGTCGAGCTTGTCAGATGAAAGGCAACCTCATCCATCAAATGCATAGCCGTCATTTATTAGTGGTGCAGCTGGCCCATTACTATTGAATGTTAATGGTGAACGAAATATCCAGGTCGGTTTCACCGATATTCGAGTCGGAGGTATCTGATTTTAAATCAGGCTGGTGCTTGAGCAACACATGGAATGTTCCAGACGCGGCGCTTGTTGCCGATGTCCAGGTAGTGGTTAAGCCCAACGGCCGATTATTTGCATCCTTGGAATTTGATCCACCTGTATAATTCAGAGGATCAGTTCTGTTGTCAACATTGCCATTCCCTGCAGGGTCGCCAAAAACATTATTTGTCCATGCGAAGAAGAACTGGTGTTCAATTCCTTCCTCTTCAACTTCTGACGTCACGTTATACTCAGCGTCCGTAGGTTGGGCCAGCCCATTGATCAAACCAATAGTAAGTACATATGTCTTATCCTTTGATAAGTTAATCGGTCCATCCTCCGCTATATTTTGAACACCTTCACCATCTGGATCAGTGGCAGTGACGACTACTGGGCTTCCTCCTCCGGCTGGTGTAAATGTTAAAGTTGCCTTGGTGATCAGTTCCGGCGTGTCCTCTTTCTTCGGATCGTCATCACTACATCCTGAGATAAAAGCTGCCAGCACGATGCCAAGGGCTGTGCTAATGATTCGTATTGATTTTGTATTAATAAATTGATTGGTTTTCATAGCTATTATTGATTTAATTAAAAGATATATTCGATGAAAAGATGATGTTGCGTGCGAGATCGTCCGCATAGTAGCGGAAGCGATTTGTACATTCCCAGCAGGTGGCGTTTAAGGTATTTTCAGAAGCAGCGCGAAAATCGTATTGGATTTTATCGCGTTTAATCGAAACACTTGTTGCCAGATTCCATAAGAAATAACCTTCGGGACGGTCACGCCAATTACTCGCTGATCTGAGTCATCTAGTATTTGTCCTGAAAATTCAGAATTGCACGTGTTCTGTGAAAAAGAACTTAAACAAACATGCAATGCAACAAACAATGTGCTTCTCCTCTTTGTACGAATTTGATAGAAGTGGAATGAAGGCGAATGACTCGCGGAGTAATAGAATGGCTGAAATGATTATTCCAGAAAAAGTGAGTTATTAAGCAAACGGCGGTGCGCGTGATGGAAGGTTAGTAGCGACAGCCGACACCCAGACAGATATGAAGCTGTATGCGACACTTAGAGGGCCCTCAGCAGCAAGTGTCGGAAAATCCTGAAAAACTATCTGTGCAGAATGCGATATGACATCACAAAGTTTGCATTTCCGAACTTTGACAAAATGCGAGTTATGGTCACAACCGTTGTTCTTTTCCTGATGATAGATGGTTCTATGACAAGAATTCTTTTCGCTATCAACATTATGTACTACCGATTCCTCCCGTCCATGAATGAACTGATGCAGGATTTCAATCTGGCTTGTCCCGCCCAGGTAAATAAAGAGTAACAGCGTAGCTGAAATGGCCTTTAGACCACTTACTACGCTTTTCCGTTTACTGACTTTAAAGTGCAACATTACTGGATAGAATTCGCGACTGTTCGCTAAAGTAAGATGCTAAAATCATATTTGCAACAATGATGCATTTATGTTTGAAACTATAATTGCAAGTTCGATCTTTTTGCGCCCGAAATGATTTACCACTCCTAAATTTCCCCGATTAATTTCATTATTTCCTTTACATGTTTTATCATCCGGCGTGAGTAAAATTCGCTCGCCATCAAAGGTTTGGATCATCAAGTAGTAATTGAGCCTTATTGTATCTGCAGTTGTTGGCCCGAGTGACTTAGGGACATTACCATTTGTCACAGTACTTGTCAATCCTATTGAATTGACACCTTCTTTTTATTTTCATCAATGGCTACTAGTGTAAACATGCCGCTGATCGCTTTCTCCCGAAACTCGGAATACATCTCTTCAACAAAGATCTCAACTTCAATTTTAATACTGGTGTTTCCGATGTGTACAACTTTTCCGACAAGCTCGATTATAGTCCCTGCCGGAATGGGTTTCGTGAAGTCGATCTTGTCAGATGAAACTGTTACAACGCGCTTTCTGGAGCAGCTCCACCGAATAAGGTATCGTAATGATTAGTTGTGTTAGGAAACACGGCTTTGAATATGCGCGTGGTCGAATTAGAAATCCTTTCTTCAGTAGTCATATCAAGCGATTTACTTCTTTTTCTTCATTTATTTTCGCATCAAGCCGTCAAGTGTTTTAAGTAGTTTTTCGTTTGCAAATTCGGATTTGACTTCGCGGATACAATTGGCACAAAGGCAGTCGTTGTATAATTTTTTAAGGTGATCCCTTTCCGTTTCGCTCAACTTAACTGCCGCGCACTGGCAAAGCAGGATCGATCCTACTTTGCATTCAAACAGTGCGTTGCAGCGGGGACAATATTTCTGTTCATGAAGACACATGAAAATAATGTCATTTATTGTTTAGACCAGCTCGTTTACCTGTTGGCGTAATTCCCTGGCTGCTGATACCATTTCGATCAGCGCCTTCTTTGTTTCATCCCACCCGCGGGTCTTTAGACCGCAATCAGGATTGACCCAAAGTTGTGCGACTGGAACGACGTTGCTTGCCTTGTTCATTAGTGAGACCATTTCCTTGCGCGACGGAACACGGGGCGAATGGATGTCATAAACGCCGGGCCCGATATCGTTTGGATAATTAAAGTCAGCAAACGCGTCCAGCAACTCCATTTGAGAGCGTGAGCATTCAATGGTGATCACGTCAGCGTCCATGTCTGCTATGTTTTGTATGATATCATTGAACTCCGAATAGCACATATGGGTATGGATCTGCGTTTCATCGCTTACGCCACTTACCGAGATCCGGAATGCCTTAACGGCCCACTCAAGATAGTTTTGCCAGTCAGCTTTTCTCAGGGGCAAACCTTCCCGGATAGCAGGTTCGTCAATTTGAATGATCTGTATTCCAGCCTTTTCCAGATCCACGACTTCGTCCCGGATCGCCAATGCTATCTGGAATGTTGTTTCCGATCTCGCTTGATCATCGCGCACAAAAGACCATTGTAAAATCGTAACCGGTCCGGTAAGCATTCCCTTGACTGGAACCTTTGTGAGGGACTGTGCAAACTTTGTCCAGAACACCGTCATTGGTTTTGGCCTGGATACATCACCAAAAATGATCGGAGGCTTAACACAACGCGAGCCATAACTCTGAACCCAGCCATTCTTCGAAAAAGCATACCCGGCCAGTTGTTCGCCGAAATACTCTACCATGTCATTTCGTTCAAATTCTCCATGTACCAGAACGTCTATTCCGATCTCCTCTTGCCACTTGATCGCTTTTGTTGTCTCCGCCTTAATGGCGTCATCGTATTGCTGTTGGGTGAACTCGCCTTTTTTAAGTTTCGCTCTCCAGGTCCTAACTTCGGCTGTCTGAGGGAACGATCCAATAGTTGTTGTCGGGAACAGCGGCAAGCCTAAGGCTTTTTGTTGCTTTGATTTCCGGATGTCAAATGCATTCTTCCGCTTTGCATCATTGTCGGTAATTGCCGCCACACGCTTTTTTACGTCCGCATTGTGAATCAGCGAAGATACCTTGCGGTTTTGAATTGCTTTCTGATTTCGGAGGATTGAAGAGGATTTTAAGTCATTTGAAGTCGCAAGCTTTCTCAGTTCACTTACCTCGAAGAGTTTTTGTTTCGCGTATGACATCCAACTTTTGATTTCCGGAAGTAACGTCCTTTCATTGGTCTCGAGATCAAGATCGCAAGGTGAGTGAATGAGTGAACAAGACGGTGCGATCATGACTCTGTTTTCTCCCAACTTTTCAATTGCTTTGGTAATATGAGCAAGGGACTTTTCGTAATCATTCATCCAGATGTTACGACCGTCAATCACACCCAATGACAATGACATTTTTTCAGGCAAATGCGGAATTATTTCATCCAATTGGTGTGACGCCCTGACAAGGTCAACATGCAGGCAGCATACCGGCAACGAGCAAGCTAATTTGCCGTTGTCGCGCAAGCCTTCAAAATAAGTAGCAACGATCGTCTTAAGGGAAGGAAATTCTTTTCTTATTTCTGAATACACATATGAAAATGCTTTTTTCTCTTTTTCATTGAGATCCAATGCGAGGAATGGTTCGTCAAATTGAACCCATTGAACATCCAGTTTGTCAAGCTTTCGTAGCAGTTCAATGTAGACAGGCAACAGGTTCCTGATCAGGTCAATTCTCTCAAACCCTGAACCCTTCTCTTTTCCAAGTAACAAATAAGAAACAGGTCCGATAAGAACCGGTTTTGTAACAAGGCCTATTTCCTTTGCTTCGTAGAATTCGTCAACCACTTTGGTAGAAAACAGGCGGAACTGTTGACCCTTGTGAAATTCAGGTACGATGTAGTGATAGTTTGTATCGAACCATTTTGTCATTTCCATCGCCGTTATGTCCAGGCCATCTTTTTGATAGCCACGCGCCATCGCGAAGTAGAGGTCCAACTCTGAATTATTCTTATTCAGGATAACATCATGATAGCGTTCTGGGATTGCATTTACAGTAAGCGACATATCCAATACCTGATCATAAAACGAAAAATCGTTTGACGGTATCAGGTCGATACCCGCTCTGCGTTGCAATTCCCAGTTCTCTTGCCGGATATTCTTCCCGACCTGGATCAGGTTTCTGAGGGTGGATTTTCCCGACCAGTAGACCTCACTGGCCTTCTTCAATTCACGTTGACTACCAATGCGCGGGTAGCCGAGATTGTGTGTAAGCATTTTGTTGCTTGGTTAAAGTTGAACATTAGATTAAATGCTCGCTGCTCAACAGCTAAACGATTGCTTACACGAAAGAAATTTTGACAGGATAAAAAAGGAGCGCGCCCCAAATGAAATGAGGGGCGTATACGATTCGATGCCTGACGGATGCTTCAGTTTCGCGAAAGCAATGTCAAATACGTTAATGGCAAGTCTCCTGGCTTTCCTGACCTTGTTCGCCTTCTCGCCCCTAGTGATTGGGACAATGGCATATTGAACAAAGCTCTTCCTTCGATGTGTCGAGGGGCAGGATTACAGTTGCGCGACAGCCCGTGAGTTACACACGGTTCCTTATTAATTCCCGCTAGGGAAACCAACAACGGCTATGATTGTTTATGATGCAAAGAACGAACTGGTGGCAAGATAGCTAATCTTGTTAACAAGCCAATAAGTGATTGAATTCTCATCAAGCCAAGATTCTGCTTTGGCCCTGCGCAGCCTCGTTGATTTTAAGCAATTTCGTCCATACTCACGCGTAGTAATTGTCCGTTCTCAGGAAAACTACAATGTGCTTGCTGCTGTTTTACCCGTATGTTGGGAACTCAATGGTGAACGTCGACCCCTTCCCATACTCAGACTGCACTTTAATAGTTCCGTTCATTTTCGAGATAGCCTCTTTCGCGACATACAAGCCCAATCCTGATCCGTCAGAATTTCTATTTCCGCGATAGAACATTTTATAGATATGACGTTGAGTTTCCGACTTCATCCCTTCACCATTGTCTTCAATTTCAATTATGATTTTTCCGTCAACCTTTTGAGAATAAATTCTAATGAATGGCTTTATATCGGAAAATGTTTTCTGATATTTTATCGCATTTAACAAAACGTTGCTAAGAACAATTAGCAATCTATTCTTATCCTGGACAATCTCACGTTCATTTAATTGATAGATCAGGCTAATTGACGTGTGATCAACAATTTGCGATAATCGATGAAGAATTGCTTCAAACAGATCTTTTAATACGATTGGTTCAACTACTGAATCCGACCGCTTGTTTTTTGAATAGTCAAGTATCTCCGAAATAAAATTCTCCAATTTTCTGACACTAGTCCCTATTTTTTCAATATAGTTAACATGGTCTCGTGGATCTTCGCTGAGGCGACTGATATTCACTAATCCTTGAATTGATTTTAGTGGCGCGCTAAGATCGTGCGACACACTATAAATAAAGTGATCTAATTCCTGATTAGTTTGTTCTAATTCTTTGTTGGTTAATTCAAGAGACTCATTTTGTTTTACGAGTATTTTCTCCACCCTTTTTAAATCATCAATCACCCTTCCTGTAATGGCAGCAAAAGCAAATAGAAAAGTTGCTCCTAAAAATGTATTCATTGCATCATAATTATTATGAATTTCATTTTTGCCGAATACAGTGAGAAGTTTCGGAAGGCCATAAACAATGACCAATATGAACAGATTGGTAAGAATTGCCGGACCATAACCACAGCGGATTGCTACGTACAATGAAAAAAAACCGTATACATACCAATACTTAACAAAATCTATCATGAAGGCTAACGTAAATAGTCCGAGGAGAACGATTGACAGCTCAACAATTTCCTTTCTTTTCAAAAGCCTCGGACGTTCAATTTGTTGAGTGTTATCATACAATAATCTCTTACGTTTTACCACATAGGTGAGATAATACAAAGCTGGAACAGTAAGGAAGAATGTCGTTATAAATTCGGCGAGCAAATTACTTGACACAAACTGCCAGAATGTATTTTGCGATTGCGCGCCGGTGAATACTAGCAAAAGTTGAAGTAAGAAAGTTTCAAGAATGGCCGGAATAAAGACTCCTAAGACCATAAAGAGAATTGCATTTTTTATATCTGGTAGCCAGTATTTTACATTATATATTACGCGGGAAAGGTACCATGATAAGAATGAAAACAGTGTTTCAGGTACTGCATATAAAAACCATAGTGGCCAGTCTTGTACTGAATTACCCCACAAAAATGAAGTGGAGACCGCGTTGATATACATCATTGGTAAAACATAGCGAGGTCCTAGCCAATTAATGAGTACTACTGATAATGCAGTAGGGAGATAGTAATCGGAAATGCTTAGACCATGACGGGTGAGTAGCGAAATGTAAGTGCCACCATGAAGGATTGCAAACACAGCGGCATATCTGTAAATTGAATACTTCGCATTATTTGGAAAGGCGATGTCCTTCATAAACAATACTCGAAGATACGAGTTGTCCTGCCGAAAAGTAACCCGTCGAACAGTTATTCCCATCCATCCAAAAAATATGGAATCGCCTGCTCCATTATTCCGTGATGTCCCGTATTAACCTTCCGGATGCGAACCCTTTTGAGTTGAGGTGACAAGGGCTTAACGGACTCGGGACTGATCACCTTGTCGTATTCTCCCATGACAATGGTCACCGGTGTGCCGCGTTCATTCATGGTTTTCGCCAGGGCAGTTGTTTTGACCTTCAGCTTGCGAAACACAACCCAGGAATAGTACACCCTGTTGCGCAAGACTTCGGACATCATTTGCTTTTCCGCGAACCTGGCCAGCGGTTCCGAGATTAATCCTATTGACCTGAACGCCCTGACGATCTGCAGAAAGCGTTGATGATCCCTGACTATGTTTTTGAAAAGTGATCGAAACACTGACGTGCCGGTGGCGAGCCTGTACCAGAAATTGATCGTAATGCCGTCTGGCGCCAATAGAAAGATGCGCGAAGTCTGTTCGGGAAAACATTCGAATGTCGTAAGGGCGAATCTTGCGCCAAGGCTGAAGCCTGCAATTGAGAATTGTCTCACGTCCTCCTGTTTGAAGAAGACCTCCAGCGTTTCCTTCCATGTTGATTTTTCCATGGGCTGATCGCCCATTGCCCACGTACTCTTCCCATGGAAGTACAGATCAAACGCGTAGACGGTGTACGCAGCTTGTAGAGGTTCGAAAACTGCCTTGAATACAGTGCTATCCTGCCCGAAACCGTGGAAGAAGAGTAATGGCTGTTTACCCGTACCAAAAATCTGATAGTGAAGCTTTGAGCCCTGATACTGTACGAATCTCTCCACCATGCGATAATTATCGTGAAAAATTAATCCATTAACAGGTTTTATATTACACCACCTAACCTCTTTTTTTGTCGCGCCTCGTTTTCAGAACTGCGTAAAAGACATTATTTTGAATAAACGTTAAAGATGGACGCGACCAGTATAAAAATTCTTGCCGTTGAAGATGATGCCATTTATGCCGAATCGCTTTCACTGATCATACATGAGCTTGGCTATGAGCTCGTTGGCGTAGTCGACAATGCACTGGCGGCGCTAACGATGGTGGAACACACATATCCGGACCTCATCCTCATGGACATTGATATTAAGGGCAGCATGACCGGTATTGAGCTGGCTGCCATGATCAACAGCAACCGCAGGATACCGATCATATTTGTCACGGCCTTTAAAGACAAAGAAACTTTCGGACTGGCTAAGCTTAATTTCCCTAAAGCTTACATCATCAAGCCATACGATCCCGCGAGTCTGCAGTCGGCCATTGAGCTGGCCATCTTCACAGAACCCGTGCGGAACACAACGGTGTTGCAACCTCAATCGATGGGAGACACTTTCTACATTAAAGACAACGACAGGCTGGTGAAGATCAGGTTGCGCGATATATTGGTGGTGGAAGTGGACGAAAAGTATTGTTTTATCATCACGGCAGCGAATCGTTACGCCATCAACATGCGCCTGAAAGACCTGATGGAGAGATTGCCAAGTGAAGATTTCCTTCAGGTCCATCATTCATTCGTTGTCCGCAAAAGCGCCATTGAGGAGGTAAACATCGGCGAGCAAACACTGCGCGTAGCCGATAAGACCATTCCCGTAGGAAGGACGTATAAGGAACAACTTTTGACAACGTTGAACTTGTTGTCATAAAATGCAAAGAGTGAAAAACTAATAGTGAAAAATGCAGAGAGTGAAAAACTAATAGTGCCCTCCTCCGCGAGGCGCTACGGCGGACGAGGAAAAGTGAAATCGTTCTTTTAGATTTTCGTTTTCAACGTCTTACTTAGAATTTTTCATCATTCACCTAATCGTGAAATGCCGCTCCTTCGCCAATATGATATCCGGATTCGCCCGCAAAGGACCACCCAATCACCCAATCACCCAATCACCCAATTCTCAAAACGTCCAACCCTTCCGATATTCTCTCTTCACAAACGCATTAGCTTCGTCGAAGTTTGTGATCTTCATATTTTTTGCGTCCCATAACAGCTTCTTGCGTCCTGGGTAGTTGTCTTTATTTTTCATGGCGTAACTCCTTAGCGCCAGATTTCCCATGAGGATCGCTTCGGTCATCGGTCCCGCGTATTCGAAGGGAGAACTGAGCTGCATGTTGCCATAGCCCTTCATGCACGCTTCGACCCATTGTGTATAGTGACCTGCTTCTGCGCCATTGATGCGCGGAATTGTCTCGGCCGGCAACGTGTCCTTCATACGGGCCGTTGGCAACAGCACAGGTGCCATATTGAAATCGCCCATGAGCTTTCCTTTCGTTCCTTCAAACAGGTAACCTCCATCGACGTCACCCAGCATTTCGTCAGGCTTCAATTCATCAGGACGCTTAGGCAGCAGTCCGCCATCCATCCATGTGAAGCTGATATCACCCTTTCCATCTTTCCTGGGAAACTTCAGGTGAATGATCGACGATGCGGGACAGCTGTCCCGGTAGTCGGCTTCTTCGAAGAATCCGGACCATGCTGTTGTCGAACTGCATTCCACTTCGGTTGGATAATCAATGGGTAGGATCCTGAAGGCGGCATCCATGATGTGGCAGGCCATATCACCAAGCGCGCCAGTTCCAAAGGGCCACCATCCCCTCCAGTTGAAAGGTAAGTATACAGGATTGTAATCAATGTATGCCGCTGGTCCAAGCCACAGATCCCAGTTCAGCTCTTTCGGAACTTCGTGTTTTCCAGTAGGGGTAGGGATACCCTGAGGCCATACCGGACGATTGGTCCACGTCTTTACACTTGTAACGTCGCCGATCAGTCCCGCGTCGACAAATTCCTTAGCTCTTCTCACGTGATGCGCAGAGGCAAACTGGTTGCCCATTTGCGTTACTACTTTATTTTTCTTTGCCGTTTCGGCGAGCATGCGTGCTTCATAGATAGAATACGTCAGTGGCTTCTGCACATAGACGTGTTTTCCACGTTGCATGGCTGCCATGGCTGCGATCGCGTGCGTATGATCTGGTGTAGATACCGAAACTGCGTCGATTCCTTTCGCTTCCTTATCAAGCATCTCGCGAAAATCCTTATAGACCTTGGCGGATGGAAAGTTCTTCCGTGATTCTCCAATCTGCCGGTCATCAACGTCGCAGAGAAATGCAATTTTTGCGTTGGGACTCTTCGCAAAACCTGTAAGGTCGCTGGCACCTTTTCCACCAGCACCAATGCCGGCGATGTATACTGTATCGCTTGGCGCGATAAAACCTTTTCCTCCTAACGCGAATCTGGGAACAATGGTAAACGCAGCTGCCGCCATTCCCGCGTTTTTAATAAAATTTCTTCGCGAGAAATTTGTTGATTGTTTTTTTCCAGTGGCCATGGCTGTAGTTTGATAGTCTTTGTAGTGAAGAACGAGTTTACTGTAAAATGATCAGTAACGCAAATTGTACATGGCTGTCATAGAAAAGGCGTGAAGATGATTCACGCCTTTTTACATTTGATATTATGTAATCGTTATTACGAGAGTTTCCATCCCGAGCGATACTCGCGCTTAACAAATTGATTGGCTGCATCGAAGTTTGTCACCTTCATGTTTGGTCCATCCCATACCAACTTGATATTGCGACCGGGATAATCAAACTGATCGGGCTTGTCAGCCTTTGGATTGCGAATGTCGTAACTGCGGATCGCGAGATTTCCCATGAGCAATGTTTCTGTCAACGGCCCGGCAATTTCAAATGGAGAGCTTAGCTCCATCTTGCCATAGCCCGCCAGACAACCTTCGATCCACTGCGCATAATGTCCATCAGCGCCATTCGGTACCCGCTTGATGGTTTGTGCTAACGTGGTTTCTCTGGTCTTTGATGTAGGGAGCAGCATTGGATTCATTCCATAGGTTCCGCACATCATCTTGCCTTTGCTTCCGACGAATATCACACCGTTGCCTCCGTCACCCATCATTTCATTGGGACCCAGCTCCTCAGGTCTTGGTGGTTGAATACCTCCGTCCATCCAGTGCAGCTTGATGGGTGGTTTTCCATTGACGCCTGCGAAAGTAAGTATCGCATAGGAGGAGGGTGGACAACTATCCGGGAAATATCCTCGCTTAAATTCATCCACGTATACGCTGCCGACACTGGCCGTCACGTCCGTTGGATACTTGAGTCCCAGCACACGGAAAGGTGGTTCAACGAGATGGCATCCCATGTCACCTAAAGCGCCTGTGCCGTAATCCCACCAGCCGCGCCAGTTGAAGGGTATAAGTTTTTCAACGTAATCTTTGTAAGGTGCCGTGCCAAGCCACAGTTCCCAGTCAAGTTCTTTCGGCACTGTCGCTTTCTGGGTCGGCCAGGGAATACCCTGTGGCCACACCGGTCTGTTTGTCCAGACATACACTGTATTCACATCGCCGATCAATCCTGCGTTATACCACTCTGTTAACTGACGCACGCCATCGCCTGATGCACCCTGGTTACCCATCTGCGTAACCACTTTATATTTCTTTGCAGCTTCTGTTAATGTACGTGCTTCAAAAATATCATGGGTCAACGGTTTTTGAACGTAAACGTGTTTACCGAGCTGCATCGCTGCCATGGCTTGCACGGCGTGATTGTGATCTGGCGTTGAGACGGATACCGCATCGATGTGCGTATGCTCCTTATCAAGCATCTGCCGGTAGTCTTTATAATACTTCGCCTTGGGAAATGATGCTACCGACTTTGCTGCTCTGCGATCATCTACATCGCACAGGTATGCTATCTCGGCCTTTCCGCTCTTGGCAAAGTTCGCGATGTCGCTCTCTCCCTTTCCTCCCGCACCTATTCCGGCGACATATACTTTGTCACTGGGGGCCTTGTAGCCAGGTCCACCCAGCACGAAACGTGGTACGATGGTAAAAGCTGCAGCAGCAGTGCCGGCGTGCTTGATGAAGTTTCTGCGGGAGAGGTCTATTGAATTTCGTTTTCTGGAAGACATGGATTGAGAATTTAGTTGAGAATTGGGTGATTGGGTGATTCATTGCCCGCCGTAGCCCCGATGTTATGGGGGCGAAGGAGGGTAGTGATTGGATGAATGGTCTGACTGCCGAGGGTTTGCGCTCGGTGAGGATTTGGTTTTACATTCACGCGCTCGCTGATTAGTTAAAGTTTTGTTTTTTGAGTTCATCGATGATGTATTCGGAAGCTCTCATGGAGAGGGCCAGGATTGTCCATGTTGGATTCTTGTCTGCCTGCGATACGAACGGTCCACCATCTACAACAAACAGATTTTTGCAGTCGTGTGCCTGGTTGTGTTTGTTCAACGCTGATTTTTTGGGATCACTTCCCATCCGGGTGGTACCCACTTCGTGGATGATCCTTCCGGGTCCGGCAAGTCCATAATTATTCTCAGGTCCGTCTTTATCGCCGGAGGTCACGACACCACCCATTTTATGAATGATCTCCCGGAACGTTTCTTTCATGTGCTTGGCTTGCTTGATCTCATAGTCGCTCCATTTGTAGTGGAAGCGAAGCACCGGAATTCCGAATTTATCGACCGTTACCGGATCGATCTCGCAATAGTTGTCTTCACGGGCCACTGCTTCTCCACGACCCGACATGCCGACATGTGCGCCATAGAAATAGCGGTAATCATCTTTCAATGATGCACCGTATCCACCGGCCTCTTTTTGCTTTCCATCGCGGCCAGCGTACTTTCCGTTGGTGTTATGCATGCCGAAACCAAAGCCATACCCTGGCATCGACATGCCGCCGCCATATTCAATATGATAGCCTCGTGGAAAGTCAAGCTTCTTATTGTCGAGCCACCACGGTGTGTATACATGCATCCCACCTACACCATCCTCGTTGTAACGTTTCCGTCCAACAAGGTGAGGCAGGATACCACCCATGGATGCTCCAGTTGAATCGTGCAAGTACTTACCAACAATGCCGGAAGCATTAGCCAGACCGTTGGGATTGCGCGATGATTTCGAATTCAATAAAAGACGTGCGGACTCGCAGGAACTGGCCGCCAGCATTACGATCTTGGCATTCACCGAATATTCCTGCAGATCTTCCCTGTTAACAAATGAAACACCCGTTGCCTTGCCTTCATTGTTTGTCATTACTTCCCGCACCATGGCATTCGCAATGACATCGACGTTGCCCGTGGCAACAGCAGGTTTCACCAGCACCGAAGATGAGGAGAAATCGGCGTGTACGGTGCAACCACGATTGCATTGGCGGCAGTAAAAGCAGACGCCGCGTTCATCGTTTACCGGCTTAGTGAGGATTGAAAGCCGGGAAGGGATCACAGGTATATTTAACGCCTTCCCTGCATCTTTAATAAAGAGTTCGTGTAATCGCGGTTTTGGAGCAGGAAGAAAAATACTATCGGGATCGTTCGGAAGATTCTCCGCCGAACCAAAAACGCCAACGAGTTTGTCAACCTTGTCATAAAAAGGTGCCACGTCTTCGTAGGATATCGGCCAGTCGTCACCTAATCCGTCAATGCTGTGTCGTTTAAAATCCTTTGGGCCAAACCGCAACGAAATGCGTCCCCAGTGATTTGTTCGTCCACCAACCATGCGTGACCTGAACCAATCAAATTCCGTATCGTCTTTATGCGTATAAGGTTCTCCGTCAATCTTCCATCCCCCATAGGCTGCATCAAAATCACCGCCATTCCTTTGTGGTGTTGAGGCTCCGCGACGCGGAGATTCCCAGGGCCATTTCAGCTGCATGACATTGATCGCAGGATCATACAGCGGACCAGCCTCGAGGAGAACGACTTTGATCCCTGCTTTTGCCAGTACGTATGCGGCCATTCCACCGCCTGCGCCCGAACCTACAATGCAAACATCGTATGCTTTTTGTGTCTTCTTGATCTGAAAATCCGGCATAAAAAAAGAAAGCTTTTGAAAGCTTTAAAGTAACGCTTTATCTCTAACAAATCTCAGGAAACGATTGAATCGGGTTTAATTTTATATCAATGGTATCCGCAGAAGCGCTTCGCGAAGGAGGACGGTTTTCGAATTCTGCCAATTGCGGTGTTCGATGCTTATTTCTTTTACGTCGAAGCCCTGCTAACTGTTCCAGTGGACGCTGCTCTATCGACCTTCCACCTTTTCACTTTTCACTCTTCACTTTTCACTCTTCACTCTTTTTGGCACTGGATCGTACCCATGCGTTCCCCAGGGATGACAACGCGCAATTCTTTTAATGCCTAACCACATCCCCTTCACCACGCCCCATTCTTCAATGGCCTCGATCGCGTAGTGTGAGCAGGTAGGCGTGTGCCTGCAGTTCGTCCCAAGCAATGGTGAAATGCTGTATTGATAAAATCGAATAGGAAGAATGAATAATTTCTTCAACATAATGCCAACTATCAATTTATAACGATATCGCTACACGTCCAGCGAATAGGTCATCTCTCCATCCTTGCCATCCATAAGCTGAACGCCCATTCCTTTTAACTCATCGCGGATCTTATCGGACAGGGCAAAATTTTTGTCCTGTCGTGCTTTCTTGCGCAAGTTGATCAGGACCTGGATGACGCCGCTCAGCAGCTCGTCATTATGAACTTCTTCTTCCTTCAATCCGAGCACCGACTCCATAAATCCAACGTAAGCATTCTTAAATCGTTCAAAATCCTTTTCGTCGATGGCTGTTAACGGGACATTGTTTGACTTAAAGTCATTGATGCGCGATGACATTTCAAATAACACAGCCAGGGTCTTGGCTGTGTTGAAATCGTCACTCATGGTTTGATAGAGCGTCGCGCATAATGTATTCAGGGTTTGTACCAATGCCGTGTCGTACTTATATGCGCCAGCGCCAGGGTGCTTTAATTTTCTTATTGATCCGAGTGCGTTTGATAGTTTTTTAAATCCCTTCTCGGCAGCCTGCAGCGCCTCGTTTGAGAAATCGAGCGTGCTGGAATAGTGAGATTGCAGCATGAAGAAGCGTACCGTCATTGGGCCGTATCCTTTATCGAGGAGCGTGTGCGTGCCGGCAAATAATTCACTGGGCAAAAATGAATTTCCCAATGACTTGCTCATTTTTTGTCCGTTAACCGTTAGCATGTTCGAATGAAGCCAATAGTTCACGGGCTTTTTATCGTTCGCAGCAACGGATTGTGCGATCTCACATTCGTGATGGGGGAACTTCAGGTCCAATCCACCGCCGTGGATATCGAATGCCTCGCCAAGGTACTTGGTGCTCATCACGGTGCACTCAATATGCCAGCCTGGAAACCCATCTCCCCAAGGGGATGGCCATCGCATGATGTGATATGGAGAAGCTCTCTTCCATAACGCGAAGTCAATCCTGTTTCTTTTTTCATCCTGGCTGTCAAGTTTGCGTCCGCTTTCCAGCAGTTCCTCAATAACTCTTCCGCTCAGGATACCGTAGTGATGATGCTCGTCGTATTTGGTTACGTCAAAGTATACAGAGCCATTGACCTCGTAGGCATAACCACGATCCAGTAGCTTCTTCACAATTTCGATCTGTTCAACGATGTGGCCAGTGGCTGAAGGTTCGATGCTGGGGGGCAGGATATTGAACTGTCGCATTACCTCATGAAATCCTTCTGTATAGTGCTTGACCACTTCCATGGGCTCCAGTTTTTCCAGGCGTGCTTTCTTTCCGATCTTATCCTCGCCCTCGTCGGCGTCATTTTCCAGGTGACCCACATCGGTGATGTTGCGAACGTACCGCACCTTAAAGCCGATGAACCGGAGATAACGTGCGACGATGTCGAACATCATGAAAGTCCTGACGTTGCCCAAATGGACATCACTATAGACTGTGGGTCCGCACACGTACATGCCGACCTGACCGGGATTGATGGGTTTAAAGGGCTCCTTTTCGCCGGACAGGGAGTTGGTGAGGTGAACCGGGTATTTGTCGTAAAGATTCATGGATGGAAAAATGCGCGGGAAAATACGATTTATAACGGAAACGGGATTGATTGGTGTCTGTTGAGGGTTTTAGACTGGGTAATTTCTCCACAGATAAGCGTTGCACCACCGATTGCGTTTGCGGGCACAAATATTGCAGGTCCGATCCCGCAATCGGTTGCGGACACGATTGCGGAAAAAAACTTCGGAACTATTTCGTTTGCGATGGTACATTTTATCTACATTCGAATGATGTACTGTCCATTTTGACCTCAAATCAGCCTGGAAGTGCTCAATTGTTTCAATCCAATAATATTAAACCCAAACGATTATTTATGAAAAAACTCTACGAAAGCTTGAGTTTGACATTGGCAATGTTGCTAATGCTAGCTTCAGTAGCGCTGGCACAGGACAGACCTGTGACGGGGACTGTAAGCGATGAAACTGGAGCGGGCATGCCTGGCGTGAACGTTCTGGTGAAAGGTACCCCGACGGGTACGGTGACGGACGTAAATGGAAAGTACAGCCTCGCAGTGCCGGCTAACGCCACGCTTGTGATCACCTTTGTGGGGTACAAAACCACAGAAGTTCAGGTTGGTGAGCGCACTAACATTGACCTCGCTCTTGAAGTTGATCTTACCTCCCTTGACGAAGTTGTCGTTACGGGATATAGCATTGACAAAAGACGCGAGCTCACGGGTTCAGTATCAACTGTAAAGACCCGCGATTTGACTGTAGCCCCCTCTGGTAACGTTGAACAAATGTTGCAAGGACGGGTTCCAGGTGTAACTGTAATTACCAACGGTCAGCCTGGTACAACCAGCCAGATCCGTGTAAGAGGTTTCGGAGCGTTTGGTGGTAACCAGCCGCTATATATAGTTGACGGTGTACCGACGGACAACGTTAACTTCCTGAATCCTGATGATATCGAAACTACTACGGTGTTGAAAGACGCTGCAGCTGCTTCTATATATGGAGCAAGAGCTGCTGCCGGTGTGATCGTTTATACAACCAGAAAAGGTAAGAAGGGCCAAAAACTTAACATCACGTATGATGGATTGTATGGTTTCACTAATCCTGGAAGCGGTCAGGATATGATGAATCCTACCGACTTCGCGGAGTGGACGTGGAATGCGCAGAAAAACACAGCGCTTCAGAATGGAACGCCCGTTGCAAAGCAGCTTTCTGATTTTAACCACCCACAATTTGGTGGTGGACTCACGCCTGTAATTCCCGATTATCTCATGGTAGGCCCTACGGTTTCTGGATTCTCTGGGAATGTTGATCTCGCTGCTGAAAAATTGAAATACAACGTTGACCCGCGTCTCGGTTCTACTTATCAGGTTATGGCTGCCAACAGAGAAGGCACAGACTGGTATAAGGAAATCACTAGAAATGCCCCTGTTATAAGACAGACCCTTGGTTTTAACGGCGCTGGTGAAAACAGCCGTTTCTACGTAGGACTTAGCGCACAGGATCAGGCTGGTATTCTTTTGAACAATAGCTTTAAACGTTATGCCCTTCGCGTGAACTCGGAGTTCGACGTGTTGAAAAACGTGAGAATTGGAGAAAACATTCAGGCTACTTACCGCTCAGTCTTGGGTATAGATGGTGATGAAGGTGGCCAAGGTGTAGCCGCCAATGAAAATGATATCTTGTCGGCTTTCCGTATGCCTTCTATCATCCCCGTTCACGATGTGTTCGGTGGTTACGCCGGTACTGCTGCAAAGGGTTTCAACAATCCTCGTAACCCCGTGGCTACACGCGAAGGCCTGGGAAATAATAAAGGCTTTGCAGGGAGTGCATTTGGAAATATTTATGGTGAATGGGATATCATCCCAGGTTTGACCGCACGTACAAGCATAGGTGGAACTTACTATAACCAACACACCATAGGCTATTCTCGTTGGCAATATGAAAACTCTGAAAATAACTCTGCTTTTGGATTCAACCAAGGCCAGGAGTACCGTTTCGGATGGACGTTCACCAACACCCTTGCCTACAAGAAAGTTTTCGGAAAGCACTCTGTGGAGGCTCTGGCAGGTCAGGAAGCGCTTAACACTGGTGCAGGCTGGACTACCGACCAAAGTGGTTTGAATCCATTCTCATGGGATCCAAACTACGTCAACATGTCGAACGTGACAAGAAACCCAGCTACCAGCTTTCAGGTTAAAGGCGTTAACTTCTCTTCACTGTTCGGACAAGTTAAGTACACCTTCAATGAGAAGTATATCATATCTGGCGTTGTGCGTCGCGATGGTTCATCACGTTTCGGTTCTAACAACCGTTATGGCGTATTCCCTGCAGTATCAGCTGCCTGGAGAATTTCTTCTGAAAGCTTCATGCAACCCCTGTCATTCATCAGCGATCTTAAGATCCGCGGTGGATACGGCACAATGGGTAACTCAAACAACGTGGACCCAAACAACCAGTTCTTCCTGTACGGCGGTGGTGTACCTGAATCATCTTATGATATCACAGGTAGCAACAAAAGTGCAACAACAGGTTTCTACCGGACCCGTATCGGTAACCCTGATGCCAAATGGGAAACCAGCGTTACTTCAAACATTGGTATCGACGGACAAATGTTCGATGGTAAGTTGGATGTGATTATAGATATATGGAAAAAAGATACAAAAGACCTTTTGTATCAACTCCCTATCACTGCAACTGCAGGTTATAATGCTGCATCTCCTTCTGTGAACATCGCCCGCATGCTTAACCAGGGTATCGATGCATCTTTGGGATATAAAGGCAACTTTACGCAGGATCTTACTTTCGAAGTAACATTGAATGGTAGCTGGCTACACAACGAAATCAGTGAGATCGCTCCAGGTCAAACTTACTTGACGACGATCAACCCTGATTTCCGTGGTATTCAGCCTATCCGTAATCAGTTAGGAAAGCCTATCTCTTCTTTCTATGGATACAAGGTTGCAGGTTTGTGGCAATCACCTGAGGAAGTTTCTGCCGCTGGCGGCGATGCTTTCCAATCGGGTGCTGCTCAAGGACGTTTCCGCTATGAAGACATCAACGGCGATGGCAAAATCTCCGATGCTGACAGAACATACCTCGGAAGCCCTGTTCCTAAATTCACTGGTGGATTCAACTTCATCCTGCGTTACCATGGTTTCGATCTTGAAGGCTATCTCTATACTTCTCTTGGAAACAAGATCTTCAACCAGTCTAAGTGGTTCACAGACTTCTATCCTTCCTTCCAGGGAGCTGCCATCAGCGAACGGATTAAGGATTCCTGGACGCCCGAACACACCAACACAGATATTCCTATCTTCGAAAGCGCATCTAACTTTAGCACAAACACTCAAGCCAACTCATTCTATGTTGAAGACGGTTCATACCTCCGCTTCCAGAACATAACGTTGGGCTACACTGTGCCTAATTCCACGCTGAACAAACTTCACATGACTAAGCTGCGTATATTTATTGCCACGAACAACGTATTCACAATTACTGGATACAATGGTCTGGATCCCGCCGTTGGTGGTGCTGCTGATACAAGCTTCGGTATCGATGTTGGAAACTATCCTCTCACCAGGAGCTTCACGGCAGGTTTGAACCTTGGATTTTAATAATTGATTGACTGAAGAAAATGAATATTATAAAAGCCGATATGAAAAAAACATTTAAGAATAGAGCGTTTTGGTCTGTACTGATGACCATCCTCTTATTATATTCTTGCTCGGATAGCTTCCTGGAGGTGCCTGTCACAGGGTCACTTAACCAGGCATTGCTGTCCACTGGACCTGGCCTCGAGGCATCGCTGATCGCTGTTTACTCACAAGTGAACGGACGTGCAAATAGAATGGGAAGCCCTTCAAACTGGGTTTGGGGAAGTATACGCGGTGGAGAAGCCAACAAGGGAACTGACCCTGGCGATTTTTCCGACATCAACCCTATCCAACGTTTTGAAGCACTGCCAACACAGGGCGTTATCAACGATAAGTACAACGCGAACTATGAAGGTATAGCCCGCGCGAACTCTGTGATGAGACTTATACCGCTTGCTCCGGAAGAAACTCAAGTACAAAAGGATCAAAAGGTCAGTGTGTCTGCACAAGCCAGGTTCCTGAGAGCTCACTTCTATTTTGAGCTGGCCCGTGGTTTTGACAAGACTCCTTATGTTGATGAAAGCATCGACGTTACTGGTGGTGGTGTCGAAGGTGGTATTGAAGACGTTCCAAATAACGTGTCTCTCTGGCCCAAGATCGAAGCCGACATGCAGTATGCGTATGCTAATCTTCCTGAAACACAAGGTGAGATTGGCCGCGTTAACAAATGGGCTGCTGCATCTTACCTTGCCAAGATCTACATGTATCAGGGTAAGTTTACTGAAGCTAAGGCTTTGTTTGACCTGATCATCCCTGCTGCTTACGGCGGAACTGGTGGTGGAAAGACTTCTAATGGTAAAACCTACGGACTGGTTCCTAAGTTTGCCGACATCTTTAGGGCGTCTAACGATAACCATGAAGAGTCTGTTTGGGCTTACCAGGCTGCTGCCGGTACTGGAAGCATTAACAACGCTAACCCTGAGTTTGACCTTAACTGGCCTTACAACACAGGTGCTGATGGTCCTGGTAACTGCTGCAGCTTCTTCCAGCCTACGTTCGAAATGGGCAACTCCTTCCGCACAGCGGGTGGTCTTCCGCTGCTTGACGACGGAGCTGGTACCTATGCTCCAGGCTATAACCTGGCAGCAAATGAATTGAAGACTGACATGGGTCTTGAAAGCAAGGATGCTTTCACACCAGACGCTGGTGAACTGGATCCACGCCTTGATCACTCTATTGGTCGCCGTGGTATCCCTTATCTTGACTGGCAGGATTTCCCAGGTAAAGCCTGGATCCGTAACCAGCCAAATGCTGGACCTTATGAGACTAAGAAGTATGCTTACTACAAGACTGACAAAGGAACATTGCAAGACAACAGCTCATGGACTCCTGGCTATACTGCGATCAACTATACCATCATCCGCTTTGCTGATGTGTTATTGATGGCCGCTGAAGCCGAATACGAAGTTGGATCTCCAACAAGAGCTCTTGCCCTTGTAAACTATGTACGCGCAAGGGCCGCTAATCCTGCAGGCTTTGTCCTGAAAGGTGGCGTTCCAGCAGCAAACTATGTGATAAATCCATATCCGGGCCCTTGGGCTAAAGATGCTGCGACATTGGAAAAGATCAGGTTTGAACGCAAGCTTGAGCTCTCCGGTGAAGGTCACCGTTTCTATGACCTGGCTCGTTGGAGCGGCGTGTATGGTGCTCCTGCTTCAGACTACATGGACAGGGTAATCAACGCTTACCTGACTTACGAGGCTCCTAAATTGCCTTCAGGCGCATTCAACGGTACAACATTTACTTCGCCACAGGATAGGTTCCTTCCTCTACCACAAGGTCAGATCGACTTGTTGGGTGCGGATGTACTTACTCAGAATCCTGGGTATTAATTAATTAGAATTTCATCTGTTATTTAAATAAGGCCAATGTAAATTGGCCTTATTTTTTTGACCACGTATGACGAACAAACTCACTTTAGCTGCCTCCCTTGTATTGTTTATATTTTGCGTTTCCAGCTGCAAGAAAAAAACGGAAACGCTTTTTGTATTGCACCCACCGGAAGACACAGGCGTTGAATTTGCCAACGACGTACAAGAGACCGACAGCTTTAATATTCTGTCGTACGAATATATTTATAATGGCGGTGGCGTAGGGATCGCCGATTTTAACAACGATGGACTACAAGATGTATTCTTTAGCGGGAACCAGGTTCCCAATGCACTCTACCTGAACAAAGGAAATTTTTCATTCAAGGATATTACGGGCAAGGCTAACGTCAATGTGCCGGGTCGCTGGAACGCGGGCGTGGCAGTAGTTGACATTAATAATGATGGCTGGATGGATGTATACGTCTGCGCAACGACCCATCCGGATCCTAATAATAGAAGAAATATGCTCTTCGTCAACCAGGGCGCGGATGCATCGGGAGACCCCACCTTCAAGGAAGAGGCAGCGAAGTATAGGCTTGACTACAACGGCCACAGCGTCATGGCGGCCTTTCTCGATTATGACCACGATGGAGATCTTGATCTCTACGTTTTGGTCAACCAAAAGCTGACAAACGTTCCAACCAATTACCGTCCCAAGATCACTGATGGATCAGCACAGAACAATGACAAGCTTTTCAGGAATGATGGTAACGGTACATTCTCAGATGTTACACAGGAGGCAGGCATCACCTACGAAGGTTTCGGCCTTGGCTTAGCCATCAGCGACGTAAATCTCGATGGATGGCCTGACATATATGTGTCGAATGATTACCTGTCCAATGACATTCTATACATCAATAACCAGGATGGCACCTTCGCTAACCGAACGGCAGAACTTCTGGGACATCAAAGTCAATTCTCCATGGGCAACGACGCTGCGGACATGAACAACGATGGGATGCCAGATGTCGTCACGCTCGATATGTTGCCTGAGACCAATGACCGGAAGAAAACCACGATCACGAACAAAAGCTACTCCACATACATCAACAATGAGAAGTTTGGCTATCAGTATCAGTACGTGAGGAACATGCTTCACCTGAACAATGGCGCGAACAGCGGTGTGAAGTTCAGTGAGATCGGCCAATTGTCAGGCATCTACCAGACAGAATGGAGTTGGTCACCATTGTTGGCCGATTTCGACAATGACGGCAACAAAGACGTATTCATAACAAACGGCTTTCCCAAGGACATTACCGATAAGGACTTTGCAAACTATAGGGCGGATGTAGGCAACGTGGCAAGTAATCGCATGCTGATCGATTCTATACCCATCATCAAAATACCAAGCTACGCATTCAGGAATAACGGCGACCTCACGTTCACGGACGTGACGACCAAGTGGGGTATGAATCAAACATCATTTTCCAACGGGGCTGCCTTCGCCGACCTCGACAATGATGGCGATCTCGATTACATCGTGAACAACATCAACGACAAAGCCTTTGTCTACGAAAATACTTTATACGCCCCGGGAGAAAAGCGTGATACAACGGCGACACATTATTTGCGCATTGCACTAAAAGGAAGCGATGCCAACCGGCAGGCGCTCGGCGCAACGGTCACGATCTATCAGGGACCGAAAATGCAGTATTATGAACAAAATGTGTACCGTGGATTTTTGTCCTCCGTAGAGGAGATCCCGCATTTCGGATTGGGGAATAGCCCAACCGTTGACTCCGTGGTGATCCGGTGGCCAGACGGCTCGCGGCAGGTAATGCGGAACGTCAAGAGTGATCAGTTGTTGACCGTCAGTTATCTTAAATCCAACACCAGGCCATACGCTACTGAAGAAAAAACCGGAAAGCTGTTCGCAGCTGTCGATGATCTTTTCAAGCCTGCTTTCAAGCACGAGGAGGAGGACAAAATCGATTTTAACCTGCAAAGAACCATACCTCACAAATTTTCACAAGCTGGCCCCGGACTAAGCGTCGGCGATATCAATAACGATGGACTCGATGACCTGATCATCGGCGGATCGGCGCACTACAGGACTGCAATCTATCGTCAACAAAAGGATGGCACGTTTGTACTGAACGATAAGATCGGCAAGGATGAAAACAAGAAGGTAGAAGATGAGGGACTGTTGTTATTCGATGCGGACAACGACGATGACATGGACCTCTACATTGTCAGCGGCAGTATAGAATCCCAGGATCCCAAAGATTTCCAGGACAGACTTTACAGGAACAATGGGCACGGCAGCTTTTCGATCGACACTGCCGCTTTGCCGAAGTTAACCGCCAGCGGCTCTTGCGTAAGAGCGAGTGATTTCGATCAGGATGGAGACCTCGACCTGTTCGTTGGTGGACGGGTAGTGCCTGGAAGTTATCCACTGCCAGCGACGAGCTATTTACTCCAGAATAACAAAGGAAAATTTACAGACGTAACCGCGTCAGTCAGCCCAGCGCTAGCCAAAGCGGGAATGATCACGGATGGGCTATGGTCCGATTTCAATCAGGATGGCAAGCCCGACCTCGTCGTCGCAGGGGAGTTCATGCCATTGATGTTCTTCAAAAATGATGGCAGCAAACTTATTCCCCTGGATTCGTCGGGCCTCGGCAATTATAAAGGATGGTGGAACAGCCTAAACGGAGGTGACTTTGATAATGATGGCGACATTGATTACATCGCTGGCAATCTTGGACTAAACAATAACTTCCAGGTCGGATCAGATCATCCGCTAAAGGTTTTTGCCAAGGATTTTGATGGCAATGGAAGCATCGACCCTGTCCTGGCTTGTTACCAGCGGGAGTCGATGAATGCAGACAACAAGAAACTGTATCCTATTCATTTTTGGGATGAACTGAATTCGCAGAGTCCTAAATTCAGGAATAAGTATGCGCGCTACCGGCAATACAGCAAGAAGACGATCGATGAAGTACTCTCACCGGAAGACCTCAAGGATGCCCTGGTGCTGGAGGCGAATTTTATGGCGTCAGCGTACATTGAAAATCTTGGCAACGGAAAATTTTCTTTGAAAGCGCTGCCGAAACTGGTTCAAGTTGCGCCAATCAATGGCATGCAGGTCGGGGATTTCAATCATGACGGTAACCTCGACGTGATCATGGTGGGGAACGATTATGGCAACGAAGTCTTTGCTGGTCGGTACGATGCCTTTACCGGTGCTATTCTCCAGGGAAATGGAAAGGGTGAATTTGAAGTGCTTTCTTCAGCTGCAACAGGATTCAACATTGGAGATGACGCCAAGTCGCTTGTAAATCTGTACAATGCCATGGGCAACGATATCTGGATCGCTTCGCAGAACAGGAGTAATTTAGCGGTGTTTGAAAATACCGCGTTGCCTAGCGAGGAAGTGGTGAACATATTGCCACATGAAACTTATGCGCAGATCAATTTCCAGGACGGACGTCAACAACGCTATGAGTTTTATTATGGTTCAGGTTATCTCTCGCAATCGTCACGAATGTTCAGGATGCCTGCTGGTGCAAAAGAGATCAAAATCTATGATTTCAAAGGAAGTTCGAGAGTTTTAAATGCTCCGTCATTCTGATCAGCATTGATGCACTATTTAACAGCCGCCCAGCCTTAGCCCCGATAGCTATCGGGGAAGGCGGACAAAGCAAAGACGCAAGGGCGCGAAGGGTTCGCAAAGCCTAGTTTCGAAAACTTTGCGCTTCCTTTGCGTCTTAGCGTCTTTGCGGTGAAAAAAACTTTCTTTAAGTTACTCTTCCTAACCTAAACTAAACCATGAAAAAGTTTCTACTCCTCATTGCAAGCGTTTTCGCTTTTGGCAGCGTGTACGCGCAGCCGTCTTCGATGGTGCCGGAAAAGATTCAAAAATTAAAAGATGAGGTAGTCAGAGAAGTTGAAAAGCAATACACGCTGGGACAGCAGATCAATGATATGCTTTTCAGCTTTGCTGAATTGGGTTTTCAGGAGTATGAAACGCAGAACTACCTGACACAACTATTAGAAAAAAAAGGATTCAAGATACAGAAAGGCATAGCCAATATACCAACAGCATGGATCGCCACCTGGGGATCAGGCAAGCCCGTCATCGCACTCGGATCGGACATAGATTGTATTCCGAAGGCTTCTCAGAAACCAGGCGTTGCGTATGCGGATCCCATCGTCGTAGGCGCCCCAGGGCATGGCGAAGGACATAATTCGGGGCAGGCTTTGAATATCGTCACTGCCCTGGTTGTAAAAAAGATCATGGAACGTGAGAAAATTCAAGGCACCCTGATGCTCTGGCCAGGCGTTGCAGAGGAACTTTTAGGTAGCAAGGCATACTACATCCGCGACGGATATTTTAAAGATGTTGACGCATGCATATTTACGCACGTTGCGGATAACCTTGGCGTTGCATACGGCGATCCCGGTTATACGGGATTGGTGTCTGTTAAATTTACGTTTGAAGGACAGGCTGCTCACGCAGCTGGCGCACCGTGGCGCGGAAGAAGTGCGCTCGATGCCGTCGAGCTCATGAACGTAGGATGGAACTATCGCCGAGAACATCTCGCGCTCACACAACGGTCACACTATGTTATACCTGACGGCGGTGATCAACCCAATGTTGTGCCATCAAAAGCATCAGTATGGTACTACTTTCGTGAAAGGACATACCCTGATATCAAGAAGCTTTACGAAACTGGTTTAAAGGTCGCGGAGGGTGCAGCCCTAATGACGGACACAAAATTTACTTACGAAATCCTGGGTTCGGCGTGGCCCGGACACTTCAACAAGCCCATGGCCGCAGCGATGTACGAAAATATTAAGAAGGTCGGACTACCGACCTGGTCGGCCGACGATCAACTGCTGGCCAAGGCCACACAGATCGAAATGAAGTCACCTAAAACCGAAGGATTATCATTGAAGCTAGATACAATTGGTTTGTCTGTCGATGCAAAACCAACAATGATCTCAAATGTACCCTTCATACCGCTGATGGGAGGAACCGATGATATAGCAGATATTTCATGGTCGTTGCCTACGATTGTATTGCGATATCCTTCCAACATCCCAGGACTGCCTGGCCACCACTGGTCCAATGCGATTTCAATGGCAACACCCATTGCACACAAGGGAATTATTGCAGGAGCGAAAGCAGAAGGCATGACACTCATTGACTTATTGCTGAGTCCGGACCTGATCAAGGAGTCATGGGACTATTACAAAAACGTACAGACAAAAGACGTTCAATACACGCCATTGATAGGGTCGAAAGACGTACCTGCAGTATATTTGAACAAGGGTATCATGGCGCAGTTCAAACCTCAATTGCAAAAGACGTATTATAACCCTGCTAAATACAAGACGTACCTTGACCAGCTGGGGATTGTTTATCCGACATTGAGGCAGGATCAGCGCGACGCGATAAAATAGAATTATGAATGCATACACCGCAAAGGCGCTAAGACGCAAAGTAGGCGCAAAGAATTTCTCCGCGTTTCTTTGCGTCCTTGCGTCTTTGCGGTTAAATGCACTTAGGGCACTATAAAATATCTAACAACATGTTTACTGGGATTGTGGAAACGATGGGTAGGGTGGTGGGTCTAAAGAAAGATACCAACGCGTACTTTCAAATCGAAAGTATAATCGGACGTGAATTAAAAGTGGATCAAAGCGTTTCGCACAATGGTGTGTGTTTAACGGTTGTAAAAGTAATGGGAAAGATCCATCACGCAGTAGCGATTTCTGAGACGCTCTTAAAATCGAATATGGGTTCGCTGCGCATCGGAGACCGTCTGAATCTTGAGCGCTGCATGCTTAGTAATGGCCGTTTTGATGGACACATTGTTCAGGGACATGTTGACCAGACCGGTATTGTTAAATCCATCCGCGACCAGCAAGGGAGCTGGCTCATCGATATTACCTACGATCCCGCCGGCGGAAATGTGACGGTAGAGAAAGGGTCTATCGCCGTTAATGGAGTGAGTCTGACATGCTTTAATTCACTCCCTGGCGCCTTTACCGTGGCCATTATTCCATTCACGTATGAACAAACAACTTTCAATGATCTAAAGGAGGGAGACACTGTGAACCTCGAATTTGACATCATTGGGAAATACGTAAAAGCAATTATGAATTATAAATTATGAATTATGAATTGGGTACTCAAGCTGGTGGTTCACGTCATCCGGAGGGCACCTTTCACTTTTCACTATTAGTTTTTCACTCTATAGTATTTCAACGCCACACTGGATAGCCAAGCGCATATCCCCCCCACGATTGCTCCTGCGATCACGTCGGCGGGATAATGTACACCAAGATATATCCGTGAATAACTAACCAACGCCGCCCACAGCAACAGCCAAAACATCCATCGCTTTCTGTATACCAGGATCAGAAAAATGGCTGTCCCAAACGTGTTGGCGGAATGGCTTGATGGGAAGCCAAACTTTGCACCTTTATAGCCATCAACGATGTGTATCAATGATGTCAGCGCTGGATTCCAGGAGGGCCTTAGTCGGGAAAACAATGGCTTCATGAGGGTGCTGGTTATTTGGTCGGACAATACAATGGTTACAACAACGCCGATCAACACAACCAACGCCGTGTCTCTGTCATATTTTATGATGTAGTACAAAAGCGCAAGATACAGGGGCAGCCAGGTAAGCGTCTTCGATGCATACACCATTGTTATATCCAGCCATGGAGCATGCGATCCGTTCAACAGAAGGAAAGCTTGCTGGTCTAACTCACGAAGGGTTTCGATCATCGCGCTGCTGGAACTGTTGCGGCGCGTTCGTTTTCACGTTCGATCCATTCGAATGCTTCCTCTCTTGAGGAAAAATTGCGTTGCTCCGCTCCAAGTTTCAGAAAATTTGCATGGAGTCCCTCGTGATATTCTTTCACCAAAGGGTCATCAAAATCGGTGCGAATAGCGGCAATCCGTTTCAGGCCGTTCCTAATGGCGGGTGGCAGGATCTCTTCAAACATCCAACGCTGATCGTTGCTCTCTATCGGACCTTGGTGCGTAAGGTCCGCGATATAATTCGGTGTGTTATAAGAGCGAACGAATTCAAGGCACTTTCTAAAAACGTTCCTGTATTGCTCGCTGGTTACATGCGACTTCCAGGTGACGCCAGTCGCATTGACTCGCGCATCAAAGAATATCTCAGCAAAAGGTTCCTGATATAGTATTTGACGATCAATGTTTACTGGCTTTTTCAGACACACGGTGAATCGCGTGAACCGGTTCAGTTCGCTTTCGATATCTACTGCTCCACCCAATGATTCGCATTGAAGTTTAACGAGAAAGAGACCCAGTCCCTTTCCTTCCGTATGAAAATGAAAACGCTTATACAGCTTAAAGAGGCTCTCCCTGTTTTGTTTCAAATCTATGCCAAGGCCATTGTCTTGAACCGAAATGTAATAGAAATCATCGCTTTCTCTTGATGTGATTTCGATCACCGGCTGACGTTCGGCAGACCTGTATTTGACAGCATTACTGATCAGATTATAGAGAATACTATTTACCATCGGTTTGATGGAATAAATATAAGGGGATCCATGGAGGTTTCTGTTCAGCGTCACCTGATGCGCTTCAAGTTCACGCCGAAGAACCTGCGCAATCTCCTGGATCTCTGCGTTGAGATCGATCCGCTGCCGGATCCTGAAGATGTCATGCCTGATGTCGACGATCTTGCTGATGTCCTTGATGATTTGATCTAGCTGATGGGTTGAAGTAGCCAGATGTTCGAACACTTCGCGGTCTCTCTCATCAACCCTGTCCTTGTCGATCAGACTGATCAATCCTAATAGGCTGGCTACAGGTCCACGGAGATTGTGAGAGACCGTATATGAAAACTGCCTCAGCTCATTGTTGTGTTTGATGAGCTCCGTGTTGGTCTCGGTGAGGTTTACATTCTTATCGATCAATTCAGATTCCAAAGATTGATTCTTGCTGAACAGTTGTTTTCGCTGTTCGTCAACAAGTTTGTTCGCCTCGATCAATTGGTTCTGACTGTTATGAAGTATATCGCTCTGCGCCTGGATCTCTGCGCTTTGGGCTTCAATTTCGGAGTTTCGCTCCAGCAGTACTTTGTTTGCCTCTGCGAGATCACCAATAAGGCCAATATTCTCGTCCTCATTCCTCTCCGAGATCCACTTCAGAAAGCCTATGCTGGCGGTTATGATGGAGTAGGTAATAAAGACGATGATGTTGGTAAAATAGTAGTTGTAGACCTTCAGTTTGTCCTCTTGATACGGCACACCGAAGGCTGTATGTAGCGGATCATGCGCTAGCAGAATTGTCAATCCGCCGAGCGACGAAGCGATCAGCAAATTTTTTTCCTTCAGCGAAAATACCACCCAGGGGATCACGCAGCTACCGATCATGACCATTCTAAATGTGAAATAGTCGAGTTCTTGTTGCTGGTCGTAATTGAGGACTTTGGAGTAGACTGAGAGGAAGGTAATGAGTATCGCAGGGCCTACGCTTATCCAGATCCGACTGATATTAATGTAACCGTACTTATTCAGAATCGGAACAATCAACGCCGTCAGGCCTATGACCGCTATCATGTAAGTGAGCATAGTCCATCCATACCAGATGTAGTAAACTCCGCTGAGCAGAAGGCTCATGCCGAAAAGTACAATGGCAACGGTGTTTGACAACTGCAGGCCCCGCTTGGCTGATGGAATTGTCGTGAACTCCATTCCATAATTCACTAACGAGCGCAAGAATTGCATGAAGGTGATGCGTTCTAGTATTGTGCCTAACCTATCAAAGTTAAAGAATAATAACCAATAGTAAGAATGGCCGTGAACGAACTTCTGTCAAATACCGGTAGCGTCGTTTGTCATCCCGGAAAGCCGGGAAGCAGCAACCCATGTGCTGGTGATTTGTTGTACATTAGTAGAGTAAACATCCCAATCTGGTCACCATGGATAAATTTGACCTGGTCGTTATCGGCGCAGGGCCTTCAGGATATGCCGCGGCTATGCGATCGCTGGATTTCAAAAAGAAAACACTGCTTATTGAAAAGGACAAAGTAGGAGGAGCGGGGGTCACCAATGGCGCGCTCTCCTCGAAAACCTGGTGGGAATTGTCACGCGAGACCGCGTCGTTCAGAAAGAACCTGAAACGATTCAATATCATGATACCCAGCATCAACTACCGCGAGATACAGGAAGAAGTACTGCGCGCTATCGACGAAAGGAAAGGCATGCTGGAAGATCACCTACACCTGCTAAAGGATTCGAGATACACCGACCTGTTAAGTTTTAAGAAGGGTACAGCACGGTTGATCAGCTCGAATGAGATCGAAATACTGTCTGGCGCCGGAGAAAAGGAAGTGGTTTGGGCCGATCATATCGTACTCGCTACTGGCAGCAGACCGCGTTATCTTCCGGAGCTTCCCATCGATGAGAAGGTCGTTATGACCAGCGACGGCATCGAGCTGATGGATGATTTCCCCGAGAGCATGGTGATTGTTGGGGCAGGGGTGATCGGCTGCGAATATGCAACAATCTTTTCTGGATTTGGGAGGACCAAAGTACACCTCATTGATAAAGGCGCGCGCATACTCCCTTTCGAGGACGATGACATCGTGCAGGTGATTGAACGCAACATGGAGAACAACGGTGTATTGATCCACAGGAACTCACGGCTGATTCGAATGGATATCAAGCACGGCCGGGTAGAATATGAATTGGAATATGACGATGGGACAAAGGGGATCTTCAATGTTGCCAAGGCCCTCGTAGCGGTAGGTCGTACACCAAACTATGAAGAGCTTTGGGACGACTCTGTCAACATTACGATCTCTAAGCGAGGTATAGAGGACAGTGACACACAAACTAATATCTCGAATATCTATGCTGTAGGTGATATCACGGCGGACATTTCACTGGTCAATGTAGGGGAGTTGGAGGGCAGATATGCGATCGAGAAGATCTTCGGCAATCCCAAACGCAAGCTTATCTATGAGAATATCAGCACCATTATGTTCCTCAACCCGGAAGTAGCGGGCGTTGGATTGAACGAAACACACGCCCGGGAAAAAGAGATCGACTATAAGGTTGTCACGCTGGACTACAGTTGTATCCCAAGGGCCATCGCTAAGCGCAACACCCAGGGCTTCATCAAGCTTCTGGTTACCAATGATGAGGACATGAAAATTCTCGGTGTAAAGATCGTTGGCAATCACGCCTCAAGCGCCATCCAGGCTATTGCATTGCTGATTTCCATGGGTGAGGGTATAGAAGAACTCGCAGAGTGCGTGCATCCTCATCCATCAATCACCGAAGGTATCCAGGAATGTGTTCGCATGCTCCTCGGCAAGTCCATGCTAAAACCTGGCGCCCTCAAAGGCAAACTTTCCTGTCGCTCAAGCATGAGCGGGATCTATCAAGACATAATGTTTTAGAGTTATGAGTTATGAGTCATGAGTTATGAGTTCCACGGTGCCGTGGAGGGCACGCTTGACTCATAAC
>Ga0193753_10000419_pt1 | contig 42238 bp, 32 predicted proteins | sample H1c2metaG_FD_144925 | JGI IMG/M metagenome (GOLD analysis project Ga0193753, IMG submission 144925) | Soil microbial communities from a riparian zone of the East river system, Colorado, United States - H1c2 | ecosystem: Environmental > Terrestrial > Soil > Riparian zone | place: USA: East...
CGCGCTGCAGGCGGACGGATCGACGCGTGAAGAGCCGACGATGAACGTACAGCATGTCGCGGATGCAATCGTTCAGATGGCCAAGCTGCCGCTCGACGCCAACATTCAATTCATGACCATCATGGCCACGCAAATGCCCTTCATAGGACGTGGTTGATGAGGACCTTAGGCCCTCCAGGACTTTGGCCGGCAATCCTGATCGGCTTAAGCATGGCTGCGGTGGCGGCGGCACAGGCGACGGATGGCGCAGCTACTCGAGCGGTATACCTCGATCCCACCGGCACGATTCGTTGGTCCGATTCCAAGCAGGAAGTGGGTTTGTACGGTGCCAACTATTGCATCATGTCAGGTTCGGATTATCGCATGGCGGGCCTGGTCTCCACCGATCGCAAGGCGATGATCGATGAGGATTTGGCACAATTTGCACGCATGGGCTGGACCGCGCTGCGGCTGTGCTCTTGGGGGGATTGGGAAAATGCCGACGCGAAAGGCAATCTCATCGTCAATGAGCATGTCGATCTCATGGACTATGTCATCGCCAGGGCGCGGGCGCGTGGACTTTATATTTTATTGACGCCCATTCACACCTACGACCCCGCGTTTGCGGATCAGATGAATAAGCCGTCGCCCAATACCGGTTTTTCTCGATATTTTTCCCGCGAGGAAATGGGGACTAATCCAGAGTCGATTGCCGCACAGGTCAACTACGTCAAACAATTGCTCAGTCACGTCAATCGCTACACCGGCGTGGCGCTCAAGGATGAGCCGGCGATCCTGTTTGTCGAGATGATCAATGAACCGGTACATCATCCGGAGAATCTCACTGGCTCGATTGCCTATATCAACGCGCTGGTGGATGCCGTTCGTGCAACGGGATGCAAGAAGCTGACCTTCTTCAATGTGTCCCAGGACTTCGCCATTGCCCCCGCGATTCAGAAGTCCAAAGTCGACGGGGTTAGCTTTGGCTGGTATCCCTCCAGCCTGGTGGCGGGGCACACCCTGCAGGGCAATTTTTTGCAAGCCGTCGATGACTATCCCGACATGCGCCTTCCGGCCTTGAAAGGCAGGCCGCGCATCGTGTACGAATTCGATCAGGCGGACCTGCTCACCGGATACCTTTATCCGGCCATGGCGCGTACCTATAGGTCGGTCGGTGCGCAATTCGCGACCATGTTTGCCTACGACATGCTGCAAACCGCGCCCTTCAATCTGGGCTGGCAGACGCACTACCTGAATCTGGTGCACACGCCCAAAAAAGCGGTGAGCACGGTCATTGCCGCGGAGGCCATGCGGCGGCTGCCGCGATTTGCATCGTATGGACGCTATCCAGAGACGCTGAAATTCGGGGACTTCCGTGTCAGCTACGAGGGCGACATGAGTGAGCTGAATGCCGATGACGCGTTCATGAATGCCGGCGCTACCGGCTCACGCCCGCGAAACCCGCTCAGCTTGAAGCGAATAGTCGGCTTTGAGTCCTCGGAGGTGGTGAACTATGAAGGGACGGGCGCCTACTTCCTCGACAAGGTACGCGACGGCGTGTGGCGCTTGGAAGTGTATCCGGACGAAGTGCTGGTCGAGGATCCCTTCGAGCAACCGCGGCCCGACAAGATCGTCTCCCGGCTTCTCTATCGCTCCTGGCCCATGGCGCTCAAGCTGCCGGATCTCGGCAGTCAGTTCTTCGTCACGCCGATCACGGTTCCTTCCGATCCGGCGGCCGCCGGGCGTAGCGCGGCAAATGCGCAGTTTCCCGTGGAGCCCGGCGTCTGGCTGCTCACCCGCAGCCGGCAAGTGGATCGAAGCGCACTGCCCAGCTCGATCGGCCGCGTCGGCTTCGATGAATATCACGTGAATGCGCGCATTTCTTATCCCGACCGGATCCTGTCGTCGAGTCCCAAGGAGTTTCCGGCAGGCAATCCCATCACGATCCGCGTACGCGTGGCCAATGACGCGCTGCCTGAAGAGGTTAAGCTGTGGGTGCGTCCCGCGGGCATGCGCGCGTTCCGTGAAGGGATTCCGATGCAGCGTTCACGCGGCAATGATTATGCCGCCGAGTTGGCGGCCGATACGCTCCTGCCGGGACTGTACGAATACGCGGTGAGCGCCAAAACCGGCGCGCACAGTACGACTTTTCCCGGCGGCATGCCGCGGCAACCCGGCGAGTGGCCGTTCTCCATCGACAAGCCGTGGACATTTCGGGTGACGCCGCCCAACACGGCGCTGCGCATCCTCAATCCCAAGCAAGACTATGGCCTATTGTCCTTCGTGCGCCCGGGTGAGCGTTTTCGGCAGCCGTTTTTTGAACTTGCGCCGGGGGAGGGATCCGATGAGTCCGCCGTGAGCTTGAGCCTGCCGGACTTGGGACCGGAGACGCCCGAACGCTACGCGGCTTCTCTCTATGTGGGCGATGTCATCGCCGGACACAAACAGGATGCGTCGCATGCCAGTGCCGTGGACATCAAGTTGCGCGCGGTGGACGGTTCTCAAAAGACCATCGACGTTTTGCTGATTGAACGCGATGGAACCGCTTGGAGCACACCGGTGACCGCCGGCAAGGCGTGGTCGACGATTCGGGTACCGCTCGATGCGTTGCGCATGTCCCGCAGTATCCATATTCCCAGTCCCTTCCCGGGCTTGTGGAACTACTGGCGCCAGCCCTCCGCATTGCGCGGCGGCCGCGACGATCGCATTCACATCGGGGATGTGGAAAGGCTCGAACTCATCGTGTACCCCAATTCCGGGGAGCACGCGCGCGATGATGCCAGGGGTGCCGCGGTGGAATCGATTCGCCTCGAATTCCCCGATACGGTGAGCACTCAGCGATAAAAAAAGAAGGAGTTCGCGGTCAGCCTTCCTGCCCGCGGATTGGATTCGAAGCCGAACGCCGCTCCGATATCGGCGCTGTGCAGGTTGATGCTTTGATAAATGAGCACGCGGTTGAAAGCTGCTGGGAATGAACACGTGCGTTCAAATCGTGTGTCGTCGCCGCAAATGTACTTCGCGGGGGTGGCTCCCAAGGCGGCCAGTTCCGCCGCGACCGCGCTCGCATACGTCGGCGCGCGCGCCACGTTGACGAATTCAAAACGCGTATGGCGGTGGCGATAGAACGACGTGCCGCCGTGCTTGGGTTCGCAAAGATAGTGCAGGACAGCGAGCTGTTTCGGGTTGGTGGTGTCGTAATGGGGCATGCGTTGCACGGGTTTGAGTTTCTGCGGCGGCGTCGTGACCAGGGAAAAGTGGCTCAGTTCCCCGGTCACGTTGCCGGCGGCCAGGCCGAACACCTCGCCGATGACGTGACCTAAGAAGGCGCGTATGGCGAAACAATAAATTTCGGGAATGGGTGCGCGACACCCGGGGTAGAAGGCATCGGACACGCTGTCGAAGGCCGATTCGGCGGCATAGTCGATCAGGAGTTCAGGGCCGCTGAGAAAATTATCGACGACGATCACGGCCTGTTGCTCCGCGCCGACCCGAACCGTCGTCACGGCACATTGCTCGTGCAGCTTCAATTTTCCGTTCAGATCCAGCATGCAGCCCAGGCTCCTAGCTATTCGACGAAGGCTGCCACTTCGGTTCGGCGGCCGCACAAAAAGGCATCGGCAACCAGCTGCAATGGCGCGATGTCGACGTCGCTGCGATGGTTGTGCACCAGTTCCGCAAAGTGCGCATACAAGGCTGGGTACTCCGAACTGGGCGGGGTGGATACCACCTGTCCGTCGAGCGTGAGGTCTTTGCCTCCCATGGACAGTTCGAGGCGGCCGGACTCGGTTTCGATGTCGATGGACCAGGTTTGCGGACCGGTCTGCAGAAAATCCAAGTCCACCTGCGCGGGAATCCCGCCGGCCTCGAGCGACAGACTGGCTGCGATCGGGGTTGCGCAATTTTGCGGAAAGGACAGGTCGGCTTCCTTCAACAGCCAGGCGCCGGGAATGATTCGCGTCAAGATGGAGAGCGCATTGATACCCGGATCAAATACGCCCAGGCCGCCGGCCTTCCATATCCACGCCTGGCCAGGATGCCAGACGCGCACGTCTTCTTTCCAGGTCACGGTGATGCGGCGAATGCGGCGTTCCTTGAGCCATGCACGCGCCGGTTCGACTGCGCGGGCGTGACGTGAGTGCCAGGACGCGAACAGAGTGGCGCCTTTTTGCCGTGCGATCTCGGTCAAGGCCACCACTTCGCTGACCGTGACACCCGGCGGCTTCTCGAGGAGCACATGCAGGCCGGCCTGCAAGGCTTGGCGTGCAATGTCGTAGCGCACCTGCGGCGGGGTGCATAGCGCCACCGCTGTCACATCGGGCGCCCCCGCGATCAAGGCAGCAAGATCGCCGAAATTCGGCAGTCCATCCAGTTTGTGATGCGGGCTGGCGACGGCCGCGAGTTCGAAGGCCTCATTGGCGCGCAGGGCCGGAATATGCTCGTCACGCGCAATTTTTCCGAGCCCCACGAGCGCGATTTTGATCGGAACCACGTGCAGCCTTTAGGACCTGTCAGCCCGAGCCGACTTCGGAAGTGCGCGTCGCTCCTGGGCTTCGCGCTTGACGATCAGATCCATGGCTTCCTGGATGAGCTTGCGCATCGCATCTTCGGCGAGTCCGACCTTGCCGGCCACAATCGCGTCGGCGACCCGCTTATGATCAGCGACGCTGGCGAGCCGCACGCCCTTGTAGCGATTCGTCATGCGAATGCTGAAGCGCAGCGCCGTGGCGATCAGTTCCGACAGCTGCGCATAAAAGCGATTGCGGCTGCCGCGCAGCACGGCGACATGAAAGGCGATGTCCGAATCCAGCGGGTCATCCTGGCCTCGATCCGCGGCCTGCATGCGCAGGATGGCGCTTTGTATCGCCGCTTTCTCCTCGGCGCCGGCCGAGGCGGCGGCGAGGGCGGCCGCACCGGGCTCAACCGCCAGCCGAATCTCGGTAAACTCGATGAGCAGCTTCATCGAGAAATTCCGTTCCAAGAGCCATCCCAGAACATCCGGGTCGAGCAGATTCCATTTGTCCTCGGGCTGCACCCAGGTGCCGCGGCGCGGCCGCGCGCCCAGCAACCCTTTCGCGGTGAGCATTTTCACTGCTTCACGCAGCACCGGGCGGCTTGCGCTGTATTGGCGGCACAATTCGGCCTCGATGGGGATGGGATTGTCCGCCGAGTACACGCCGGTGACGATCGCGATACCAATGTGATTCGCGATGCTGTAGGTCAGGTTCTGGCCACGGACGTGGGTGTTCATTGCGTATCTACCACCAAATCGTGTATAGCGCGATCAAGATAGCGGTTACCGTGAGCGCTGCCAAATTAAAGCCCGTGCTGGTGGAATAGTCGATTTGCTTCAAATCCACTTTGAGCGCTGCGCCGTCGCGGCGCGGCCAGAGCAGCGACAATGCCACGGCGATGCCTAAGCACGCCAAAAAAACCAGACCGACACGATCCATGAAGGGCAGCGCCGGCCACCAACGCCAGAATGCCAGGGACAGAAGGAAGCAACCCACGGCGGCTACGAGCGCGCCGGTGGCCGTGCAGCGCTCCCAGAACAGGCCCAGCAGGAATATCACGCAAATGCCCGGTGTGAAAAAGCCGGTGTACTCTTGAATGTACTGGAATGCCTGGTCAAAACTGCCGAGCAGCGGCTTCGCCATGATGATGGCGATGAGAAGCGCCAGCACCGCGGTAATGCGTCCGACCAGGACCAGTCGATGCTGAGAGGCCTGGGGCCGAAGCGGCCGGTAGACATCCATGGTGAAGATGGTGGCGATGGAATTGATCTTCGATCCCATCGAGGCAACGATGGCGGCGAGCAGCGCGGCGAATACCAGCCCCAGAATGCCGGTCGGCAGCATACTCATGAGGCGCGGGTAGGCTTCATCGGGTCGGGCGAGGTTGGGCGTCAAGGCCGCGGCCGCAATGCCGGGCAACACAATGATCACCGGCATCAAGAGTTTCAAAAACGCCGCGAGCACAATGCCTTTTTGCGCCTCACGCACGCTCTTGGCGCCAAGCGCGCGTTGAATGATGTATTGGTTGAATCCCCAGTACGAAACGTTCATCACCCACATGCCGCCGAGCAGCACCGAGAGGCCCGGAAGATCTTTGTAGTACGGACTGGTCCGGGGCAGGATCATCACGAACTTTTCGGGGAATCGCGTGGTGAGCACGTGAAAACCGGCGAGGACGCCGGCGCCGTCGGAAATTCTATTCAACGCAATATAGGTGATGATGAGGCCGCCGAGGACCAGCAACGACACCTGGACGATGTCCGTCAGTGCCACGGCTTTCAGTCCGCCGTACAAAGCATAGGCGCCGGCAAACACGCCGAGCGCAACCAGCGCGGTCTCAATCTCCATGCCCGTGACGGTATGCACGGCAGTGGCGCCCAACCAGAGGATGGCCGTCAAGTTCACAAAGATGTACACGCCGAGCCAGAAAATCGCCATCACGGTGCGCACCGTGGTGCTGTAGCGCCGCTCCAAGAACTCGGGCATGGTGTAAATGCCGTTCTTGAGAAAAATCGGCAGAAAGTACTTGCCGACGATGATGAGCGTGATCGCCGACATCCATTCGTACGAGGCGATGCCAAGACCAAGGGCATACCCCGAGCCGGACATGCCGATGATTTGTTCAGCCGAAATGTTGGCCGCGATCAGCGAGGTGCCGATGGCCCACCAGGGCAGGGCGCGGCTGGCCAGAAAATAGTCCTGCGCATCCTTCTGATGGTTGCCTTTCTCGCGCGACACCCATTGCGCGAGGACGAAGATTGAAACGGCATAGATTGCGATGATGGCGATGTCGATAGCCGAAAGGCTCACGCGGTTCTCCCGGTCATTGTTGTTGTTGTCGGGCTTGCCGCCAGGCGGCTTCGAGCGTCGCGAAAGGTGCGAACCAAGAGGTGCGCGCGGCGCTCGATGTCTTCCAGCGGATATTCGGGGCGGAAGAGTTCGGATCCAAAACCAAAACCGGACGCCCCGGCTTTGAGCCAGTCAGCGATGTGCTCGGCAGCGACGCCGCCGACCGGAAGCAAACCGACCTCCCGAGGCAGCACGCTGCGCAGCGCCGTCAAATGGCCCGGCCCGTAGGTGGTTGCCGGAAAGAGCTTCAATTGTCTTGCGCCCGCGCGCAGCGCCGCGAAGGCTTCCGTGGCGGTGGCGACTCCAGGCAAGACCTGCATTTCCAATCTGATGGCTTCGCCGATGACCTCTATATCGACATTGGGTGCGACAATGAGCCGACCGCCCGCCGCATGGGTGCGGCGTACACCCTCCGCATTCAGCACCGTTCCCGCACCCACCCAACAATCAGGCTTGGCGCTCGCGGCGAGGGCAGCAATGCTTTTGAATGGATCCGGCGAATTCAACGGGACCTCGATCACGCGGAAGCCCGCCGCGTAAACCACGTCGGCCACATCGACGACCCGCTCGGGAAGCACGCCGCGGAAGATTGCCACCAGCGCGGAACTGTCCCAGGGGACTTCAGACTGCATGGGTTTCCGCCTGCGAGGTCAAGAATTGATGCACGCGCGTCAGTCCCGCGAGGGACGCCGGCACGCCGTCCAGGCGCTGCGAATCGTGACCATACTGCGAGAGTGCGCCTGCATAGAGCTGTGTCAATTGAGGTGCGCCGACCAGCACTATCCCTTCGGCGATGGCATCGGCAAACAGCCCCAGTGCTCCCTCGACATCGCTGGCAATCAGCAGGCCCGACAGGAAAGCGGCCCCATCGCGCGCTTCCATGTCGCCGTTGAGCACACGGCTGCGGCACTCGAACAGCCGGTGCAGCACCTGCGCGCCTGGAGATTCGCGATAGCGCTTCACAGCTGCCTCGAAAGCGGTTGCGCCGATGGCCTGCTCGGCGCGCGAAGCATCGCGCACCAGGACACTGTGATCGCGCAGCACGCCGAACACTTCGCCCGTCGGTGCGCTCAAGAATTCGCGGATGACGCCGTCCTCGAGGACGAGCCACTTGGTGTGGGTGCCGGGGAGGCACAGCAGCTTGCGTCCGTGCCGTAAGGCGGGCTCCAACGAGAGCGCGCCCAGCACCTGGGTTTCCTCGCCCCGGATGAAATCCGGCGCGCGCAGCCGATTCTCGCAGCTAAGCCCAGGGACCACTGCAACGAGACCCGAACGCAGCGAGGTGCAGCCCTCCATGATCTTGCCTGGAATCGTCGGGCAGGCGACGTAGGGGGCCGAAGTCCAACCGATGCTCGAGCCCACCATGCCGCACAGGACTGCCGGTAGCCTGCCGCGGATTTTTTCCCATGGTGCCAGCAGAGATTCGAAAACTTCCGGAAACGCCGTTTTGACCTGTGCCACGCCCGGACCCGTGACGCTGTCGAGCACGGCACCGCGCGCATCGCAAAGAAAGAGCCGTAGATGGCTGGTGCCCCAGTCGCCCGCGACAAAACATCGATCGGCCATCAGTGCGATTCTCGGTCGACCACGCTCCCGCTGGCTCCGGTCAGGAAATCAAGGTCGCAGCCCTGATCTGCCTGCGTCACGTGTTGCACGTAGAGCTTGTAGTAGCCCCTGGTGTATTTCGACGGTGGGTGCCCCTGCTTCCACGTCTTGGTGCGTGCTGCCAGTTCGTCGGCAGAGATCAGCAGTTCGAGGCGGCGATTGGGCCCATCCAGCGAGATTTCATCGCCATCTCGCACCATGGCAAGCGGCCCGCCGGCTTCGGCTTCCGGCGCGACGTGCAGCACCACGGTGCCGAAGGCCGTGCCGCTCATGCGCGCATCCGAAATTCGCAGCATGTCTTCAACGCCTTTTTCCAGGAGCTTGCGCGGCAACGGCATGTTTCCCACTTCCGGCATGCCGGGATACCCCTTGGGGCCGCAGCCTTTGAGCACCAGCACCGAGTTTGCATCGACTTCGAGTCCAGGTGCATCGATTCGAGCATGCAGGTCTTCGATCGATTCGAATACCACCGCGCGGCCGCGGTGCGAGAAAAGCGAGCGGCTGGCAGCGCTGGGCTTCATCACAGCGCCGTTTGGACAGAGGTTGCCCTTCAATACCCAAATTCCGGACACCGGATTGGCCGGCTCGGCCAGGGTGCGAATCACGTCGCGGTTGTAGCATTCCGCGGACGCGAAGGCCGAACCGATTGAATTGCCCCAGATGGTCTTGGCGTCGGTGTGCAAATAAGCCGACAGTTCCCGCATCACGGCGGGCAGGCCGCCGGCATAGTGCAGGTCTTCCATCAGAAATTTTCCGGACGGCTGCAAATCGACCAACAGCGGAATATCCGCGGTAAGGCGGTCAAAATCGGCCAGCTCCAACGGCACGCCGAGCCGGCCGGCAACCGCCAGCAAATGCAGCACGGTATTGGTCGAGCCGCCGATGCCGCCCAGGACGCGGATCGCGTTCTCAAAAGCCTGGCGCGTCAAAATCGTCGAGAGGCGCACATCCTCGCGCGCCATGCGCACGATCAGGCGGCCGCTCTCGTGGGCAATTCTGCGGCGCTGCGCGTCGACCGCGGGCGCGGTTGCGTTGAAGGGGAGGGCGAGGCCCATGGCTTCCATCATGCAGGCCATGGTCGAGGCGCTGCCCATGGTCATGCACGTGCCGGGCGTGCGCGACATTCCGGTTTCCGCCGCCATGAAATCATCCATCGACAGCTTGCCGCCGCGCACGGCCTCGCTGAATTTCCAGACGTCCGTTCCCGAGCCGATATCGCAGCCGCGGAATTTCCCATTGAGCATCGGACCGCTGGAGATCACGAGCGTCGGAAGATCGACGCTCGCCGCGCCCATCAGCTGACCCGGCGTGGTCTTGTCGCAGCCGCCGAGCAATACGACCGCATCGATGGGGTTGCCGCGAATCGACTCTTCGACTTCCATGGCCAGCAAGTTTCGAAACAGCATCGCCGTGGGACGCATCTGCGTCTCGCCCAACGACATGGCTGGGAATTCAAGCGGCAAGCCGCCGGCCTCCCATACGCCGCGCTTGACGTATTCCGCGAGATCACGCAAGCCCGCATTGCAGGGAGTGAGCTCCGACCAGGTGTTGCAGATGCCGATGACCGGCCTGCCGTCGAATACGTCCGCGGGCAACCCTTCGCTCTTCATCCAGCTGCGGTGAATGAATCCATCCTTGTCTTTGCGGCCGTAGCTGCGTTGACTTCGCAGCGGCTTTTTTGTCGTCGTCATGGCGCAAGTTTTCCATCGTTCGCAAAGCGCAGGTTGTGCCGCAGCCGCTCCGCATCGAATATATGATCAATATACCACTGCGTCCGGTGGTGTCTTGACCGCCGTTCGGTAAGTATTATAATATAAATGCGATATAACTCAATCGCGGTACACCGTGAGCGATGCCATGATGCGCGGGATAGCGGCGGCCATTCTGTTTGCAATGCTGCCGGCGGCTCCCGCATCGGCCTCAAGCCGGCTGGATCTCAATCAAGGCTGGGTTTTTCACACTGACCCGGGATTTACCGGCGAAGCTTCCGGCTGGACCAAGACAATACCCGAGGGCGCGCAGTCGGTGAACGTACCGCACACGTGGAATATCGGTGAGTTCCACGATTATGTCGGGTTAGCCTGGTACTTTCGCCGCATTGAAATGCCGCCGTTGACGCCGGGCACGCATGTTGAGCTGCACTTCGGCGCGACCTTCTACAAGGCGCGGATTTGGCTCAACGGCGCCGAGGTGGGCGCGCATGAAGGCGGGTTCACAGCGTACGCGTTAGACATCACCGCGCGTTTGCGCAAAACCAACGTACTCGTCGTGCAAATCGACAATCGTCCCGGCCCTGCCACCATTCCCGGCTATGGAGCAAGGGGCGAGCCGACCGCCTGGTATGACTGGTGGCCGTATGGGGGCATCGTTCGCGACGTGTGGCTGACGGAAACTGGTCCTGCGTGGATTGATCGTCAGAGCATCCGCAGTGAACTGGACAAGGAACGCGCGGTGATTCGCGATCATGTTTTCCTGAAAAGCGAGCGCAAAGCCGCCGCCGCGGTACGAGTCACCGCCTATGAACCGGACAATCGGCGAGCTGCGACGGCCTCTCTGCCGATTGCGTTGGCCGCGGGAAAAGCCGACATCACGCTCTCCCTTGAGGTACCCCATCCGAAGCTTTGGAGCATTGATCGTCCGTTGGTGTATCGAATGGAGGTGGAACTGCTCGACGCCGGCGGCGAAGTTCTGGATGAGCGAACGGATACCTTTGGACTGCGCACCGTTGAGATCAAGGACCGACACCTTTATTTGAACGGCGAGCGCGTGCGCTTGACGGGCCTCGCGCGCCACGAAGATTCGCCGTGGGAAGGGCTGGCTGAGACCCGCGGGACCATGCGGCGCGATTTTGACGACATGAAGGCACTGCATGCCACGCTCACCCGTCCCGTGCACTACCCGCAAAATCCGTACATTTTGGACTATGCCGATCGGCACGGAATCATGCTCATACCGGAAATCCCGGTGTGGCAGTTTGCCGAGGAGCAGCTCGCGAACCCCAAGGTCCTGGCGCTCGCAAAACAGCAGATTCAAGAAATGATCGAGCAGGCGGGCAATCATCCCAGCATCTTTGCCTGGAGCGTCGCCAACGAAAGTGCGACGGGCACGCCGGGCGGCATCGCCTACTTTCGCAGCATGCGTGAATTCATTCACCAATTGGATCCGGAAAGGTTCGTGAGCTTCGCGGACGACAACTTGGCGAAGCTCGAGCGCGCGGAACAGTCCGCCGCGAATGACGCGGATTTCCTGATGATGAACCAGTATTACGGCACCTGGCACGGTCCCACATCCGCACTGATTCCCGCGCTCGACAAGGTCGATCGGATGTTTCCCGGAAAAATGGTGATCATCTCGGAATTCGGCTACCCGGGATTTTTTGCGAGCAGCCCGTCTGAAGCGGATCCGGCGCGCATCAGAACCATTCAGGAGCAGATGCCGCTGCTTGCCGGGCGCGATTGGATTGCGGGAGCCATTTTGTGGTGCTACCAGGATTACAAGTCGCGCCGCAATCTCTGGCCGGGTCAAACGGAAGGGTATGTCGAACACGGCGTCGTGGACGAGGCGCGCCAGCGCAAGCCCTCGTACGATGTGTGGCGGGAACTCAATGAGCCTGCGCGGATCGAGGCGCAGTGGGTGGGCGCGGCAGGCTCAGCCATTTCGGGATTTGCAGTTACTCTGAGGCCGCACGCGCCGCAAGACCTGCCGTACTACCCGCTGCATCACTACAGGTTGGGTTGGAAACTTATCGATGACAGGGGAAAGATTGTCGCCGGCGGCGACCAACTTTACGAAGATCTCTCGCATGCCGAACGCTTGACCGGCTCGGTTCCGGCCGGCGGCTTAGGACCACTGCACTTAACCTTGGACTTGTTCAGTCCGACCGGGGCCGTCGCGGCCGAGCGAACCCTCAACTGGCCCGCGACCGTGCAGGCCCAACCCCGCTAAGTCAATGATGGGGTATCCCGCCAAGGTTCTCGGATTCAGCGCTTTGGCTTTTCTGCTGCTCGCGATAGCCGCCCACGCGGCCGGATCGCAGTCCGGTATTCCCCTCTGGCCAGGGGGCGCGCCGGGCGCGGCACCGCTCGGCGGTTCCGAGACGGTCCGCACGACCGACAGCGGCGAACACATCGTGTCGAACGTTCACGTTCCATCCCTTACGGCTTATCTCCCGCCCACCGCCAAGGGGGCCTGCGCGGCCGTCATCGTGATTCCCGGCGGCGGTCACCAGGAATTGTGGATGGATCACGAGGGTTACCGCGTCGCCGAGTATCTCGCCGCTCGCGGCATCGCTGCCTTTGTCTTGAAGTATCGCCTCGCGCGCGCGAAGGGGAGTGTCTATACGGTCGAAGGTCATGCGCTCCCCGACGTGCGGCGCGCCATCCGTCTGGTTCGCAGCGAGGCCGCACAATGGCATGTCGATCCACAGCGCATCGGCGTCATGGGATTCTCAGCGGGTGGCGAATTGGCGGCGCTGGCCGCCGCAGCGCCCGAGGCCGGCGCGGCCGCTGCAACCGGCGCGACTGACCCGGTGGATCGGCAAAGCTCGCGCCCAAACCTCCAGGCGCTTCTCTATCCCGCCATTCCGAGCGGACTGACATTCTCGCCGCAATCGCCGCCGGCATTTCTGTTGGCCGGCAACCAAGATGATCCCGCCATTTCCCAAGGGCTCGCGCAACTGTATCTGGAGATGCGGCGGGCGGGGGCTCGTGCGGAATTGCATATCTATGAAGGGGTGGGACATGGATTCGGGCTGCGGAGTACGAATGCAGGCCCGGTGGCGGCGTGGCCGCAACAATTTGTCGAGTGGATGGAAGCGAGCAAACAATGAAGCACAGATTTGAAGCAAGCCTGAGTGCTGTCCTGTGGGCAGCGATCGCGATTTGCGGCGTGAACGCGCCGATTCACGCGCAGAATGCTCCCGGTACGCATCAGGACAACAGCGGATTGAATGGCTCACTCTCGCGCGAGGACCTGCAGAAGCTGAGCGGCGATCGCAAGAACGAACCCAAAGATACGCCGGAAATGCGCGCCAAGGCCAAGACGCAAAGTGTCGCGCTGCTCGAATCCTTGAAGATCTCCTGCGAAGCCAGCGATGCGAAATTGCTTGTCGCCGGCACGATCCGGTCAAAATCGACCGGTAAGGAAGTCGAGGCCCGCGTGTATGAGGTGGCCTGCAATCACGCCACGGGTTACCTGCTCGAGACGCAAGGCAAGGAAACTCCAATTGCGATTTCATGCTTGAGCGCGGAGGAGGCACGCGCCGTCGATGTGTCGAAGGGCAAAGAGCCTTCGTTTTTCTGCAGGCTGCCGGGAAACGCGGATGTGCACGCCTGGGTGTCGTCAATGATCGTGGAGAACACCGGTGCCCAGTGCACGGTGAGCAAGCTGCAGCTCTTCGGCCGGAGCGCATCAACCCATACGGAATACTCAGAAGTCGCCTGTACCGAGGGTAATGGTTTCATGCTGCGTATGGCGCAACCGGGGTTTGACGCAAAGACCGTCGTCATGAGTTGCCGCGAAGCCGCCCGGCAAAATATCAAATGCAAACTGACGGACCCTGGGCCGGTCGACGCGCCGGTGACGACGGAAACGCTCAAGGAAGCGCTGGCACGCAATGGGGTGACTTGTTCGATTGCGCAGATCAGAGTCGTCGGACAGGAAGAACATCTTAAGCGCTATGTGGTCGAGTATTTGTGCGCCGATCAAGCAACGGGAAAAGTCGCTTTCGTGCCTCTGCCGGGTAATACCAACCCTTTTGAATCCGAGGACTGTGCAGCCGCCCGCGCGGACAGAGATGTCGCATGTTCTCTGGCGGCGAAGTGATCTCGCGAATGCAGCGAATGGTGAAATGTGTGAAGATCTGGGAGGCCGTGTTCCCTAAAAAGCTCTAGTCCGCCAAATCAAGGAGATCGCGATGTCGCTAAGTGATGAACTGAGCAAACTGGCGGAGCTTCGCGCGAGCGGTACCTTGACGGAACAGGAGTTCGCGCGCGCCAAGGAGAGACTCCTTGGCGCGGAACGTGCGCAAGACCCGGATCCGCTCGCCGTCGCGGTCAATTCTTTCCGCCGCAGCCGCAACGATCGGTGGATCGGCGGCGTGTGCGGCGGCATCGCGCGATCGACCGCGGTGGAATCCTGGGTGTGGCGCCTGCTCTTCGCGGTATTGTTTCTCTGCTTCGGGGCTGGATTGCTGGTGTACGTGCTGTTATGGATCTTCGTGCCCAGCGATTGACTCAAGTCGAGCCCCGCAGGAGAAATTGTTACATGGCGATTCCGTCGTTTCTGGATTGGCCGTTCTTCGATGAGCGCCATCATGCGCTGCACGCGGCAGCCGCAAAGTGGTGCACCGACAACCTCGATGCCGTCGCGCACGACGAGAGCCGGGCTGCCGTGGACGAGGCCTGCCGTGGATTCGTCAAACGGCTGGGCGCGGGCGGACTAACCCGTTATTGCGTACGCTCGGACCAAGGCGGTGTGTACGCCGACTTCGATGTGAGATCGATATCCATACTGCGCGAATCGCTCGCGCGATTCGACGGTCTTGCCGATTTTGCATTCGCCATGCAGGGCCTTGGCAGCGGCGCAATTACCTTGGCAGGTTCCAAGGAACTGCAGTCGAAGTATCTTCCGAAGATTGGCCGAGGCGAGGCGATTGCTGCCTTTGCACTGTCGGAACCCGAAGCGGGCTCGGACGTGGCCGCCATGCAATGCCGCGCGCGAGCCGACGGGGACCACTACGTGCTCGACGGTGAGAAGACCTGGATCTCCAACGGCGGCATCGCCGATTTCTACTGCGTCTTCGCCCGCACGCAGACGCCGACTGTGCGAGCGGACGGCACGACGGCGGCATCTGGGATCAGCGCCTTCGTCGTGGATGCCGGCGCGCCGGGGTTTTCCATTGCGCAGCGCATCGACTTGATCGCGCCCCACCCGATGGCGACGATTTCGTTCGACAACTGCCGCATTCCTGCGCATCAAAGGATCGGTGCCGAGGGCGATGGATTCAAAATCGCGATGCGCACGTTGGATATCTTCCGCACCTCCGTTGCCGCCGCCGCTGTGGGCTTCGCTCAGCACGCGTTGGACGAAGCGATTCGGCAGTCGCGAGCGCGGCAGATGTTCGGGCGAAACCTGGCCGACTTCCAGATGACGCAGGTGTCATTGGCGGATATGGCCACGGAAGTGGATGCGGCGCGGCTCCTCACTTATCGGGCAGCGTGGCTGCGCGACACGGGCAAGCGGGTCACCAAGGAGGCCGCGATGGCAAAAATGACCGCTACAGAGACCGCGCAGCGCGTGATCGACCGGGCGCTGCAGCTGTTCGGCGCACGCGGCGTGATGACGGGCACGCCCGTGGAAAAACTCTATCGCGATATTCGCGCGTTGCGCATCTATGAGGGCGCAACGGAGGTGCAAAAGCTGATCATTGCGCGCGAAGTGCTTGCGGACGCCGACGGCTGACTCACGGCGCGCGGTTCATCGCGCCGCGGCGGCCGCCGCGGCTGCTGAAGCGCGCAGGCGAATGGAGGATCGCCACCCGTAGGTTATGTAAATCGACAAGCCCAGCGCCAGCCAAATGAGGTAAACCGCCCAGGTCCGCTGAGGGATCCCCACCAAGAGGCCGGCACAGACGAGAATGCCCGCGATCGGAACCAGCGGCACGAAGGGCGTGCGAAAGGGCCGTGGCCGGTCGGGATCGATGCGTCGCAGGACGATGACCGACAGCGCCACCGCGACGAACACGATCAGGGTTCCGACGGAAACCAGCTGCACCAGAATCGAAATCGGAAACAAACCGGCCAACGTCGCCACCGACAGTCCGCATATCACCGTGCCCCAGTAGGGCGTGCGGAATCGCGCATGGACACGGGAGAAGGCAGGCGGCACCAACCCATCCTTCCCCATCGCCATGAGCACGCGTGGTTGCGCCAGCATGACGACCAGCACGACGGATCCCAAGCCGATCACCGCGGCGAGATCGACGATCGGCAATAGCCACGCGAGAGACGGTCCTCCGCCGCGCACCGCCACAGACAGTGGATTGGGCGCGTCGAGCAGCGTGTACGAGACCAGCCCGGTCAGCACCAGCGATACCGCGACGTACAGCAGACTGACCGCCCCCAGCGATCCCAAAATGCCGATGGGAAGATTGCGCTGTGGATTGCGCGTGTCCTGCGCGAGTGTGGCGATGGCGTCGAAGCCCAGATAGGAGACGAACACGACGGCAGCCGCCCGCAGAACGCCGCTCCAGCCGAAGTGGCCGAAGCCTTCGTTGGCGGGGAGAAACGGAGTCCAATTCTGCGGATGGACATGAAAGCTGCCGAAGGTCACGAGCAGGATGAGCGCGCCCATCTTGACCGCCACGATGATGCCATTGAGGATGCTGGACAGGCGCACGCCGCGCATCGCGATCAGTGAGATGGCCACGGCAAGCAGGAAGGCCGGTCCATTGATCAAGCTTCCCGTCGTCGTCACACCATGCGGACCAATGGCGAACGGCGCCGTTGTCAGAGATGCCGGTGCGATCACGCCCCATTGCGCGAACAGGGACACGAGATAGCCAGACCAGCCGACGGATACGTACGACGCCGCGAAGACATACTCCAGCAATAGATTCCAGCCGACGATCCACGCTGCCGCTTCACCGAGCGCAGTGTAGGTATAGGCGTAGGCGCTGCCCGCGGCCGGGATCATGGCGGCGAGTTCGGCGTAACACATGCCAACCAGCGCGCACCCGACGCCGGCAAGGAGAAATGACAGCACGATGGCGGGTCCCGCGAACTGCGCGGCCGCGTTTCCCGTGACGACGAAGATTGCGCCGCCGACGATGACGCCGATGCCGACCAACACCAGGTCGAGGGGCCCCAGCACGCGGCGCAGCGTCGGCGCACCCGATTCACCGTCGAGCTCGCGGACGGCGTCCGCTATGGGTTTGCGATGTAACCAGCCGCGCAGGGTATTCACCGGGTTCCGCCCTCGACTCGATGCCGATGTTATGATCACCGCTACCGGCGAATAACTGCGACTCTAACAAAAAGGCAAGCATGGGCGGGCGCATTCGAGCGATTCTGTTGCTTCTGTTCTGGTTCGGGGTGGCGGCCGCGCTGCCCGCGGAGCCGCCCGGCGAACTCAAGAGGCTCATCGGAGAGTACCGCTCGGAGGACGCCGCGCTTACCGTCTACGAAGAGAACGGCACACTGTTTGCCGACGGTTTCAACCTGCACCGAACACCTCTCCGGCGGCTGAGCGCGACGCGTTTCTCGGTCGACGCAGCACAGGCGCAATCCCCGACGGTGGTGAATTTCGAGGGGGATCGGATTCAGCCGGCCGTGGCGGTCACCGTGGCGGGCACCCGCCTGCAATCCAGGGACATCGGCACGGAGGTCGTGGAAAAAATCCGCGCCGGCGTGAAGGCAGATGACGGCCGGATGCGCGCGGCCGCGCTGGCCGCCAAGCCGCCGGCAGAGGCTGCACCGAGGCGCGCCTTCGACCTGGTTGATCTGGCAACGGTCGATCCCGGGATCAAATTCGACATCCGCTATGCGAGCTCCAATAATTTCATCGGCTTTCCTTTGTATGAACGGCCGGCGGCCTTTTTGCAGCGTCCGGCCGCGGAGGCGCTGGGCCGCGTTGAGCGCGCCCTGGCGCCGAAGGGTTATGGATTGCTGATCCACGATGCCTACCGGCCGTGGTTCGTGACCAAAATGTTCTGGGACGCGACGCCCGAATCCTCCCACGTTTTCGTGGCGGATCCTTCTCAAGGATCGCGGCACAACCGCGGCTGTGCGGTCGACCTGACGCTCTATGATTTGAAAACCGGCCGCGCCGTGGAGATGACCGGACGGTACGATGAGATGTCGCCCCGGTCCTTCGCCGACTATGTTGGGGGGACGAGCCGCCAACGCTGGCTGCGTGAGCTGCTGCGCACCGAAATGGAAGCGCAGGGATTTGCCGTCTATCCGCAAGAGTGGTGGCACTTCGACTACAAGGATTGGAACGACTACGGCATCGGCAACGCGACCTTCACGGAGCTGAAGTGAAGCGCGGCGGATCGCTCGCCGGTTTGAAAATCATCGAGATTGCCGGAATCGGCCCGGCGCCGTTCTGCGCGATGATGCTCGCCGATCACGGCGCCGAGGTCATCCGTATCGTTCCACCCGGCGCCGATCGCTTGGGGCTGCTCGATCCGAGCAAGGACATTCTGGCGCGCTCGCGGAAATTGATGATTGTCGACCTCAAACAGCCTCTGGGTGTCGCGGCGGTGCGTGACCTCTGCAAAACCGCTGACGGGCTCATCGAGGGATTTCGTCCCGGAGTGATGGAGAGACTGGGTTTGGGTCCCGATTTGCTGCTGTCAGACAACCCGAAGCTGGTGTATGGCCGCATGACCGGGTGGGGACAATCCGGGCCGCGTGCACATACCGCGGGCCACGATATCAACTACATCGCCTTGTCCGGGGTGCTCGATTGTCTGGGCCGGGCGGGCGATAAGCCGACGCCGCCCGTCAATTTGATCGGAGATTTCGGCGGCGGCGGCATGCTGCTGGCATTCGGCATGCTGGCCGCGATCTTGCATTCGCAAAAGAGCGGCGAAGGACAGGTGATCGACTGCGCCATGGTGGACGGCTCGGCGCTTCTGGCATCGATGATATGGAGTTTTGTGGCGCACGGCGCCTGGTCCGACCAACGCGGCAGCAATACGCTGGACACGGGCGCGCACTTTTATGATACCTATCGTTGCGCGGACGGAGGCCACATTTCGATCGGCCCCATTGAGCCTAAGTTCTATTCGGAATTTCTGCGGCGTCTTGGCATTTCCGAAACCGGCGACTTCGCGCGTCAGCACGACAGGACCCTGTGGCCCTCGCTAAAGGAGCGTCTCGCCGGCGTTTTCGCCGGCAAGACTCGGGCGGAGTGGTGTGCGGTATTCGACGGAAGCGATGCCTGCGTCGCACCGGTGCTGTCCTTGGCGGAGGCTCCACAGGATCGACACAACACCGCGCGCGGAACATTCGTCGCTGTCGACGGCGTGACGCAACCCCGGCCCGCGCCGCGCTTCTCCGCCACGGCGGCACCGGATCCCGTCATGCCGGGCGGCGCGGACGCTAGCGACTCGGCGGCGCTGCTGCGAGTGCTCGGTTACAGCCAGCAAAAGATCGACGCGCTGCATGAGGCCGGCGCGGTTCGATGACTCATTTTAACTGCGTAGTTCCGAGCCGCTAGCGGGGCAGTTCATTGGTCAGTAATTGCAGAAGCTTTTTGCGAGCCGCGCCCTGGCTGAAGATGTGATCCGCGCCTTCGATGACGTGTACCCGACAGCGATCGCCGATGGATTTGACCGCGGATCCGCCTTGCATTCTCAATAGATCTTGACCCACATCGCCGCGGGCAAATAGAAAGACAATGCGCACGCCGCGCGATGCCAGCGACTGCAATTCCCAGCCTAAATCCCGCGGCAACTTGATTCTGAGCAGCCTGCTCAGGTCGCGCACGGTGCTCACCGCGGTCATCATTGCGCGACGTAAGAAGACCATGAACACGCGCCACAGGTTCACGCGTCCGCTCATGACCTTGCGCCACGACTCGAACGAGAATATTTTTTCGGCATAGATACCGGGGTTGGCGACGACCTCGGCTTCCTGCAGATCACTGAGCTTTGAGCCTTGCCTCCAATAAAAGGTCAGGGGATTGACCAGCAGTACGGTGTTGACGTGCAAGCCGGAGATGGCTGAGCGCAGCGCATGGTACGCTCCCGCACACAGCCCGGCCAGGGTCACCTGTTCCACTCCGAATTCCCGGCGCAAGAAGTTGATTGCTGCCGACACGTCATCGAGCGCGCCGGGAGGGTAGACCTCGTTGCCGTTTTGGCCCGGCCGCGTCGCGCTGTCGCCGAGGCCCGCAAGATCGAGGCGCAGCACGACGTAGCCGCTCGCAGCCCAGCGCCGCGCGAGTTCGACGTACATTCGATTCGGGCCGATGTGGCTGGTGGCGCCGCCGTTCAACATCACCACACCATGAGCGTGCGGCGCGCGAGGTCGCGGCGGCGAATTCTCGAGTTCGGTGGTAATTGCGAATAGTGTACGAGCCTCATCGACGAACATGGCGCGCTCGACGAGCCGTGCTCCATCGGCGGTCATCAGCCGCATGCTCGTCGCGCCGTCATCCGCAGCTGTTGCGATGTGTTTCCGCGGTACCGGGCTGCGAGCAGCAGTGGACAGGTATTCGACCGTGGCGCTCACCATGCTGAGCGGAATTTGCGCCGCGTGAGGCGTGGCGACCATTTCAAGGAATCCGGGCAACGCCCGGTATTGAACGGGAGTGCCGCGTTCGAGGAGGGCATCCGCCCAAGCCCTGGCGCCGGGCAGATCCTCGCGATCCAGAATGAGCGCGCTGCGAATGGTGGCCGGCAGACCAAGCAGGTCGAGTTGCGCAAGTCGCTCGACGGAGGCCTTCGACAGGTGAAACCCGGCAACCTCCATTGCGCCGTTCGATTCATCGGCGGGCTCTTCCGCCGAGGCCGTTGCTTGAAAAGTTCGCAATTCGCGCAAGTGGCGCCGACCGCTGACCACCGGCGCCACCGCAATCAAGTGCTCTACCGATGGATCTCCGCCGGCCACGACGCTGGCCAGCAGCGCCCCGAAACGAATTCCCAAAAGCCCGAAGCGGGTAACGCCCGTAAGCCGCAACGCGTCCATCGCAGTGCGGATGTCATCGCACCATTGGTTGACGGCATTGGTGTCGGTGTCGCTGCCGCTGGAATCGCCGGTGCCCGTGTAGTCGAAGCGCAAGACAGTGGCGCCCGCGCTTGCGCAGGCATCGGCAAAGGCGCGAATGCTGCGGTGCGCGCACATTGCCTCATAGCCGAAGGGCTTGCAGATCACGATTCCCAAGTCGGAACGACGGCCTTCCTCGGGCTGGTGCAGCCAACCGAACAATGACTGACGTCCTGATTTGAAATAAAACGGTCGAGTCGCGAGGCTCATGACAACCCAATCCGGCTGGGTGCGGCTGCGTTGAGCGCGTGGACGGTGCCCTCGAGTGATTTGGCGGCCGCGGTGCGCGGCCGCAACGTCAGCATGCGCTTGGTGTTGGGAGCCATGTGAAAGTACTGGTCGTCGGCGACGAATCCCGGTGCTTCCACGTGCACCGATTGAGCAAAGCCCTTGCACTGGATGTTCAGGTGCCAGGCGTCGCCGGCGGGAGTTGCGGCGGCTGTGAGACCGACGTCCATAACGATGGCGTTCGGCAATCCCTGCGGGAAATGAAACGTCTCGGCCAGGAGCCCGCGGCCATCGACCTCCGACACTGCCACGCGCATCACGTCGTATGCCGGCGGACCGAAGCGAAACGAGTACGAGAGATCCATGAAGCCGTCGAACAGGTCGATCGCGGCAAGCTGCGTGCTGGATGCCGGCTCCAGCCGAAGCTCTTTGCTCAGGGGAGCGCCGACCGGCATCGACAGCCGGAACAGTTGCATTTCGAGCGTCACGGTCGAGGCGGTATTCGCCTCATTCACGACGTGCACCACCAGACCGTTGCAGTCCTCGTCCGTGACGAACACCGCCAGGGGCTGCAGCACGCGCTTGATATGGTAGTACGCGGCTTTTGGCAGACCCGTGGAATCGATCACGCCCCAGCCGGCTCCCGGCCATAAATCATTCAAGAACCAGATCAGGGCGCCGCGGCAGCTCGAAGCGCCGCGCCGCCACTCCGCAAACGTCGCGGCCATGACTTCGCCGCTGCTCACGCGCCCCAGGCGCAGGTAGCGGTCGTGATCGGCATAGCGCAGCTGTACGGGATCGACCTTGAACAGGCGCGCCAAATAATGGTCGCGCACATCATCGAAGTCCCAACCGGCGCCCAAGTCTCGCGGCGAACGCTCCTTCCAGCGTGCATGATGGCATCGCAGCGCCTGACCCGGACTCACCAGGGCCAACGTTTCGTCTTCCGGGATATTGGCGAAGGCCAGGCACTCGGACGCAAAGCGCACCTCGGAACGGCGCGCGTCGGTGAGCGGTTTGAAATAGGCGCCCACCCCATAGTAGGAAGTGACGCCTGCGTTCGGCTGAAATGGGAACGCCCCGCCGTGCGTGCTCGAAGGGCAATAGGGCACATCGGGACAGAATTCATGCGACAACGACTTGAGTTCCGCCTCGAACAGCGGCGGCGCCCAGCACTCGCGCGCGGCGCCCGACATGGCGGCCTGCTGCGCGCCCTCGCTGTTGCCGCAGAGCAGGGTCAACGACGGGCGGGCCTGCAGCCGGGCCAATTGCTGCCGCGCCTCGAGCCGGACAGTCGCTGCAAATTCGGTGTCCTCTGCCGGATAGTCCATGTTGGCGAACATGAAGTCCTGCCAAACCATGATGCCGGCAGCATCGCAGCAATTCAGGAACTCGTCGTTCTCATACACGGTGGCGCCGGAGACGCGCAGCATGTTCATACCCGCATTGCGGACCTGATCGATCGCTGCGCGATAGTCGCTGCCCGTCGCTTGCAAGCTGACGCAATCGAGCGGCATCCAAGCGGCGCCGCGGCAAAAAACTTCGCGGCCGTTGACTTGCAGCGCGAACCGTCCTGATTCGCGCTCGAGCCGCAATGAACGGAATCCGACGCATCCCAGGTTCACCCCGACGTGGTGTTCTTCACCTGCGGAGTCGGTCAATTCGAGCTCGAGAAAGGCCTTGTACAGCGCAGGCGTTCCATGGGTGTGCGGCCACCACAGGTCCACGTTTGGCAGCGAGAGCTCTCCCTGCAGACGCGACGCCTCGTGACGCAAACTGGATTCGACTCGCCGGCCGTTGCGCTCCGCAACCAGCCGCGCGGACTTCAAAGTCGTTCGGTCCAACAACGATACCGCGCAAGACAGGTTCAAGCGGCCGGTGTCGCCTGCCACGGAAGCACTCAACAGATGCTCGCCGAAGTGCACCCATCGCTGACGCTCCAGCCAGACAGGGCGCCAGGGCCCCACGGGCGCGGCGGGCGGGCTCCAGCCGGGCGTACGCCCCAGCAGGCTGGTGCGCACCCATCGCAATTGCTGATGCTGCACCATGGGCGTGCGCCAGCGCGGGCGTTTGCGCCGCACGCCCAGAAACGCCTCCAGCGGAGAAAAACGAATCGTGAGTTCATTGTCGGCGCGCAACAGTGCGGTGACGTCGCAGCGGTGCTCGAGAAACATATTCGCGGACTCGAACAACGGCTGACCGTTCAAGTGCACTTGCGCGAACGTCGCCAGTCCCTCCAAGCCAAGGATTGCGCGCTCTCCCGGCGACGCCGGCTCCGCCGCAAATCGCGTTCGATAGCACCATTCCTGGACGTCAAGAGACATCGTTGATTCGAAGCTCCACTGGCCGGTGGCGCGCAAGCTGCCGGCCACCGTGCCCGGCACTTCAGCTCGCGACCATCGAATATCGCCCGGCCCACGCGCCGTGCCGACTTCCCACCCTGCCGCAATCGCAGTGCGCGGGTGGCCGGTGCAGTCCTGCAAACGGCCACTCACAGGCTCTCCAGTGCCGCGGTCGCCCGGCCCCAGGCGTCTGCCATCTGGTCGAATGTGGCCGAGGCATCCAGCGCGCGCTTGGCGTTGACCGCGCGTGCGATTTTCAACAGCAGCGATTTGGCGATGGTCGAAATGTCCGAAAACGCGGCGGCCGCGGGCTCGAATCGCCCGGCCGATGCCGGATCCAGCCAACGCAAATACGCCGCGGAGAGTTCCGAGGCCGCACCCAGCTGACGCAGCGTACCGAATACCCAGGCGTGATAGTGCGCCATGCCCCGCTGCGCGATTGCCGGCAGGTCGCGTTCGAACCGAACACGAAAGCGTTGCACGGGATTGTCCCGTGTGCGCCAAGCGGCGTGCTTGCGCAATTGGTCCAGCGAGATCGAACGCAGTTCCGCAACGGTCCGGGGCACTGCGCGATCGTGCCTCACCAGCTCGGCGAACAGCGGCATGAAGGCCGGATCCGGTGCCGCCTCCAGGCGGAACAGCCGATTGAAGTCTTCGCCTTCCAGAGAGAAGTAGCCGGCGTTGTGAAAATACTGCAGCCGCCGCGACGCAACGTCGATCTCATTGAGGACGATCGTGCTTTTGGTGTGCTGTTGCCGGTAATCGGTGCCCGCCGTATCCGGCAGCCAGTAGGCATCTGCTTCGGTGCTGATGAATTTTCCGTCGCGCAGATGCTCGACCGCGTGCTCGATCAACGGACGCCAGACGTAAAGCTCCTGGACGTCGATGCCATAGAGTGCCTTCAAATCCTCGTGTGGTGGTTTGAAGAATGTCCACTGATCGCCTTCGAAATCGATGGCGACGGTGAAGGCCAGCATGGCCAGCGGTTCCTGCTTGAGCGAATGGATGAGCTCGATCCAAATATCGATGTAGCAGTTTTTTTCAACCCAGTTGCACTCCGGCGAATGCAATGCATGCCGGGAATAGTTGGCCGGATCGAGGTGGGGCAGCGCCGCGGCGCGCTGAGGCGTGGCTTCAGTCAGGCCCACAGCTGCTGCCGCACCGCACTGGGCCAGCGCTCGACCGAGAAGCCATGCGTTTTGAACAGGGCCATGACGAGGCGTTCGAGGCCGAAACCCAAGCAGGCGGTATTCGCTACCTTGCCATCCAGCGTGCGGATCTCGAAGGTGGAACCAAAGTGGTCCTGATGAAAATTGAAGGAACACACGGCGGTCGGATCCTCGGCGGAGATCACCGGCACCAGGACTTCGAATTTCAGCTTCTGTTCCTTTTGATTCGCGGCCAGCATCTTGCCGCCGCGGCCGAAGAAGGGGTCGGCGGCGACGTCGGAGTGCGCCGGAAGGCCCAGCGCCTGCAGCAAGGTGAGGCCGCGCTGCAGCCACATGTCGCGCCATGCGATGACTTCTTCCGGCGTGCCGACCTTGACGAATTCGCGTACCCGAAAGGACTGCATGCGGGTGGGCTCGGGAGAGGGCTCGTGCCGGTAAACCCAATTCAGCATCGAGACCGTGCGGCCGCCCGCGGGAACGGTTCCGGTAAAGCTTGGATACACCGGGTAGCAGGCTGCAGGATTCAACGTCACTTCGGTCATGGCGAGCATGTCGCCCCAGGGTTCGCCGTCGTTCACCTTCTGCGCGAGCGCCTTGGCCTGCAAATCCTTGCCATAGAAGCTGTAGACCGCGCCGCACAGATGCGGAAACGAGTCGAGGTAGTGCACTTTCTCGAGGATGTGGCGGCTGATGATGGGCGGAAAGGTGTAGACCTCAGCCTTGTCGTTGATCGCCACCTTCGAGACCAAGGCATTGAATCGCTCGAGCACATCCTCGAACACCGCGCCGCGGCCGAAGGCGCCTTGCACGCCGACGGGAATGATGAGGCGATGCTTGACCAACCCGTCGTAGAAATCTTGAACGTCGTATGACGCGGGCATTATTCGTCCTTGAAAACCAGCAGCATCGATGCGCTCTTGCCGACGATCCTATCGTTCGAAATCATGAGCGACGCCGAGAGTGTATCGCGGTACTGCCGTGCCACGCTGAACTTTGAGTCGTTCTTGAATCCAAGCACACCGATGATCTGCAGCGCCTTGTGCACCACCTGCGGCGCGCCTTCCGAGGCATTGACCTTCAAATTGTTCATCTTCAAGGCCCAGCCCATGCTGTGGAGCGTCTGCAGGCCCTCGGCGCCTTGCGCGAGTTCATCGAATTCAGCGGCGAGCGCGAGCCAATTGTGGCGCAGCGCCTGAAGCTGCGCCGACGCTTCCGCGAGCCGTGCGGCGCCGGGAGGTATCGTTCCGGGTGTTTTGCGGGCCTCTCCGCGGACGAATTGGCCGGCTTTGTTCACGGCGTCAGCGGCAATGCCCCACCAGAGCGACGCCCACAGAATATGCGAGTAGGGCACCATGGTCTGTGCCGAGGAGTCGGCGAAACTCCCGGGCAAGACGTGCTGCTCGGGACCGGAGGATTCGAGCCTGAAGCCCGGACTGCAGGTGCCCCGCATTCCCATGGTGTCCCAGGTCGTGGTTTGCTTGAGGGTGCAATCTTCGCGCCGCACCAGCACCAGAACTTGATCGCTCGCGGCGGCCTGCGGCTCGCGCCGGCACGTGACGAGAATGGCATCGGCGTAGGCGCAATAAGAAGCCGTCGTCGCATCCTTGTTCAAGGTGAACCGGCCGGCGGTGCGCTCCACGGCGCAAACGCTGGAGCGCGTATCCCCTTGAGTTCCGACTTCGGAAGTCATGGAGCCAAGCAGGTATTGGTGGGCGACCAAATCCTTCAGGTATTCCCGCAACTCGGGCGATGACATGCCGTGGCGCGCGAGACAGGCAACCTGGATGTGATGCATGGCGAGCACCATGGCGCTCGAGCCGCAGGCGCCGGCGAGCGCGGCGCACATGCCGGCCAGCTCGCGCATGCCGCATCCCAAGCCGCCCAGCTCGCGAGGCACGGCCGCGGACAGCGCCTTGGCTTCGCGCAGCGCAGTGATGGTTTCGATTGGAAAGCGCGCCTGCCGATCGACATCGTCGGCATGACGGGAGGCGACTTCGACTACTTTGCCGCGGATTGTGTCAATCAGTCCCATGAACGGCGCACTATGTGGCGCCGCCTAAGCGCTCGCTGCTTTTCGCAGCGCTGCTTCAATTGCGGCAACGCTGATGAACATGGAACGATTCAGCATTTGATCGGGGAATTCGATGCCGAATTCGCTTTCCAGCGCGAGCATGACATTCACGCTGGCAAGAGAGGTCATGCCGGCCGCGTACAAATCGTCATTTTCAGACAGCTGCATGGCATCGGTGCCGAGTTTGCCGTGCGCTTGCAGCACCGAGCGAATGCGGGTCAACGTGGCAATACGATGGCTTCCGGGACTGTCACCGCGCTCCCGGGCGTTAGGAATCGAACTCATACGCCCATATTCCCATGGGTATGGGCAGACTGAGTAAGACGCAGATCACAATAAGCCGGTGTCAGGGGGGACCGATTCCGCAGCCTCGCAGCGATTAGCCGTGGGCGCCCGAGTACGGCCGGCGGTTGGGCGAAAACCCTACATGAAGGCCGCCGGCCAATTATCCTCGGTCCAGCCGAGCGGGGCGATCCGCAATGTAGGCCGGCCGTTGTGATCGGCGTCGTACGCGTGATAGAAAATATAGTCTTTTCCGCCATCGCGCAGAATCGCGATGTGCCCCGGTCCCCGCCAGCGCGTTTCGCCGGCGCCGGCAGCCAGCACCAACGTTCCGCCGCCTTCCAGCAATGACTTGCCGGTTTTGTCGACATAGGGACCCAAGATATCGGGCGAGCGCCCAACAACGGTGTAGTAGCTGCTATCAGCCCCGCGGCAACAGAAGTCATATGACGCGAAGAGATAATAATTGCCCGCGCGTTGAATAATGAACACGCCCTCGATTGCATCGGGCGGTTTCGGCCTGCGCGCAATGCTGGTCCTTTGCGCATCCGGCAACAGCATCCCGGTTTGCGGATCAAGTTGCGATATCTTCAGTCCTGTCCAAAAGCTGCCGTACGCGAGCCAGTGTTTTCCCGAGCGATCGAGCGCGCGGTTCGGATCCAGCGCATTGAAGTCATCCTTGGCTTGGGACTCGAGCACCAAGCCCCGGTCCTGCCAGCGATAGTCGGCATCGGCGGGATCCAGGGTGGTGTTGGTCGCGAGGCCGATGACGGAATGGTTGGAGCCGAACGTCGAGCAGGCGTAATAGAGATAGTACTGTCCGTTGAAAAAGGAAATGTCGGGCGCCCAGCACATTTCGGTGTGCGCCACTTCCTGCTTGGCCCATGGGGGCAGCGCATCGAAAACATGGCCGCCCTTTTCCCATTGCAGAAGATTCTTGGACCGATACCAGGGAATCTGCGCCGGCGAGTCCGCGCGCGGTGTAGTGCAGAACACATAGTAGGTATCCGCTGCCTTGATGACGCAGGGATCGTGTATCGGATAAATATCACCAGTCAATTTGGGATTGAGTGGCGCCAGCGTTTGTGCGCGCGCTCGGCTCCCCAATGCGACGAGAGCAAGGCCGCCGAGAGATCCCTTCAGGATCTCCCGGCGCAACTCGTTCGATCTCTTTTCCACCTTGGCTACTTCAGGCGATAGCGGATGCCGAGCGAATACTGTCGGTCAAATCGGCGTGTATCTCGCGGGAACACCGTCTGGTTGCCAAAATAGTCCTGGTAATAGCTATTGAGCAGATTGGTGGCATCGAAGGTCAGGGTCAAACTGTCGACGATGCGATAGCTGGCTGACAAGTCGAGCCAGGGTTGCGACTTGGCGTAGATGGTCCCCGGCTCCAGCGGTTGTGCACCGCCGGGCGTGCCGCCCACATTGAATCCGGAGCGCCAGTTGTACGCAACGCGCAACGATGCAGGACCCGTTTCGTAGATGCCGACCAGGTTGTACGACCATTTGGAGATGTTCTGGAAATTGCCGTTCACGTAAGTGGCGTTCGCCTGCACACCCATGCCCTGCAGCCAAACAGGCAGGAAGTCCAGGAACTGGGTGTAGCCGAATTCCGCGCCTTCAATTTTTCCGGAAGGTGCATTCGTGGGCCGTGTGACCTGGTAGGTGATTCCGTTGATGACTTCGGCGTCGATCACCGTCTGGATGTAGCCGTCGACACGACGGTAGAACGCGGTCGCGTTCAGGGCGTTTTGGCGACCGTAATAATATTCGATCGACAAGTCGGCATTGTCTGACTTAACGGAATCAAGGTTGGCATTGCCGCTGGTACCCGATCCCAACAGAGTCGCGGTCGAGGCGGACAAGGACAGAGCCGGGTCCAACTGCGCGAAGGTCGGGTGCGTTACGGTACGGCTCGCCGCAAACCGCAAGAGCAGATTGTCTTCAAGAGCCAGACGTGCGTTCAGGCTGGGCAGCCAGTCGAGCGTATTTTTATCGGTTTCTACCGGCGAAATGACGCCATTGATGCTGGTGTTGCCCAACATGGATGCGCGCGTTTCTACCACCCGCAAGCCGACATTGCCGGTGAGGGGCAGGGACCCTACGTGCATGCCGAAGTTGCCTTTGACGTAGCCGGCGTAGCTGATTTCGCGGTCGTCGAAGGACTGCGTGGGATCTTCAGGCGGACGGTCGCCGGTCGCCGATGTATTCCACAGCTGGCGCAGGTAACCGATGTTGTTTACCAGCCAATTGGGGTCGGCATCGATCCAGCTGCGAATGCCGAACTGGCCGTTGAATTGGGTGCCATATGTCGCGTGATAGGCGACTCCCGGAAGCGCGCTCAAGGCAGGCTGAGTGGTACACGCAACCGAACTCGCATTTTGTGGAGGTGGTGGCCCGAGGCAGTCGATGCCGCCGGCATTGTCGGCCCGATTCTGCGCGAACCGGTCTACAACGCGCAGACCCGTCTCGATCGATTTCATCCAACTGGAATCTGCCAGTCTGAAATTCAGATCACCGCGCCAATCGATTTCGTTGCCCTTCTGGACGGTCCATTGATCGTACAGTTGGCGCACGTGGTACTGCGACGGGTCGAACAGATTGACGCCCGTTACATTCATGTACGGCGTACCCGTACCCTGGTAGTTGAAGTCCGCGGTATAGCCGTCCGGCGGCGGATTATATTGTGTGTCCAAAATGTAGCCGTCCTGGCTGAAGCGGCTGGTTGTGAAATCAATTTCGCTCGTAAACTTCACCGAGTCACCGGTCCAGGTAAGTCCGGAGGCTACCTGGTAGGTGTCGGTTTTCGGTACGAAGGACTGATCGCTGGTCAGGTCATAGCAGCCGCCGGTGACCGTTTTCACCTCGTTGGTGTTTGGAAACACAGTGGCCGTCGCGGGATTGGCGCAAATCCAAGGCAGGCCCACGAAGAAATCGTTGTTATTGGGATTGCGAAAGCGGGTATATATCCCTTCTAGATACACGTCCGTATTGGCATTCGGGCTCCACTGCGTTGCAATGGTGGCGGCAGTGCGTTCCCTATTCCCTAGGATCGACTGAGCGCCTTGTGTGAGCGGAATAAACGCGGTGCCACCCGCGCCGGTAGACCCGGTTACCGGACCGATGGGCATAGTCGAGATGTAGTTGTCGAGAATTTCTTCCTTGTAGTGGTCGCGGATATAGGAGATGTCCGCGAGCACCCCGAACTCGCCGGCCGAGGTTTGCCACCGGTTGCTCACGAGGCCGCTCAGCACGGGATCATTGTGATTTGAAAGGGTGCTGTGCACCTCACGGGCTGTGACGGCTGCTTGAAAGCCGTCAAAATCGAACGGGCGATGCAGCCGAATGTCCACGACGCCGGCGATGCCGCCTTCGATATCATCAGCTCGACTCGACTTGCGCACATCCACCCGGGATAACAACTCCGCAGGAATGTCCTGAAGGGCGACGAATCGTCCGGTGGAAGTGAATATCTCGCGCCCGTTGATGAGCGTGGCGATATCCGGCAGGCCTCGGACCAGCAGTTGCGTGGCCTCCGCGGCGTTGCGGCTGACCTGTACGCCGGAGACATGCTGCAGGGCTTCGATGACGTTGTTGTCCGGCAGCTTGCCGATGTCCTCGGCCACGATCGAATCCTGCAGCTGGTCGGCGTTTTTCTTGATGTCCAACGATGATTTGACGCTGGCTCGGACCCCCGTGACGACGATGGTGGTGAGATCGTCTGCTTTCTCCGTGCTCGGCGTGGCGATCTGCGCGACCGCCGGCGCTACGGTCAGAGAGACAGCGAGCGCACAGGTCACGCGCGGCAATGCATTGCGCAAGTTCATGTTGTATTCCCCCCTTCGGCGTCCGATGCGCCTATAACTCAGACAATAAACGAGTCCATCTGCAACGGCAAGATGTTGTCTGAGTTTTGTGGAAATATTTCCGCGCGCAGGACGCCGCGGATAAAGCAGAAACAGACTAATGGTGCGCGGTCGCCCGCCCTCAGCGGGCGCAAGGGTACTGAGAAGTTGCTCGCGGGCGCCCGTCGCAGCGCACCCGTCAGCGAAGCGCCGCGGTTCGATCAAGCCATCTGGATCACGCTGTAGCTGCGCGGTGGCAATTCAAAGGTGTTGCCGGCGCCGGCCGGCTTGTCCAGCGGTTGCGGATGGACCTGCTGCGGCGACTCAAAAGAATTCACCGCTTTTAAATCGGTGCCGGTGATCACCGATGCGGTCAGCACTTTCGAGGGTGTCTTGTCTTCCCAGACCAGATCGACCTGGTGGGGCTTGACCAGATCGCGATTGAGCAGGAACAGGGTTGTTTTACCGCTCTCAGGATCCACGGTCGCGGTGGCATCGACGTACGGCACCGGATCCGGCTGACCGCCGGCGTAGGTCGGTGATTGCACCAGGATGTCGAGCACCGTGCCTTGTGCAAATTGCAGCGCCCACAAATAGGGATAGAAAATCGTTTGCCGCCACATGCCGCGCTCTGTGGTCATGATAGGAGCGATGACATTGACGAGTTGCGCCAGGCAGGCAAGCTTGACGCGATTCGCATTGCGCATCAGCGTGATCAGCATGCCGCCGACCAGCAGCGCATCTTCAAGATTGTAGACTTCCTCCAGCAAATGCCCGGCTTCCGAGCCGTCGCCGCGCAGCTGGGCGCCGCTGCGTGCCCGATACCAGACATTCCATTCATCGAAGGACAACCATAGCTTCTTCGGCGAGCGCTTATGGCCGCGAACCAGGTCGCAAACAGCGAGGGACTCGGCGATCTGGCGGTCCATCGACAGATTCAGCGCGAGGAATTTGCTGCTGTCGCCGCCGGTTTCCTCAGGCATGTTGGTGAGATAGCGGTGCAGCGAGAGGCCGTCGACATAGTCGTAGCACTGTTCGAGAACCTCACGGTCCCATTCCAGGTAGCTCGGCATGGCGGGGCCGCTCGAACCGCAGGCGATCAATTGCACTGAAGGGTCCACATAGCGCATCTGCCGCGCCGCGTCGGCGGCCTTGAGGCCGTACTCGGTCGCGGACATATGTCCGACCTGCCAAGGCCCGTCCATTTCGTTTCCCAAGCACCAGCGTTTGACCTTGTAGGGCTCCGCGACGCCGTGCTTGCGGCGCAAGTCGCTCCACTCGGTGCCGCGATCGATATTGCAGTACTCGAGCAAGGCGGCGGCCTGTTCCGGTGTTCCCGTGCCCAGATTCACCGCCATCAAAGGTTCGGTGCCGGCGGCCTTGCACCAGGTCATGAATTCATTGGTGCCGAAGCGATTCGAATTGACCGAATTCCATGCCTTGTCCAAAACGCGCGGGCGATTGGCGACCGGACCCACGCCGTCGAGCCAGTTGTAGCCTGACACGAAGTTTCCGCCGGGGTAGCGAATGATGGGCACCGCCATGTCGCGGATTTGTTCCAGCACGTCCTTGCGGAATCCCCGGCTGTCCGAGAGCGCAGATCCCGGCTCGTAGATTCCGCCGTAAATCGCGCGCCCCAGATGTTCGAGAAACGACCCGAACACCCGCTTGTCGAGCGGCGCAATCGTGCGCCGGGAGTCCAGCAAGATGCGCACGCGATCGGCCGGCGCAGCGGCGCTCGCGGCGGCGTGGACCCAGTGCTTGGCGAGCAATCCGCCCGGTAACGCGAGGGCCGCGGCCGAAGCCTGGCGCAGGAAATGTCGTCGTGATTTTGAGGGCATTGTTGTTTTCTCTAATGGTTGTGACGTGGAACGCCCTGGGTTTGCGCCAGTCGCTGGAACTTCACTGCCTCTTCGAGCACGGCGCCGGTTTCAAGCTGTCCGATGCTGCGCCGCTGGATTTCCTGCCATGGGGTTTGGCTCGCCGGATAGGCGTACCCGCCTGCCGCCTGAAGCGCACGACGACGCTCGTCAAGCTCTTCGGCGGTAATGAGAATGTTCGCCTCGCATTTACGCAGATCGATGCGGATGCGATCGCCATTGCGCACCAACGCCAGGCCGCCGCCGATCGCCGCTTCGGGGCTGGCATTCAAGATCGATGCGCTGTCGGAGGTTCCCGACTGGCGCCCGTCGCCCACGCAAGGCAGCGCGTGCACGCCTTCGCGAATCAAATAGGCGGGCGGGCGCATGTTCACCACTTCGGCTGCGCCGGGGTAGCCGATGGGTCCGGTGCCGCGCATGAACAGAATGGTGTTGGCGTCGATTTTCAACGCGGGATCATCAATCTGGCTGCGGAATTGCTCAGGTCCGTCGAACACCACGGCGCGCCCTTCGAACGCTTCCGGATCATTTGGGTTGGACAGGTAGCGGGCACGAAATTCATCGGAGATCACGCTGGTCTTCATGACCGCGGAATCAAAAAGATTGCCGTGCAGCACCAGAAATCCGCCTTTGTCCTTGAGCGGGGCGTCGTAGCGAAAGATCACCGCTTCATCGGCGATCTTGGCATTTCGATAAATGTCGCCGATGGTGCGGCCATTGGCGGTCAGGCATTTCTCGAGGATCAATCCCTGCTGCATGAGTTCCGCGATGACCGCGCCCACGCCGCCGGCGCGGTAGAAATCCTCGCCGAGATATTCCCCCGCGGGCTGCATGTTCACCAGCAGCGGCACCTCGTAGCCGTATTTCTGCCAGTCAGCAAGAGTCAACTCGACGCCGATGTGTCTGGCGACGGCATTCAAATGGATTGGCGCATTAGTGGAACCGCCGATGGCGGAGTTGACCCGGATGGCATTGATGAAAGCCTCGCGCGTCATGATGTCCGAGGGCTTGCGATCATCGTGCACCATGTTGACGATTTGCAGTCCCGTTCGGTATGCGGCTTCCTGCCGATCGCGATGCGGAGCGGGAATGGTCGCGGTGTCAGGCAGCGACATGCCGAGCGCCTCGGTGAGGCTGCTCATGGTGGTCGCCGTTCCCATGGTGTTGCAGTAGCCGACCGAGGGCGCCGCGGAACCGACCAGCTTGATGAATCCGTCGTGGTCCAGTTCACCCAGGGCCATGAGTTCGCGCGCGTGCCACACGATGGTGCCGGAACCTGTGCGCTTGCCCTTGTACCAGCCGTTGAGCATGGGCCCGACCGACAAGGCGATTGCGGGCAGGTTTACCGTGGCGGCCGCCATCAGCGAGGCGGGCGTGGTCTTGTCGCAGCCGATCGTGAGCACGACGCCATCGAGCGGGTAGCCGTACAGCACTTCCACCAGGCCCAAGTAGGTGAGGTTGCGATCCAATCCGGCGGTCGGACGCTTGCCGGTCTCTTGAATCGGATGCACGGGAAATTCCAGGGGAATGCCCCCCGCATCACGGACGCCTTCCTTGACGCGCTGCGCGAGCACCAGGTGATGTCGATTGCAGGGCGCGAGATCCGACCCCGTTTGCGCGATACCGATGATCGGCCGCCCCGATTGCAGCTCATCGAGGGTGAGGCCGAAATTCATATAGCGCTCCAAATACAACGCGGTTGCATCGGTGTGCGTCCGGTCATCGAACCAAGAGCGCGATCGGAGCTTGCGTGGCGAATTCCCGGGCGAGTCAGTCATGGTGTTCCGATTCGTAATGGATGCTCAGCGCTTCAGCACCGAAAAACGAAACACGATGGTGTTGTCGTAGGTGCTGCCTGGAGCGAGGCGCGCGGAGGGGAAGTCAGGGTGATTGGGCGCATCGGGGAACAGCTGCGGCTCGAGCACGATGGCATCGCCCTGTCGATAAACCTTGCCGCCTTTGCCCACAATGGTGCCATCGAAAAAATTCCCCGAATAAAACTGCACGGCGGGCGCCTTGGTGAGAATTTCCATGACGCGGCCGGACTGCGGATCTGTGAAGCGCACCGCCGTACGCAGCTGTCCGCTCGAGCCGCTCAGCACGAAATTATGGTCATAGCCTCGGCCGTAGCGAATCTGCAGGTCATGCCCGTCGCGTATGCGCGCGCCGATGGCGGTGGGTTCGCGAAAATCGAACGGCGTCCCGGCAACAGGGCTCAGCTCGCCGGTCGGAATCAGCAGTTGATCGACCGGCGTGAATTTGGCGGCGTTGATCTGCAGCAGCTGATCCATCACCGAGCGGCCCGAGGACTCGCCGGCCAGATTGAAATAGCTGTGATTGCTGATATTGACGATCGTCGGCGCATCCGTGGTCGCCTGGTACTGCACGCCGAGCTCGTTGTTTTCGTTGAGCGTATAGATCGCCAGGACATGCAAATTGCCCGGATATCCTTCTTCGCCCGCCGGGCTCGAGTAGGAAAACGTGGCGCTGGCGGTGGTGCCGCTCTTGATGGAGTCGATGCGCCAGACCACTTTGTCGAAGCCGCGAAGTCCCCCATGCAGGGAATTGCCGTGATCGTTGGTCGCCAGGGTATAGGCGCGTCCATCCAGATTGAAACGACCCTTGGCGATGCGGTTCGCAAATCGTCCGACGGTGGCGCCGAAGAACTGAGGTTTATCCAGGAACTCTTGTGCAGTCGCGTAGCCGAGCACGATGTCGGCGGAATTCCCGCGGTTGTCGGGCACGGACAGGGATTGAATGGAGGCCCCCAACGTCATGAGCCGCGCGGTGATGCCGGTGGCATTCTTGAGCGTCACCGATTCGATCGCAGTGCCGTCCGTCAATTTGCCGAAAGGCTCGCGGTGCGCTTCGGCCGCCGCCGCGCCGGCCGATGAGAGCAGCAGCACGCATGCCGCCGCGCCGACCGCATGGGTCCTCAACAGTCGTGTCATTGGTGCCGAATCCTTAGGACTTGCCGCTTTTAAGGGTTGAACAGACTGCGATATATACTCGGACAATTTCTCAGATCTGGTTCCGAAACGCAAGGCGATCTAAAGCGGCCTCATAAGGATCGCACGCGGACCGGCGCCGAATTGACGTGCGCGAGAGGGTTGCGCAACGGCACCCGAAACGCATCCGCTTCGATCTCGAAGACATCGCCGGGCTGCACTTTCACGCCGTCGGAGAATGACAACGTCGCCGTGCCAAAAAAATGCACGTGCACATCGCCGGGGCGTCGAAACAAAGGGTATTTGAAATGATGATGTTCCAGATTCGCGATCCAGTGAGACATATTGCTCTCGCCGGTGAGGAAGGGTTTTTCCCATATTGTTTCTGAGCCGCGCCGGACCCGGCTGGTACCACGCACGTCGACCGGCAACTCGCCGGTAAGCAGCTCGGCGCCGAGCGCAGCCTGGCGCAGTTTGGAGTGCGCAAGCCACAGGTAATTGCCGCGCTCCGTCACGTGATCGGAGAATTCGTTGGCGAGACAAAACCCGAGGCGCCGCGGAGAACCGGACTCGTCGATCACATAGATCCCCGCTATTTCCGGCTCCTCGCCGCCATCGAGGGCGAACGAGGGCGATTCCAAGGATGCGCCCGAGCCGACGACGCTCGAGCCGTCCCCCTTGTAGAACCATTCGGGCTGAACGCCGATGGAGCCGCCGGCGGGTTTGCCGCCCTCGAGTCCTGCTAAGAACATGCGCATCGAGTCGCTATGCACGGCAGCGGCGCTCGCCTTGGCGTGCATCTTGTCGCGGCTCTCCGCAGAACCCAAGTGAGTCAGTCCGGTGCCGGTCAGATAAAGATGCGCCGAATCAGGATGGTCGATCGGCGGCAACCAGCGCAGCCCGCCGCCGCCGTTCCCTAAGATCAGCGCGCCAAGATCAAGACGTTCATTGCCGCGCCGCGCATTGACCGCGTCTTGCAAGGACAACCCTTCGCGCATGGCCGTCATGGCCAGCTCATAGGTCGTGGTGGGCCCCCGGAGCCGCACTGCCCAACGGCCCTGTTCCAGGACGGCGACGAAGCGTTCGTTTTCAGAAGCCAGCTGCACCAGTCGTAGCGTCATGAGCGTCAAGCACTCTTCTGAGGGATCTGAAAGCGCCCATCGAGGCGATGCACGTACGGCCGCTCCTGGTCGCGGCGCAGTTCGATCGGCAATAGCGAGTCGGGGAAGTCCTGGTAGCAGACGGGCCGCAGGAATCGGTCGATGGCGAGGGTCCCCACCGAGGTGCTGCGCCCGTCGGAGGTTGCCGGATACGGCCCCCCATGCACCATGGCGTGGCTCACCTCGACGCCGGTGGGCCAACCGTTGACGATGAGACGGCCCGCTTTGCGCTCCATGACCGGCAGCAGCCGACCCGCGATGGCGTCATCACCGGCGCCTTCCATATGCAGGCTCAAGGTCAATTGGCCCTCGAGACTCTCGAGTACGGCCAGCAGCTGCGCCTGATCGCGGCAGCGAACGATGAGCGACGATGCGCCGAAGATCTCCTCCGCCAGAGTCTGATCGGCGAGCACCGCATCGGCATCGGTTGCAAACAGCGCGGCGCGCCCGGCATGCGGACCGCCTGATTCAAGGCCGTGGGCTCGAGCTTGCACGGTTGCAGTCTTGGCCAATCGCGAGACGCCGCGTTCATAGTTCTGATGAATGACCGGCGTCAACATGGTCTGCGCCGGCGCGGCGCCGACCGCGGCCGCCGCCGACTCAACGAATGCGTCGCCCTCGGCACCGGACAACAGCAGGACCATGCCCGGATTGGTGCAGAACTGTCCCGCGCCGAGAGTCATCGAGGCGATGAATCCTTCAGCCAACTTTGCGGCTCGTGCGCGCAGCGCGCCCGGCAGCACGATGGTGGGATTGATACTGCTCATTTCTGCAAAGACTGGGATGGGCTCGCGGCGAGCGGCCGCCGCCCGCATCAGCGCAAGGCCGCCTGCCCGAGAACCGGTGAAGCCCACCGCCTTGATGCGCGGATCCGTCACCAAGGCGCGGCCAAGATCGTTTGACGGACCGGCTAGTAGCGAGAAAACACCCTCCGGCATGCCGCACCTGCGCGCCGCCGTGAGCACCGCGTGAGCCACCATTTCCGCCGTGCCAGCATGAGCCGCATGTCCCTTCGCAACCACCGGACAACCCGCAGCAAGCGCCGAGGCGGTGTCGCCGCCTGCGACCGAGAATGCCAGCGGAAAATTGCTGGCGCCGAACACCGCCACCGGGCCCACGGGAATTTTGCGCAAGCGCAGATCGCTGCGCGCGACAGGTTTGCGATCCGGCAGCGCGCTGTCGATGCGCACGCCGGCATAGCTGCCATCGCGGATCTCCTCGGCGAACATTTTCAGCTGACCCATCGTCCGCGCGCGTTCGCCCGTGAGCCGCGCCAGTGGAAGACCGCTCTCCAGATGCGCGCGTTCCAAGAGCGCGTCGCCGAGAGCCAGAATCTCGTCCGCAATGGCATCGAGAAAATGCGCTCGATCGCTGGACTTGAGGTTGCGGAAGGGGTCGAACGCGGCCTCGGCGAGTGCGCAGGCCTGCGCGACCTCCGCGGCGCCGGCGATACTGAAGGAGGTGGGTAGCGGCGCGCCGTCTGCCGCGGCAATGCCAAAGAATAGATCGTGGCTTCGCACCCGGGTGAACCCGATGAATAGATCGCCGGTAATCATGCAGCTCCTCATTGAAATGGAAGGCGCGCCGCGACCTTGGGGGGAAGGGGGCGGCGTTGCCGGGCATCGATCTTAACGCATATTTTTATGTCTGAGTTTATATTGACACGCCCAGGGTGAGCCGATAGATTAAAACGCATGTCCGTGGATTCAACCGCCGCCGGCCGGGCCGTGTCCTCGCCCGGCTACACCGCCGCGCTGGCAGTCTTGACGACTGTGTTTTTCATGTGGGGATTTGCGACGGTCCTGAATGACATCCTCGTGCCCCATTTGAAGGCCGTATTCGATCTCAACTATGGCCAGTCTCTGCTGATCCAGTTCGCGTTCTATCTCGGCTATCTGTTGATGGCGATTCCCTCCGCTAAATTGCTGGAGCGCACCGGGTACAAAATGGCCGTGGTGCTGGGTCTCGTCGGCATGGCGGGCAGCGCGCTGGTGTTCGTGCCGGCCGCCCGCCTCGAGTCCTACGGCGTCTTTCTCGTCGCGCTGTTCCTGCTGGCCTCTTCCATCACCTTGCTGCAGGTTGCCGCGAATCCTTATGTGACCGTCATCGGGCCGGCGCGAACGGCTTCGAGCCGCCTGAATCTCGTGCAGGCCTTCAATTCCATGGGCACGACGCTGGCGCCGCTTTTCGGCGGCTTGCTGATCCTCGGGCGCAGCTCATCCGGCACCGAGACGGGCGCAGCGGTTGCATTGAGCGCGCAACAGCGCGCCGCCGATGTCCAGGCGGTGCAATTGCCTTACCTGTTGATCGCCGCCGTATTGATAGCGCTTGCCGTGCTGGTGTGGCGTGTGCGGCTTCCGGATCTTGGCCAGGAAAGCCGCAGGGCCAATCAGGCGGAACGCGCCAAGCACAGCCTTTGGCGCCATCGCAATCTCGTGTTCGGCGTGCCGGCCATTTGTCTTTACCTGGTGTGCGAGATCGGCATCGGTTCAACGCTGGTGAATTTCATTTCCATGCCGAACATCGGAGCCATGAGCCACGCTGCAGCCTCCGGCTATCTATCGCTGTTCTGGGGCGGCGCCATGGTGGGCAGGTTTATCGGCGCGGCGCTGCTGCGTTGGGTGGCGCCCGAGCGCATGTTGGCAGCGGTCAGCTTGGGTGCTTTGGTGCTCGTGCTGATCGCCATCACGACCGGCGGACCACTTGCCATGTGGAGCTTGATCGCAATCGGTCTATGCCACTCCGTGATGTTTCCGACCATCTTTACGCTCGGTATTCGCGGTCTGGGTCCTCTGACCGAAGAAGGTTCGGGGTTGTTGATCATGGCCATCGCGGGCGGTGCCCTTTCGGCGCTGCAAGGCGTGCTCGCCGACCATGTCGGCTTACAGCTGTCTTATCTATTGCCGGCGGTTTGCTACCTCTATGTGCTCGGCTATGCATTGTGGGGCAGCCGCGCCACCGAAGAATTGCAAGCAGAGCGCCTCGGAACCTAGAGGCCTGTTCCGGGACAACCGCGCTTCAGCCCTTTGACTTTTTCCCATTGCCGCGCGGGGCTCTCTTGCCGCCGCGGGTGGTGTCCAGCAGCGCCAGTCGGATGAGGGTGGTCATCGCCTCGCGCGCGGCGGCCGGGTCGCCTTTCGCCACGGCTTCGTAGACCCGCTCATGATCAGGAATCGGATCTCGAGCCAGGGGACTCTTGCGCTGCTTGTAAATCGTGGTCCAGGCGACACCCGCCGCAACCCCGCTGGTGAAAGAGGCGAGAAACGCATTGCCGGAAGCCTCGAGCAGCACCGAGTGAAACTCCCGATCGGCAGCCTGACCCGCAACACCTGCGAGCGATTTCTCCGCCATGAGATCGAGCGCCTTGCGCAAAGCCTGGAGGTGGGCCTCGGTGCGGCGCTCGGCGGCGAGCGCCGTTGCCGCGGGCTCGATGATGGTGCGCATTTCGAACAGCGCCTCGAGCAGGCGCTCGTCGGGCTGATCGGCGCTGAAAATCCACGAGATCACATCGGGATCGAGCAGATGCCAGCGCCGCGGTTCACTGATGCGGGTGCCGAATTTCGGCCGCGATTCGACCATGCCCTTGGCGGCGAGAATGCGCACGGCTTCGCGGTATGCCGTACGCGATACATGCAATCGCTCGCTGGCTTCGATTTCGCCATTGAGGATGGCTCCGGGCTGGATGCGGCCGGACACAATGCGCACGCCGATGTCGCGGGCAATGGTGCCGTGCAGACGCAACGAGCGGCCGCCCGCCTCTGCAGGGCGTGAGTCGGGGGCGCCTTTCTTAGGCAAAGACCGCCCTCTTCGAAGTTCGCAGGTCACTCCGGAAACGCGGCTCAGGCAGTCCCTTGAACTGAACCCGATAAACGAGCACATCGCCGGCGTTGGGTTGCTCCGCGAGCTGCGCGGCCGATAGCCCGTCGCGCGCGCTCGAGACGAACAATAAATCTCGATCCGGTCCGCCGAAGGCCACGCAGGTGGGCTGGCTCACGGGCACCTCCAGTATCTGATCGACTTTGCCGTCGGGCGTGTAGCGCACGATTCGGCTGCCGCCCCATTGGGCACTCCATACGCAGCCGTGTTCATCCACGTTGGCCCCGTCAGGAGAGGCGCCGCCGGTTGTGCGGGCGAACAGGCGCCGATGCGACAGCGCGCCGGAATCTGGATCAAGGTCATAGCAGTAGATGATGGCACGCGGTGAGTCGGCGAGATAGAGGCGGCGGCCGTCCGGGCTTGAGCAGATGCCGTTGGTGATCCGCAGCCCGCGCTCATGTTCCGTCGTTGCACCGTTCGCCGTCACGCAATAGAGCGTGGCATCCGCGGTCGCGGATTCTTTTTCGATCATGGTGCCGGTCCAGAAGCGTCCCTGACGGTCCACGCGGCCGTCGTTGAAGCGCAGATGCGGATGTTCTGCGGCCGGCTGGGAGATCCACTGCAGCGCCCCGCTCTCGGGGTGGTACAGAGCAATGCCGTTGGCGAAGGCAGCGATGATGTCGCTGCTGTCTTGAATCAGGCCAAAGGAGCCGAGCCGGTGGGGCAGGGCATTGCGCTGCAATCGCTGCGAACCCCAGTCAAAGCGGAGCAGTTCGCTCGACTGGATGTCCGTCCACCAAAGCACCGCGGCAGCGTCGTCCCACAGCACTCCTTCGCCAAGCACATTGGCCGCGCGGATGATGGCTTCGGGCTGCTGCGTCGGCTGTGACATGGAATTCAATTATACATGGCGGAGATTATTCTCGAGATCGGTCATCATGTTGCGGGAGTATGCCGGGCAAAGAGTCTAATCCCATCCCCGTGATCATTGGCGCAGGCCAGGTCAATGACCGCGATGAGCCCGGCAAGTCGAGCCTGGGTCTTGATTCGTTGGGCCTGATGGAAGCGGCGCTGCGCGCCGCGGACAGCGATGCAGGAGGAGGGTGGTTGCCGCGGCTCGAGTCTCTGGGCGTCGTCGATCAAATTTCCTTTCCCGAACTCGGCGATGTCTCCGCACCGCTGGCGGCGCGCGTCGGTGCGGCGCCGCGCATTTGTTACAAGTCCGGCTATGCCAGCGGCGACAGCCCGCTGCTGCTGCTGAATGAGGCCGCCAACCG
>Ga0193753_10000420_pt1 | contig 42230 bp, 29 predicted proteins | sample H1c2metaG_FD_144925 | JGI IMG/M metagenome (GOLD analysis project Ga0193753, IMG submission 144925) | Soil microbial communities from a riparian zone of the East river system, Colorado, United States - H1c2 | ecosystem: Environmental > Terrestrial > Soil > Riparian zone | place: USA: East...
CTCCACAAGCTCGCGGGCAGACCACGGCGCAGAGCGAGCACGAGATGCAGGTGTCCACGTCCACGCGGCAGACCTGCGTGGGCGAGGTGTCGCCGGGGACGATGGACGGCACCTTGTCGATGGCGTCGACGGGGCACGCCTCGAGGCAGACCTCGCAGCCGGTGCAGCCGACCTCGTCGATCCACGCGATGGGGCGGTCCTTCTTGTTCAGCTTGGGGACGAACTCCCCGTACTGGTTCACGATCGCATCGGCCGGGCAGACCCAGGCGCACAGCGAGCAGTCGATGCACTCGTCCGCCGCGAAGATGCGGAAGGGCTGGCGCGTTTCGCCCTCGATGATCGCCATCGGGCATTCCTTGGCGCAGAGGGTGCAGCCGACGCACTTCTCCTCGACGATGAAGAAGGCCATGAGCGGATCCGGAGGCGGGGAAGGTGCGGGAACGCCGGCGACGAAAAGCCGGAACATCATAGGCCCGGCGGCACCGCACGCAACCTCGTCGCCCGCACCCGGGCCCGCGCGCACCCGGGGTCGCCCGCACCCGGGATCGCGCGCACCCGGGCCCGCGCACCGGCGAGCCCGGCAGCGTTCAGGCTGCGTGGCGAGCGGGCAAGCAGGTCTCACGTCGATCGTCGCGAGACCTGCGGGCTAGCATGCCGGCGTGGAGCGCTTCCCCGAGATCCTCCGCGATCACCTGCAGCGGCCGCGGAACGTCGGCGAGCCCGAGGGCGGCGCGGACCTGCGCGGCGAGGCCCGCAACGCGGCCTGCGGCGACATCGTGGTCCTGTTCCTGCGGCTCGATCGCGCGCCCGGGAGCCCGCCGCTGATTGCTGCCGCCGGCTTTCTCGCGCAGGGTTGTCCGGCCGCGATGGCGATGGCCTCGGCCTCGTGCGAGCTGCTGCCGGGTCTTGCGGCCGATGCGGCGCTGCCCGAAGCCCTCGCCGCGCGGCTCACGGCGCACGTGGGCGCGCCGCGGCCGGCGCACCGCCACGCCCTGGCGTGAAGGCGGAGCGGGCGGCGAGCGGGAGGCGGGTGCCCGCGTCAGCGCGGGGCGGCCGCCGCGGCACGCTCGCGCGCGACGTCGGCGGCGACGGCGGCGCGCACCGCCACCAGCGTCGTCAGCAGCGCGCGCATGTCGGCGAGCCGGATCATGTTCGGGCCGTCGGAGAGCGCGCGGTCCGGATCGGGGTGGGTCTCCGCGAACAGGCCGTCGCAGCCGGCGCCCACGGCCGCCCGCGCGAGCACCTTGGCCAGCTCGCGGTCGCCGCTGCTCTTGCCCCCGCCCGCCGACGGCCGCTGCGCGCTGTGCGTGGCATCGAAGACCACGGGCTTGCCGAACTTGGCCATCTCGGGCATGGCGCGCATGTCGTTGACCAGCGTGTTGTAGCCGAAACTCACGCCGCGCTCGGTCACCAGCACGCGCTCGTTGCCGGTGGCCGTGACCTTGTCGATGCACCAGCCGATGTCCCAGGGCGCCATGCCCTGGCCCTTCTTGATGTTCACCGCGCACCCGCTCCGGCCGGCCGCCACGAGCAGGTCCGTCTGGCGCGAGAGCATCGCGGGGATCTGCACCACGTCCACCTTGCCCGCGCACAGCTCGGCATGGGCCGGCTCGTGGATGTCCGTCAGCACCGGGACGCCGACCTGCCGCGCCACCTCCGCGAGGATGGCGAGGCCCTCCTTCGGCCCCGGCCCGCGGAACGAGCCGCCGGACGTGCGATTGGCCTTGTCGAAGCTGGCCTTGAACACGAAGGGCACGCCGAGCGACGCGCACAGGTCGCGCAGCTCGCGCGCGATCGCGAACGGCATGCGGTCGTCCTCGATGACGCACGGCCCCGCGAGCAGGAACAGCGGCCCGCCGCGCTCGATGGTGATGTCGCCGATCCGCATGGACGAAGGCTCCTCGGCTTTGATCTTATGTCCGCCGCGCGGGCCGGCGCGAGCGCCGAGTGCCCCGTGGTGAAGGACGCGCCGTCGGCAGGCGTGCCGGCGACGGGAGTCTCGAGGGGTCTGCAAGGCATGGTCGTCCTGGTCACCGGCTGGACGGGGTTTCTCGGGACGGCAGTGGTCTCGGAGCTGCGGCTCGGACGGCGCGCGCACGTCATCGGCGTGGCGCGCTCGGCCTGGGGCGAGGGCTCGCGCGCCGCGGACCTCTCGCTGCCGGGCGCGGCGACGGAGCTGCTGGCCGACCTCGCGCCGGAGGCCGTGGTGCAGCTCGCGGCGGTGCCGGACATCGCGCCGTGCCGCGCCGACCCGGCGCTCGCCGCGCGCGTCAACGCGGGCCTGCCGGCGGAGATCGCGCGCTGGTGCGCGGCCCACGGCGCGCGCCTCGTGCACGTCTCCACGGACCAGGTCTTCGACGGCAGCCGCGGCCGCTGGACCGAAGCGGACGCGCCGCGGCCGCTGCACGCCTATGGCTCCAGCAAGCTGGCCGGCGAGCGCGCCGTGCTGGCCGCGTGCCCCGAAGCCGTCGTGCTCCGCCCCGCGCTCATGACCGGGCGGGCGCCTGCCGGACGGCGCTCGGCGAGCAGCACGCTGCTCTCCGCGCTCGCCGTCGGCGACGCGATCCGCCTGTTCACGGACGAGATCCGCACGCCCGTCGCGGTCGTGGACGTGGCGCGCGCCCTCGTGGACCTCGTCGAATGCCGCGACATCCGCGGGCTGCTCCACTGCGGCGGCCCGCAGGCGCTCTCGCGCCTCGAGCTCGGGCAGGCCGAGGCGGAGGCCGCGGATTTGGACCCGAGCTTCATCGTGCCCGCGACGCGTGCAGAGGCCGGCCTCGCCGACGAGCGCCCCGCCGACCTCTCGCTGGACAGCAGCCGCCTGGTCGCGCTGCTCGGCTGGACCCCGCGCATGCTGGCCTGAGCCGCCCGCGGCCCTTGCGAGCCTCCGGGGGAGGCGGGCTACGATCCCCCGGCGATTCGCACGCCGCGGCGCGGGAGCCCTGCGCGCCGCGCGGCCCACGAGGACACGAGCATGCACCGCTGGCAGTTCTCCCGCTCCGGCGGTTTCGACCAGGTGCGCCTGGAGTCGGCCGAGGACCTCGCGCGCCTGGAGGACCTGGACCTGAAGCTGTGGGCCGCGCTGGCCTGCCCGGTCAAGGGCCTGGAGTTCGACGAGAAGACGCTCGCGCTCATCGACGACGATCATGACGGCCGCGTGCGCGCGCCCGAGGTCATCGCCGCGGTCCAGTGGTGCGAGGACCACCTGCAGGATCTCGCGGTGCTGAAGGCCGGCGCGGACACGGTGCAGCTCGCGCACATCAACGCGGGCACGGACTCGGGCAAGGCGATCCTCGCCTCGGCGCGCCAGATCCTGAAGGACCTCGGGAAGCCGGACGCGACGGCCATCTCGCTCGACGACGTCGCGGACACCTCGCGGCTCTTCGCGCAGGCGCACTTCAACGGCGACGGCGTGGTCACGGCGGACGCGGCCGAGGACCGCGCGTCGGCCGCTGTCATCGCCGACATCATCGCGTGCCTGGGGCCCGTCACGGACCGCAGCGGCAAGCCCGGCGTGGATGCGGCCCGGCTGGAGAGCTTCTTCGCGGAATGCGCCGCGTACGCCGCCTGGGTGGGCAGGGCCGAGGCGGATCCCGCCATCCGCCCGCTGGGCGAGGCCACCGCGGCCGCCTGCGACGCCTGGCGGGCCGTGCGCGCCAAGGTGGATGACTGGTTCGCGCGCGGGCGGCTCGCGGCCTTCGACGGGCGGGCGCTGGCGGCGCTCAACCGCCGGGAGGAGGAATACCTGGCCATCGCGGCGCAGGACCTCGGCATCACCGTGCAGGAGATCTCCGGCTTCCCGGTCGCGCGCGTGGAGCCGGGCCGCCCGCTCCCGCTCGTCGACGGCATCAACCCGGCGTGGGCGGCGCCCCTCGCTGCGCTGCGCACCGCCGCCGTCGAGCCGCTGCTCGGCAAGGGCCGGCGGGAGCTGTCGCTGGAGGAGTGGACCGCGCTGGGCGAGCGCCTCGCGGCGCACGAGGCCTGGCGGCAGGCCCGGCCCGCGACCTCCGTGGCCTCGCTCGGCATCGCGCGCGTGCGCGAGCTCCTCGCGGGCGGCGGCAAGGCCTCCATCGCGTCCGCGATCGCGGCCGACAAGGCCGTCGAGCAGGAGTTCCGGTCCATCGCCCAGGTCGAGCGCCTCGTGCGCTACCAGCGCGACCTGTACCGCCTGCTGTGCAACTTCGTGAACTTCTCGGACTTCTACTCGCCGGACCGCCCGGCCATCTTCCAGGTGGGCACGCTGTTCCTGGACGCGCGCGCCTGCGACCTCTGCGTGCGCGTGGACGACGCCGGCAAGCACGCCGCGCTCGCCGGCCTGTCCAAGGCCTACCTCGCCTACTGCGACTGCACGCGCGCCTCCGGCGAGAAGCTCAGCATCGCCGCGGCCTTCACGGGCGGCGACGCCGACAACCTCATGGTGGGCCGCAACGGCGTCTTCTTCGACCGCAAGGGGCGCGACTGGGACGCGACGATCACGAAGGTGGTCGAGAACCCGATCTCCGTGCGCCAGGCTTTCTGGACGCCGTACAAGAAGCTCGTGCGCATGGTCGAGGAGCTGGCGGCCAAGCGCGCCGCCGCCGCGGACGCGGACGCCGACGCGCGCATGGCCGCCACCGCAGGCGACGTGGTGCAGGCCGACAAGACCAGGGCCCCCGAGGCGCCGAAGAAGATCGACGTGGGCACCGTGGCCGCGATCAGCGTCGCCATCGCGGGCATCGGCGCGCTGGTCACCACGCTGATCGGCTACCTCGCCGGGTTGTTCACGCTCCCGTTCTGGCAGCTCGTGCTGGTCGTGCTCGGGATCATGTGCGTGATCTCGGGGCCCGCGATGCTCATCGCCTGGCTCAAGCTGCGGCAGCGCAATCTCGGGCCGATCCTCGACGCGAACGGCTGGGCCGTCAACGGGCGCGTGAAGCTCAACGTGCGCTTCGGCAGCTCGCTCACCGAGGTCGCGAGCCTGCCCGAGGGCTCCATCCCGACGCCGGACCCGTTCGGCGAGAAGCCGAGCCCGTGGCCGAAGCTCATCCGCTTCGTCGTGGTCGTGTGCTTCGTGTTCAGCTTCGTGAACAGCCAGGGGTGGATCCACGACCTGACGCGCGAGGGCACCTGGTTCCACGAGAAGGTCGGCGTGACGCTCGGAGAGCACAAGCTCAGCACGGAGGAGCAGGCCGCGCTGAAGGCGAAGGCCAAGGCTCAAGCGGAGGCGGAGGCCGACGCCGCCCAGCCCGCCGCGCCGGCGCCCGCGAAGTAGCGCCGCTTTTTCTTCGCGGGCCGCGAGGGGACAATGCGCCGGCCGCGCGTCGCCGCGGCGCACCATGAAGACCTTCCTCCTGCTCCCCACCGGCATCGCGGACGTGCCCGTCGCCGCGCTCGACGGGCACACGCCCCTGGAGGCGGCGAACACGCCGCACCTGGACCGGCTCGCGCAGCAGTCGCGGCTCGGGCTCGTCCGCCAGGTGCCCGAGGGGCGCGCGCAGAGCAGCGACGCCGCGGTGCTCTCCGTGCTCGGCTACGACCCGCGCCGCACGGATGCGACGCGCGGCGGCATCGAGGCCGCCGGCATGGGCGTGGAGCTGGGGGCGGAGGATCTCGCCTTCCGCATGAACTTCGTCTCCACCTTCCGCGGGCACCTCGTGGACTTCAGCGCGGGGCACATCGGCGGGGTGGAGGCGCGCCTGCTCGTGGAGGCGCTCCAGCAGCGGCTCGGCGGCGCGCTGCCGGGCGGCGCGGCGCGCGGGCTGTCGGCCTCGTTCCACCCGGGACTGGGCTACCGCAACCTGCTCGTGCTCCGCGGCGGGCGCCGGCTGCAGATCGAGACCGTGCCGCCGCAGGAGGTGCAGGGCCAGGCGCTGGCCGACTACCAGCCCTACGGCCCCGATGCGGCGGTGCTCGGCGAGCTCATCGAGCGCGCGACGGCCGTCCTCGCGGCGCACGACGTGAACCGCGTCCGCGTCGACCTCGGCGAGAACCCCGCGGACCGCATCTGGCCGTGGGGCCGCGGCTGGCTCACGGAGCTGGAGCCCTTCGAGCTGCGCACCGGACGTTCGCTCGCCGTGATCGCCGCGGTGCCGCTCGTGCGGGGCCTCGGCACCCTGATGGGCGCGGAGGTGCCGGCGGTGCCCGGCGCCACCGGGCATTACGACACCGACTGGTCCGCGAAGCTGCGCGCCGCGCTGGCCGCGCTCGACCGGCACGACGTCGTGCTGCTGCACTACGCCGCCGCCAACGAGGCCTGCCACGAGAGCGACGTCCGCGGCAAGATCCGCGTGCTCGAGGAGCTGGACCGCTTCGTCGTGGGCCCGCTGCTCACGGCGCTGCGCGCGCGCGGCGACTGCCGCCTCATGCTCACCACGGACCACATGACCTCGGCCGTGGAGCGCGAGCGCTCGACGAGCCACGTGCCCTTCGCACTCTGGGGGCCCGGCATCGAGCCCCTGCGCGCGGGCCGTTTCACGGAGGCGGCGGCCGCGCAGGGCGAGCTGAACGTCGAGGACGGCCACCTGTTGCTGGAGTTCGTGCTGGCGGGCGCGCTGCCGCCCGGTGAACCCGCGCAGGCCAGCGCCGCACACACGGAGGAGGCACGATGAGCGAGCCCGCCCAGCCTCCGGCTCCGCGAAAGACCATCGGGGCGGATGCCCACGCCCAGGCGTCGCCGGCACAGGCAGCCATCGATGGACTCGTGTCACGTTATGAGCCTGCGCAGGTCGAGCAGGCCATGCGCGCGCTGTGGGACCACGCCGGCGGCTTCACGGCGGGGGGTGACCGTGCGGGGCGCGAGCCGTTCACCGTGATGATCCCGCCGCCCAACGTGACCGGCGTGCTGCACATGGGCCACGCGCTCAACGGCACCCTGCAGGACATCGTCGTCCGCCACCGGCGGCTGCAGGGGCTGGACGTGCTGTGGGTGCCCGGCACGGACCACGCGGGCATCGCCACGCAGGCGGTCGTGGAGAAGAAGCTCTTCGCGGAGCGCAAGCTCACGCGTCAGCAGCTCGGCCGGCAGCCCTTCCTCGGCGAGGTGTGGGCCTGGAAGGAGAAGCACGGCGACGCGATCCTGGAGCAGTTCGCGCGGCTGGGGAGCAGCTGCGACTGGTCGCGCACGCGCTTCACGCTCGAGCCGGCGATGTCGGCCGCGGTGCGCGAGGCCTTCGTGCGGCTGTGGGAGCGCGGTCTCGTCTATCGCGGCGCGCGCCTCGTGAACTGGGACTGCGTGCTGCAGACCGCCGTCAGCGACGACGAGATCGAGCACGCCGTGCGCAAGGGCAGGCTGTACGAGCTGCGCTACCCGGTGCTGCGCCTCGCGGACGGCAGCCCGCCCGGCGCGCGCGGCACCCCGACGCACGTGACCGTGGCGACGACGCGCCCCGAGACCATGCTCGGCGACACCGGCGTGGCCGTGCACCCGGACGACCCGCGCTGGGCCGGGCTCGTCGGCGCGACGCTGCGGCTCCCGCTCGTGGACCGCGAGATTCCCGTCGTCGCGGACGAGGGCGTGACGTGCGAGTTCGGCACCGGCGCGGTGAAGATCACCCCCGGCCACGACGTGGCCGACTACGAGCGCGGTGCGCGGCACAAGCTGCCCATCATCTCCCTCCTCGAGAAGGACGGCACGCTCAACGCGGAGGCCGGGCGCTTCGCGGGCCAGTCGCGCGAAAAGGCGCGCGACGGCGTGGTCAAGGCGCTCGACGAGCTGTCGCTGCTCGGCAAGGTGACCGAGATCGAGCACAGCGTGCCGGTCTCGGACCGCAGCAAGAGCGTCATCGAGCCGGTCGTGTCCGAGCAGTGGTTCGTGAAGATGGCGCCGCTCGCGCAGCCGGCCATCGCCGCGGTGAAGAGCGGCGCGCTGCGCTTCAAGCCGGAGCGCTGGAGCAAGGTCTACCTGGACTGGCTCACCAACGTGCGCGACTGGTGCATCTCGCGCCAGCTCTGGTGGGGGCACCGCATCCCGGTCTGGTACGACGAGGACGGCGTGCCCGTCGCGTCGCGCACGGACCTCGCCCTCGGCAGCCCGCACCCGAAGACCGGCAAGCCCATCGTGCGTCAGGACGACGACGTGCTGGATACGTGGGCCAGCTCGTGGCTGTGGCCCTTCGCCACGCTGGGCTGGCCCGAGCGCACGGCAGACCTGCAGCGCTACTACCCGACGCAGTTCCTCTCCACCGCGAGCGAGATCATCTATCTCTGGGTCGCGCGCATGGTCATGGCCGGCTACGCCTTCATGGACGAGCTGCCGGAGAGCCGGCGCTGCCCCTTCGCGGTCTGCTACATCCACGCCACCGTGCTGGACGGGCAGGGGCGGCGCATGAGCAAGAGCCTGGGGAACGGCATCGACCCCATCGACATGATCGGGCAGTACGGCGCGGACGCGGTGCGCTTCTCGCTGGTCATGCTGACCAAGGAGGGTCAGGACACGAAGCTCTCGCCCGAGAAGTTCGAGATGGGGCGGAACTTCGTGAACAAGCTCTGGAACGCCAGCCGCTTCGTGCTCTCGCGCGCGGGCCGGCTGCCGGAGCTGCCGCTCGGCGCGGGCGGCGCGGTCTTGGTCACGGCGCTGGAGGACCGCTGGATCCTGTCGCGGCTCGCCGCGACGATCGAGGCCGTGTCCGCGGCGTGGGAGCGCTACGAGTTCAACGACGCGGCCAACCTGCTCTACCGCTTCACCTGGAACGACGTCTGCGACTGGTACGTGGAGGCCGTGAAGCCCCGCCTCGGCGGCGGCCCCGCGCCGGAGGGCCAGGCGGGCGTGGCAGCGACGGACCCGGTGGCGGCGGCGGTGCTCGGGCGCGTGCTCGAGGACCTGCTCGCGCTGCTGCACCCGGTCGCGCCCTTCGTGACCGAAGCCGTGTGGCAGCGGCTGCGCCTGGCGAGCGACCGGCCGCTGCCGCCGGCGCTCTTCAAGGCCGGCTGGCCGGACGGCGCCGGGCTGTCACGCGATCTCCCCGCGGAGGCGGATCTCGGATTGGCGCAGGCCGTCGTGTCGTCGGTGCGCAAGCTGCGCCAGCAGAACAACGTGCCGGAGCGCAAGCCCGTGCGGGTGACGGTTGCGCTTCCCGACCGGGCCGCCGCCGACGGGCTCCTGCGCGCGCGCGAACTCGTGCTGCGGCTCGGGGCCCTGGAGAGCCTGGCCGCGGGAACGGACCCCGCGCGCCCGGCCGGCGCCGCCGTGGACATCGCGGACGGCGTGGAGGTGCTGCTCGACCTCGACGGACTCGTGGACCGCGCGGCGCAGCGCGAGGACCTCTCGCGCAACCTCGCCAAGGTGGTCAAGCAGCTCGAGGCGGTCGCGGCCAAGCTGGGCAACGAGCAGTTCACGGCACGGGCGCCCGCCGAACTCGTCGCCAAGGAGCGCGCGCGCCAGGCGGAGCTGGGTGGCGAACGCGACCGCCTCACGGGCCTGCTCGCGGCGCTGGGCGGCTGACGCCACTCCGGACTGCCGACGCGCGATCGGACGCGTGAAGAGGGCTCGACTGCAGCCGGCCGCCGCGCGAGCGCGGCGACGCGGGCTCAGATGCCGGGACCTGCGAGCTCGAACTCGAGGTGGAAGCGCGGGCCCCGCTTGCCGGTCATCTGGTCGAGCGAGAAGTCCACCTTCCACGTGCGCTTCTCGTCCGAACTCTCCTCGTCGTGCTTCTTGAGGTCGACTTCCTCGACGGCAGAGTTCCTGGCCCAGCCCACGACGGCGTTGTTGTCGTTGATGAAGAGGATGAGGTCATCATCCTGCGGGAACTCGATGTCCTCGGTCGCTGTGTGCACGGACGAGACGCCGGGCCACGGCACCGCGGCGCCGGGGGCGACCTCCTCGCCCGACTTGCTCTCGTCTTCCTTGTCCTTCTTGTCCTTCTTGTCGTCCTTGGCTGCCTTGCCCTTGGTGTCCTTGTCCTTCTCGGACTTGGCGGGCTCGTCGGAGCCGGGCTTCTCGGTGCTCTGGTCGCCGCTGTCCGGCTCCGGCTTGTCGCCGTCCTTCTTCGTGCGGCGCTTCTCCTTGTGGGCCTTGGACTCGCCCTTGCCCTTGAAGGAGAGCAGGTAGCTGCCCGGCGGGAGCGCGGGGTCGTTCTTCGCACCGGACTTCTTCATGTCCGGCATCTTGAGCGCCTCGGTCGTGTACAGCACGCCCAGCGCGGCCGGCTCGTCGATCGAGGTCGTGCGCAGCTTGGTGAGGCCCGGGCCCTTCTCGGGGCCGCGGTGCGCGAAGGCGAGCGAGCGGTAGCCGGTGATGACCTTGCGCGCGTCGTCGTAGGTCAGCTCCTCGCGGCCGAAGCAATCCTTCTCGTCGACGCCGCAATCCACGAGCTGCGCGGGCTGCAGGTGGCGCAGGGCGTGCCGGATGCTGTCGACGCCTGGGTGGGTCGAACGCGCGGCGCGGAAACCGACGGCCTCGCCGCTGCTCATCGGCGGCAGGCCCGCACGGGCATCGATGCGCGCGAACGTGCTCGTCCTCTGGAAGTTGCCGCCCTTGACGACGTACATGTTGCTCGCGAACTCGGGGATGAGCTGGCGCTCCTTCTTCGCGGCCACGATGGTCATCGGCGCGAAGCCGTCGTAGGGCGTGAACTTGGTGTCCACCCACTCGTAGACGTTGCCCGCCATGTCGAGCATGTGAAAGGGGCTTTCGCCGCCGGGAAAGGTCCCGACCGGCTCGGCGTGGCCCGTGCTGTCCATGCCCGAGCGGCAGAGCTTGCTGTCGAACTTGCCTGCCCAGGGGAAGTCGTTCTCGGTGTCGCCGCGCGCGGCGCGCATCCACTCCGCTTCCGTGGGCAGGTGCTTGCCGCACCACTCCAGGTATTCGCGGAGCTCGAAGATGTTCACGTTCGTGATGGGGTGCTGCTCGAATCCGGCGGGGATCTTGCCGTCCGGCCAGTTGATGTCGATCAGCGTCTGCGTCGGCTTGCGGCCCGTCGCGTCGAGGTAGACCTGCCACTGGAGGTTCGTGACCTCCGTGAGGTCCATCAGGAAGTCGTCCACCTTTCCGGTGTGGCGCGGCACCTCGGCCAGGATCTCGACCATGTAGATCGGGTCCTTCTGGCCCAGCTTCTCCACGCGCTCCGGCGCGGTGCCGATGGCGACGTTGCCGCCGGTCACGAGCCCCATGCCCGGCGTCTCCGGCGGGACGGGAATGGCGGGCGAATCGGCTCCGCCGCTCTGCCGCACGAAGTGCCGGAGTTCCGCGGCGCTGGAGGTCGAGACCGCATTCACCGGGATGACGGCGGCCTGGTTCTGCGCGCATCCCGGCTGCCATGCGCTGGAGAGCAACGGGAAGGCAGCCAGGACGAGCGTTGCGGTGGGCTTCACGAAGTGGGCGACTCCGGGAATGTCACGTGGACAGGGTATGGGCGGCGGGAACGAGGGTGCGCACGCTCGGATCGGGAGTCAATGGCTCTCCGGAGGAGCCAGGGACCGGGCCATGGTATCGGCATGGCAGAGGCACTGTAACCCACGTCAATGACCTGTCAATCAAGGGAACACTCGCGAGCGGGCCCCGGTTCCACGGGAAATGCCGCTGTGACGCGCGGCCGGAAGGCCCGGCGTCGAGACCTCGGCGCTCAGCGCAGGGCCTTGATCCTCAGCTTGACGATCTCGAGCCGGCAGCCCTTCGGGATGGCGATGCCCAGTGCACCGAAGCGGGACTTGTAGACGCCGCTCAGCACGTCGGTGGTCTTGATGTCGTCCTCCTCGGCCTCCAGCGGCTTGATCGTGAGATGGCTGCCGATGAAGTGCACCGTGATGTGGTAGGTCTTGGAGGGATCGATGCTGGCCGGGATGCCGCTCTCGTCGCTCGCCTCGAACTGGATGCTCTCCACGGACGGGTCGGGCTTGTCGCCGAGCCGGAAGTAGAACGTGGGCGCGCCGGTCTTCAGCCGGAAGTCGAACTCCAGCACGAAGTCGCGCCACTTCTCCTGGTCGCCGATGCTGATGAGCGCCTGGCCCTTGGTGTCCGGGTCCGGGCCCTGGAGGATCAGGCCGGTGGGGAGGAACTGCGTCGTGAAGCCCTTCATCTTGGCCAGCAGCCACTTGCCCTGCTCGGCCGGCGAGATGAGGTCGCGCCACGCGACGTTCGCGATGTAGGCCTCGGTGAAGGTCTTCTCGGCGAGCGTGTCCTGCTCCGCCACGACGGCTCGGTAGACGGGATCCAGCTTGTTCTTGGTCCCCTCGTCCTTGGCCACCATCGCGACGCTGATCTGCTTGCGCGCCTCTTCCTCCGCCAGCGCCAGCTTCTTGAGCGCCGCCACGGGCTCGTCGGGGTGCTCGGTTGCGAACTTCCGGCCCTCGTCGAGCAGGCGGTTGAGGAAGGCACGCGAGGCGTCGGCCTGGGTGGCCTTGACGCGCGCCTCGGACTCGGGGCCGAACTCGCGCGAGCTGCTCAGCATGGAGCCCAGCGTGCGGCGCAGTTCCGCGATCTGGACCGCGGTCATGGTCGACTCGGCCGCGAGCTGCGCCGAGATCCCGTCGAGGCGCGTGGCGAAGGCCTTGCGATCCTCCTCGTTCTTCTGCACCGCGTCGGCCCGCGCGAGGATCGTGTTCACGTCCATCGCGCTGTCACGGCTTTCCCAGCGTGCGCGGTTCTTCTCGGCCAGCGGGCGCGCCAGAGCGGCCTGCGCCGGATCCTTCAGATCGAGCTTGTGCAGCTCATCGAGGAACTCCTGTTCGAGCCGGACGCGCTCATCGTAGGCCGCTTTGTCGCTGGCCTTCTTGGCTTGGACGAGGACCACCACGATGCCTGCGCAGACAGCCAGGCCGAGCGCGCAGAACAGCCCGATCTTCGTGGCCTTGTCGAGCACGGGCTTTTCCGCCCCGGCATCGACGACCTCGTAGGTGCGACTCGGAGCGCCCTGCGGGCGCAGGCTTGCGCGGCGGCCGGCGGCGGCGGCCGGAGCGGCCCTCTTCGCGGGCTTCGGCGCGGCTGAACCGGGCGAGGCCGCCTTGGCTGCGGGCGCAGGCGGGGAGCTGATCCGCGTCACGACCGGTACCACCGGAGTCTCGGGCCCGCCCGGCAGGATCTGGCTCACGATCGAAGGCATCGCGGGAGTGGAAGGCGCCGGAGCCGACGGCACGGAGTGCGACGTGGAGCCCGGCGCCGCGGCGACCGCTGCAGCCGGCTTCGCGGTGGCCGGCGCCGAGGCGGGCTTCGCGGCCCCCGGTGCCGGGGCGACGGTCCGCGCGGCGGCAGGCGCAGCACCGGGCGCGGTTGTGGGGCGCGCGGCGGCAGGCGCAGCACCGGGCGCGGTTGTGGGACGCGCGGCGGCAGGCGCAGCGCCGGGCGTCGCGGCGGGGGGGCGCGTCGCCGCGGCCGGCCGGGCCGCCGTCGATGCGGATCCGGGGACGCGCGCGGCAGCCTCGGCCTGCTTGCGCTTCTGGCGCTCTGCGGTGCAGGCAGGGCACAGGATTCTCAGCGACGTCACTTCGCCGGCCGACGTTGCCGGTGTTTCGAAGGTCACTTGGCACTGTTCGCAGACTGGCATGCGTCGCTTTCTCTGATTGGTGGGGCGGGAGCCCCGGTCGGGAGAGTCAGGTCGGGATCTTGCCGCAGAGGGGGCTACGGCGTCTTGTGGAAAGTCGTCGCCGCAGGGGGCGGTGGAGACTGCGTCCTGCGCTGGCGCCGACGGCTGCCCAGCCGGAGCGCGACCAGGGCCAGGCCCACCGAGGCGGCGATGACCACGCCGAGTTTCCAGCCCTCGAAGTGCGTGAGCGGATCTGCGGGCCGCCGGTACAGCTTGAGGTCGCGGGCAATGAGGTACGGCATGACCTCCTGCCCGCCGACCTTCGATTCGTAGCTCACCGTCCGGTAATAGACGCCTTCGATGTCGATGACGTCGCGCTCCGTGGTGACCTGCGGCGGCATGCCCACGTAGTCGAAGGCCACGCGCTCCGAGCCGTCAGGCTCCGCGAGGAAGCCGCGGTACACGTCCGGCACGTTGTCGGCCGCATGGCGCAGCCTCACGGGCTCGAGGGCTGCGACGATGCCGCGGACGCGCACGAATTCCCCGCGCCACAGGTCGGGCCTCGCGACCGAGTCCGCCCAGTCCAGCCGCCGCGTGACCTGTCCGCTGAACTCCTCCTGCGGCATGGCGCGCACGTGGTAGATCAGCCGGTCGTAGCTCGGCGTCTCGGTGAAGTCCGTGTTGTCCACGGCGTCGCGGATGGTGCCTTGGAACAGGCCGTTGAGCAGCGCAGCGCGGTCCTCCGCCAGTGGCGGCGCAGCGTTCTCCCGCTCGCGCTCGAAGGCGAGCCGGTTGGCCTCCTCCATGCGCGACTCGGCCCACAGCAGCATCGAGATGACGAGCAGCAGCGCAAAGGCGAGGATCAGGAACCGGCCCTTGGGGAAGGGCACCGTCGCCGGCTGCGGCGCGGTGGTCGTGAAGGCCGGTCGAGCGCCGCGGCGTCCCGGGACCAGGCGCCTGGTCATGGGCTCCCTACTTGCCGGCACCGAAGGCGAACTCGATCTTGTCGATCGACTCGCGCTTGCAGAGGTTCATCACGTTGATGACCTCCTTCCACGGCACGCGCGGATCCGCGTCGATGGTCACCGGCGTGTCGGGCTTGCCGGCGCGCACGTGGTCCGCGTGCGAGTCGCGCAGCAGCGTCTGGAGTTCCTCGTCGGTCTTGACCTTGCGCGAGCCGAGCTGGCGCGAGGTGGTCTGGCTGGCCTCGTCCCAGAACATGGCGACGCGGACCTCGAGCGGCACGTCGGTGAGCACGCCGCCATCGGAGCCCTTGTCCTTGGGCAGCCACGAGTCGAACTTGCCTTCGATCTGCTTGAACTTGAACGAGCACATGAAGAACACGCACAGGCAGAAGATCACGTCCACCATCGGGACGACGTTGATCGCCACCGGGTTCTCGTTGGGATCCTGTGAGCCTGCCATGGGAGTGTCTCCTGCTGTGTTCTAGGGTCGGCGCCGGATCACTTCGGCTCGGGGAGCGCGGCGGCGACCTCGATGCGATAGATCTTCACGGCCGCGCACGACTCGATGATGCGCTGGATGTAGCCGTACGGCGCCTGCTCGTCACCCCGGATCATCACCTGCCGCTTGGAAAAGCCCTTGCCCACCAGTGTCGGGTCGTCTTCGGGCTCCTGCTCCGCCTCGAACTTCAGCGCGTCCTTGACCGTGTCCAGCGTGTAGTAGTTGGAACGGATGGCGATCTTCCAGTGCTCGAGGTCACGGCAGACCTGGCCCGCATTGAACGTGGTGCAGGTCGTGCCGTTCGAGCCGTGAACGTGGAACACGTTCACCGTCGTGCGCGTGCCCTCGTTGGCGGCCTTCACCTTGGCGTCCTGCTGCACCTTGTCGGCCCTGGGAAGGACGACGTCCTCGAGCTCGCGCTGCGTCATGTCGGCGCCGAGCATGAAGAAGAGCAGCAGCAGGAACATGATGTCGACCATCGGGATCACGTTGCACGACACGTTCTCTTCGGCTTCGGGGTTCTTGAAGCGGCTCATCGTGTCGTTCCTCCGCGGTGATCGTCAGGGGGCCTGCAGGTTGCTGCCGGCTCCGGCGCCGTCCTACTTCGCGTGCGGGTCGGTCGGCGCGAGGTGCTTGAGCAGGTCGACCGCCTGCAGGTTGATGGACAGCGTCATCTTCTGGACCTTGTTCTTGAAGACGAAGTACGCGACCAGGAACACGATGGCGATGAACAGTCCCATCGTCGTGTTCACGAGCGACTCGTACACGCCCTTGGCCAGGTCGCCGGGAGTGGGCGACTTCAGCGTCTCGATGACCTGGAAGGACGAGATCATGCCCGTCACCGTGCCCAGCAGACCGAGCAGCGGGGCCACGTTGCCGAGCAGCGAGAGGTAGGAGATGCGCGCATTCACCTTGAACGTCTCCTCGGCGGCCGCCTGTTCCAGCGCGCCGATCATGTGCTCATAGCCCGCCTGCCGCAGCCGCAAGGCGTCGCCCACGATCGTGGCGAGGTAGCCGCCGTCGGCGTCGCAGACCTCGATGGCCTCGTCGTAGTTCCCCTCGGCCATGAGGGCCTCCAGGTCGGCCGCCAGGTCCGACGGCGCCAGCTTCTCGCGCGTGATCGACACCGCGTACTGGAGCGTGAGCGTGGTGCCGATCACCGAGACGATGACCATCAGCCAGCCGACCTTGCCAGTGGCCTCGAAGAGCTCGAGGGCGGTCTTCTCGTGCTTCTCGCCGCCGCCCCCTTCTTCCTGGGCAGCAAGGCCCGCGGACATCGCCACGAGGGCGAGCAGCACGGCGCCGGCGGTGAGGAGGGACGTCTTCTTCTGGGTCATCATGCGAGGTGGGTCCTGTGTCAGGGGCAGCGGGCAGGAGAGATGAGACGGGGCACTCAGCGCGCCGTCACTTGGGAAGGTACCTGGACTGCGGGAAGAGCTTGCGGAGCAGCTCCTGCCGCTCGGTGGCGCGCCGTGCGAACACGGCCTTGCGGTCCTTGTCCGTTTCGACCTCACTGAGGTAGCGGAAGCTGTCGGCGGCGCCCGCGAGCGAGCGCTCGTACTCGTCCTTGGGCTCGGCCTCGCCGGGCACGTACTGGACGACGCCGCGCAGGTAGCCGTAGAGGGCCTGGAGCAGCAGATCCGCGTCGCGCTTGGCCTTGCCCTGCTCGAGCAGCACGTCGGCCAGGCCGTTCCAGGCGCCGGCGAGCACGAAGGTCGGGCCGGTTCCGGAGACGATCTCGCGGAAGTGCGCCTCGGCGTCGGAGCCCTTGCCCTCCGCCTTGAGGCACTCGGCGATGCCGAGCTTCGCGGATCCGGCGATGTCGGGCGCCAGATCGGCCTGCTTGAGGAGCGACTCGAAGGCCGCGCGCGCGTCGGTGAACTTTCCGTTGGCGCGCAGGATGCGCCCGCGCAGCAGGCTCAGCAGCGCCTGGAACGAGGCGGGCAGCTTGCCGGCCTGCGCGTCCTTGGCCAGCGCATCGATGACCTTGCCCGCGGCGGCCGGATCGCCGAGCGCGAGCTGCACGTCCACGAGGCCGCGCGCCGCGCTGTCGAGGTAGCGGCCTTCCGGGTACGCCTTGATGAGCGCGTCGTAGTCCGCTGCCGCGTCCTTCAGGTTGCCGAGCTGCTGCTCGAGCACCGGGATCGCGTGCAGGACGTTCTGCTTGAAGATGTCGCGCAGCTCGGCGTCCGCGGTGAGCTCCTTGAGCTGCGCGAGCGCGTCCGCGGGGGAGCGCGAGCGGGCGTCCATCGCCTCGACGTAGGCCTTGGGCTGCCCGGCGTACTTCACCGAGGCGATCTCGCTCCACCCGATCTTGCGCGAGGCGTTCTTCTTCACCTCCAGGCTGAGGCCGTCGTAGCTCTCCGCGACGATGTCGCCGGTCTGCGACGTGCCGTTCGTGAGCACCACCTCGTCCTTGGCCTGCTTGCCTGCCTGCGCGCCGGCGGTCGGCGCGAGCGTGCCGCAGAGGACGGCCGCGAGGCCCAGAGCGCGAACGAGTCCCATGCCGGCTGCCTTTTGCATCGTGATCCTTGCGAGTCTCATCTGCCGCCTTCGTCGACGACCTTGCGGTCGACGTCGGTCAGCATCTTCTTGAAGAGCTTGTTGAGGCCGTACTTGCCCTCGTCGAAGTCCTCGCTCGTGTTGCGCTGGAGGTCGCGCAGCGAGAGCCGGGCCTTCTTGTACTCGCCGAGCTCCATCCAGCTCGCGGCCTGCAGGTAGCGCGCCTGCCACCAGGGCTCGGACACCTTGGCCGCCCTGCGCACGATCTTGTCGAAGATGCCGGCGGCGTCGATGAGGCCATTGGTGTCGTTGATCTTGCGCGCGGCCTCGTACTGCGCGGCGCCGAGCTCGAGGTACACGTTCATGAGCTCGGGGTTCGCCGCGGCCGCGGACTTGTTGATGTCGCCCGTCGCCGGATCGATGAAGGACTCATCCTCGATGATCTTCGCGTAGAGCTGCCTGGCGTCATCGAAGCGGTCGAGGAAGGCGTACACGCGCGCCAGCGCCACGCGCGACCCGAGACTCGGGTAGCTGCGCAGCGAGGCCTCGTAGAACTCCGCCGCCTTCTCCCAGTACTCCGGCGCGGGGACCTTCTTGTCCAGCCAGCCGACGAAGGACGTGAGCCGGTCGGGCACGTTGTTGAAGTGGAAGCCCATCACGTAGAGCCGCGTGGCGACCTTCTCGATCTCGTCGGCCGCGGCCGCGTCGTCCAGCTTGGGCTCGATGCTGAGCGCGTAGTAGCGGAAGGCCTGCTTCCAGAGATCCTCGCCCTCGGCCGAGTGCGCGTTGGCCTGGAAGGCCTTGGAGGCCTGCACGTCGAGGTTGCGCGCGAGGACGCCCGCGGCCCCTGCGGTCGGCCGCGAGTTGGGCTCCTTGGCGATGAGCGCCTCGAGGAAGTCCTTGGCCTCCTTCAGCTTGCCCGTGGCGGTCAATGCGCGGACGCGCAGCGAGCGCGCCTCGCCGAGGCGGTCCACGTCCGTGCCGGCGGAGGCTTCGTTCTCCTGCGCGACGGCCAGCGCGTCGGCCTCGCGGCCGAGGCCCGGGATCATGAACAGCTCGCCCAGCGTGCTGCGCGCCTGCTGCGCGGAGCGTTTCAGGCGGGAAGCCAGCTCGAGGTCGAGCGTCTTCTCCGCGGCAGCGCTCAGCACCTGCTCCGCCTTGCGAAGCTGCGCGTCGGCCTTGTCGGAGGACGTCTTGGCAGCCGCGGGATCCTTGCCCTTCGCGAGGCGGATCGTCTCCTGGTAGAGGCAGCTGCCGGCGCTGAGCTGCGCCTCCGGGTAGGCCGCCGAATCGGGCGCGACGTGCTGGTAGAAGTCCGCCGCTTCCGCGTACTGCTCGGTGCCTTCGAGCTTGCGGCCCTTGTTCAGCTGCGCGAGCGTGGCCGCGGGGTCGTTGGGGTACTTCGTGGCGAGCTGCTGGACGCGGTCGTCGGCGCGCTTCTCGTAGAACGCCTTCTTCGTGGTCTTCTGGAGGTCCGCGTAGAGCTTGATCGCGGACGCCAGGTTGGCCGGAGCGCTCTTCGCCGCGGGGGCCGTCTCGACGGCGACGTCGTAGGCGAGAGCCGCCTCGTCGAAGCGCTTGAGCTGCGCGAGGCACGCGGCCTGCAACGCGAGAGCGGCCGCGAGCTCCGAGGGCTCCGCCTGATTGCGGCGTGCGGCGGATGCCGCATCCTGGCTGCGTGCGATGGCCTGCTCGTAGTCCTTCTTGGCGGCCAGCGACTCCGCGATTCTCAGCATGTCCATCACGCCGAGGGAGCCGCCGCCCGATCCCGAACCCAGAATGATTCCCGCCTGAGCGCCGAACGGCCCGTTGCGATCGACCTGGATCAGGAGCTTGGCGGTCTTCGTGGACGCCTCGGTGTCGCCCGCGGCGATCTCGGCATTCATGCGCGCCAGCAAAAGCGGAAGGCCCTGCTCGGTCCGCTCGGGGTTCCGGATCACCTTGAAGAACTCGTCCGCGGTGGCGCGGGCGTCTTCGGGCCGCTTCATCTCCGCCAGCAGCAGCATCTTCTGCAGCACGGCGGAGCTGATGATGTCGGCGCCGTCCTCCGTGACCATCGACTTGCCCTGCTTGTCGGTGTCGAAGAGCTCGGTGAGCGCGATGCTCTCGTCGAAGGCCTGCAGCGCCTCGTCGTTCTGCCCGAGCGCCTTGTGCGACAGGCCGGTGAAGATGAGGCCGCTGTAGTTCAGCAGCGTGTCCGAGTAATTCAGGCCGAAGTCGGAAAAGGTGTCGATGCACTGCTGGTAGAGCTTCTCGCCCTCCATGTCGCCTGAACCCAGCAGCGAGGCGTGGAAGTAGTACGTGCGGCCGAGGTTGTACTGGGCCGCCGCCTGCTGGTTGTGGAGCGTGTCGACGTCGGCATCGCTCAGGTCCGGATCGGCCGCCTTCTCGTTGAGTGTCTCGAGGCTGGAGCCGAGCGCGCCCTCGCCGCGCTCGAAGACCTCGGCGCCCTCGGCGCGGAGGTCGCGGACCGCAGACGGATCCTCGGACTTCTGCAGCGCGTTGGCGTAGGCCTCGCCGAGCTGCCGGTAGACCTCGGGCAGGTTCTGCTCGGCGTCCTTCGCCTCCGGGGAGCCCGGGTAGGCGTCGATGAAGTCCACCTTCTCCTTGAGCAGCCGCTTGAGCTCGTCCTTCTTCTGGATCGGGTCGCGCAACCGGGTCGCGAGGTCCACCTGGAGGTCGAGGTGGACGGAGCGGAGCGTGGCAGCTTCCTTCTCGCCCGGCGCCAGGTATTTCTCCGCGTTCGCGCAGTAGAGCTCCGCGAGGTCGCCGTAGCCCGCGTCCTTCAGCTTGCGCGCGAACTGCGCCTGGTCGTGGCCGAGCGCGAAGAAGTCCGGGACCTCGGTCTGGGCCGCCGGTGCGGCGGCCTGAAGCGCGAGGACTGCCAGGAACGGGATCGTCAGCACCATGTCGACACTTACTTGGGCTCGTCTTTGTCGGCCGGCGAAGCGGCGGGGGCGGGCTCGGCCGCGGGGGCGGCGGCGGGGGCCTTGGAGTCGCCTGAGGACGCCGACTTGTGCTCGGGCTTGGTGCCGAAGGCGTTCGCGTAGCGGTAGTAGACCTCGAGGTTCAGGACGTTGATCGCCGTGGTGTACACGGGGCCGTAACCGTACGCCCAGCGGTCCGGGATCATCCAGCCGCCCTTGGAGCACGCCTTCGGGGTCTGGTCCTGCAGCTTCAGGACCGTCTCCTGCATGGCCTTGTTCCAGGGCACCCAGTGGCGGTTGGTGTGGATGGGCGCATCCGGGCCGTCGAACTGGTTCAGCGCCAGCGAGCCGTAGTACCAGTAGTAGTAGTCCACCCCGGACTTGCTGCCCTTGGACCCGTCGATCGCCTCATGGACGGTGGGCAGGTCCTTGACCAGGACGTCGGCGGCCTGCAGCAGGAACGGATCGCTCTGGTCGTGCTCCAGGAAGATGCGCACGCACATGCCGATGGATGACATGGTGCCCAGGTGGTAGGCAAAGTCCGCATAACGCTCGCCTTGGACATCACCGCCTGCCGAGGCGCCGTCGCGATATCCGACGAAGCCCGAGTTGTCCTTGGCGCTGCAGAACTTCGCGAACTCCAGCGCGCCCTCGATGGCGCCCTCCGGCACCTTCAGCCGGCTGAGCTGGGCGGACTTCAGCGCCATGACCATCCAGCCGGTGACGGACATGTCCGCGTCGGTCATGAGCAGGTCGGGCAGCTCGCCCGAGCCGAGCACCGGGCCCGGCGTGTAGCGCCAGCCCCACTTGCCGCCGACCTTGGTCGGGTTGGGCTTCTGCGCGCGGCAGATGAAATCGATGGCCTTCTGCGCGGGACCCTTCCAGAACTTGTTCTGGGTCAGGCCGTAGGCCTCGGACAAGGCCAGCGTGGCGATCGCCTCGTTGTAGAGGAAGTAGTTGCCGTTCCCGGTGAAGGATCCGTCCGGCTGCTGCCGGTCCACGAGCCACTTCAGGCCCTTCTGAACGATGTCCTTGCCGATGGTGATGCGGCGCTTGTTCACCGTGTCGACGAGCGTCTGCTTGGCGTCGTGCCCGTAACCTGCACCGAGGTAAGACAGGAGTGCCAAAGAGGTTACGCCGACATCGCCCAGGCTGGAGAAGACCCCGTCGATGCCCGTCTGGGGCTGGCACATCTGGCCTTCGGGGCAGTGCAGCAGGCAGTTGGCGCCGGTCCAGCCGCCGTCGTCGTCCTGGTGCCGCGCCAGCCAGATCATGCCGTTGAGGATGGCCTCCTCGGTGGCCTGGCTGGGGCCCGTGGCGCGCCCGTGCTTGCCGGTGCCGCCGTTGCCGATGCCCGTGCCGGACTGCCGGCCGCTGTAGGCCGACGGGGTGCCCAGCCCGCGGAAACCGCTGCTGCCGATGCCGATGGCCGTGCCGCCGGTCGTGCCCGGAGTCCCGTCCGGCGTGCCGGACGAGGTGTCGCCCGTGGCGTTCGGATCGCCCGGCGGCACCGACAGGTCCTGGTTCTCGAGCGGGACGTCCGTCTGGAACTGCTCCGCGTCGTGCGGGACCAGCTCGGCCTCGACGTTCTCCGGGATCGCCGCGCGGTCGATCAGCGCCGGCGTCTCTTCCAGCGGAGCTTCCTCCTCGGCCCGCGCCGCGATGCTCGCGGTGACCACGGCGGTGCTCTCCGCCTTCTTCTCGTCCGTGTAGTGGACGATGCCCATGACCGCGCCGACGAGCACGTGCACGGCGATCGCGATCGTCAGCCAGGGCGACGTGCGGATGGCATTCCGCACCACCTCGATCATCTCGAGGCCGCGGTGCTTCCGCTTGGGGGGCGCGAGGGAAGCGGAGTCGGATTGCGGCACGGTCTGGGCCATAAGCAGACTGGGGGGCTCGGGGAGAGCGTTCGGCCGTGAGGCAGAAAGCCGGGATGGGCTTTCCGTCATTAGTTCGGGCTCATCATGTTGCAACCGCCTCGCACTCCGTGTCAAGGACGCGCAGAATGCCCTCGCGTTGCAGCGGAATCATGCTGCGCGCCACGCGTGCGAGGCCCGTGCGCAGACATGTGAGAGCAGTCCGGGCGCAGGCGGCGCGGCGACCGGCGCGGCTGCTCCAGCGGCACGCGCGCGACCGGCACGCGGGACGCGATGCTCACGGAGCGCGCGCCTCCAGCGCTATAGTCTCGCGCGCTCGATCGCGTCGTTCCGCGGCGCTTTTCGCCGCCCGGAACCCGCACGGCGCCCTCGCCCCCGGTCTCGCGCGGCGCCCTTGAAAGGAGTCATCATCAGCACCGACGAGGCCGCCGACGACGCGGGGACCGAGGCCGGGTGCGAGCTCGGCGCCGACGGCCACCTGCTGCTCACGGTGCAGGCCACGGATGCCGGCGCCCGGATCGACCGGCTGCTGGGCCGCGTGCTCGCGCCGCGCTTCTCGCGCTCGTTCCTGACGGCGCTGGTGGAGCAGGGCTCCATCCTCGTGGACGAGCGGCCAGTCAAGGCGTCCTTCCGGGTCAATCCCGGGATGCGGATCGAGGGCGAGCTGGGCGTCGCCGCGGACTCGCTGCCGCAGCCGGAGGCCATGGCGCTGGACGTGCTCCACGAGGACGAGGCGCTCATCGTCGTGAACAAGCCCGTGGGCCTCATCATCCACCCGGGAACGGGGTCGCGGCACGGGACGCTGGTCAACGGGCTGCTGGCGCGCTTCCCGGAGCTGGCGGCGGTCGGCCGCGCGGACAGGCCCGGCATCGTGCACCGGCTGGACCGCGACACCTCCGGGGTCATGCTCGTCGCCCGCACCAACGACGCGGCGCGCTCGCTGGTCAACCAGTTCAAGTGCAAGACCGTCCACAAGCAGTACACGGCCGTCGTCTGGGGCGTGCTGCCTTTCGACAGCGACTGGATCGACCTGCCGCTCGGCCCCGACCCCAAGAAGCCCGCGCTGCGCGCCGTGCGGCGCGAGGGCGGCCAGTCGGCCTCCACCTTCTACAAGGTCGAGCAGCGGCTGCCGGCCATGACCGTGGTCACCGCGGAGCCCCGCACGGGCCGCACGCACCAGATCCGCGTGCACCTGGAGCACATCGGCTTCCCGATCGTGGGGGACCAGAGCTACGGACGCAGCGCGCAGGTGCAGTACCGGCGCTGGGTGGAGCGGCGCGCGGCCGACGGCCTGCGCGTCCCGTCGCTGGCGCGGCACGCGCTGCACGCGCGCGCGATCACCGCCAGCCACCCGCTCACGGGCGAGACCGTCCGCTTCGAGGCGCCCCTGCCCGCCGACATGACCGAACTCATCGAGATCGCCTCCGGAGCCCCCGCATGAGCGCGGAGGCGGAGCTGGACCGCTGGCGCGCGGAGGTCTACCGGCCGGCGCTCGCCAAGGGCGTCCCGGAGCTCGGTCGGACGGGCTCGGGCCTGCCTCTGCAGCCGCTCTACGTGCCCGGCCCCGTGGAAGGCCTCGGGTTCCCGGGCGAGTTCCCGTTCACGCGCGGTCCGTACCCCACCATGTACCGCGGCAAGCCGTGGACCATGCGCCAGTACAGCGGCTTCTCCACCGCCGAGGAGACCAACGCGCGCTTCCGCTACCTGCTCGAGCGCGGGCAGTCGGGCCTCTCGGTCGCCTTCGACCTGCCGACGCAGATGGGGCACGATCCCGATGCGCCGCTCGCCGCCGGCGAAGTGGGCAAGGTGGGCGTGTCCATCGCGTGCCGCGCCGACGTGGCGCGCCTGTTCGAGGGCATCCCGCTCGACCGCGTCTCGGTCTCGATGACCATCAACTCCACGGCGCCGATCCTGCTCGCCTTCCTCATCGGCACGGCACGGGCGCAGGGTGTCGCTCCGTCCGCGCTGCGCGGCACGCTGCAGAACGACCTCCTCAAGGAATACATCGCGCGCGGCACGTACCGCTTCCCGCCGGCGCCGTCGCTGCGGCTGGTGACGGACGTCATCGCGTACTGCCACGAGCACCTGCCGCGCTTCAACCCGATCTCGATCAGCGGCTACCACATGCGCGAGGCGGGCTGCACCGCGCCGCAGGAGCTGGCCTTCACGCTGGGCAACGGCCTGGAGTACGTGCGCCTCGCCGTCGCGCGCGGGCTCGACGTGGACGAGTTCGCGGGCCAGCTCTCCTTCTTCTTCAACGCGCACAACGACCTGTTCGAGGAGGTGTGCAAATTCCGCGCGGCGCGGCGGATGTGGGCGTCGCTGCTCGCGGAGCGCTTCGGCGCGTCGCGGCCGGACGCGCTGCGCCTGCGCTTCCACACCCAGACCGCGGGCAGCACGCTGACCAGCCGCCAGCCCGACGTGAACGTGGTGCGCGTCACGCTGCAGGCGCTTGCCGCGGTGCTCGGCGGCACGCAGTCGCTGCACACGAACAGCCGCGACGAGGCGCTGGGACTCCCCACCGCGGAGGCCGCGCTGCTGGCGCTGCGCACGCAGCAGGTGCTCGCGGAGGAGAGCGGCGTCACGCAGGTCATCGATCCGCTGGGCGGGGCGCCGTTCATCGAGGCGCTCACGGACCGGCTCGAGGCGGAGGCGCGCGCGCTGCTCGCCGAGCTCGACCGGCGCGGCGGCGCGCTCGCGGCCGTGGAGCAGGGCTGGCAGCAGCAGCAGATCCACCGCGCGGCGTACGAGCACCAGCGCGAGGTGGAGAGCGGGAGCCGCCGCATCGTCGGAGTGAACTGCTACACGCTCGACGAGGAGCAGGCGCCGCCGATCTCGCGCCTCGACGAGGCGCTGGGAGCGGCCCGCGCCGCGCAGCTCGAGCAGTGGCGCGCGCGCCGCGACGAGCGCACCTGCCGCTCCACGCTGGACGCGCTGGCATCCGCCGCACGCGATCCCGCGCTCAACCTCATGCCGCCCATCCTCGCCGCCACGGAAGCCGATGCGACCGTCGGCGAAATCTGCGCGGCACTGCAGTCCGTGTTCGGCCGCTACACGCCTGCGGCGGCGTTCTGATGGGCGTGCGGCTCGCGCACCTCGGCATCGCGGTGCCCGCGCACGAGGAGGCCCTGCGCTTCTGGCGCGACCTGCTCGGCCTGCCGCTCGAGCACGTGGAGCACGTCGCGAGCGACGGCGTGAGCGTCGCGATGCTGCGCCTCGGCGCGCCGCCAGACACGCACGCGGACACGCACGCGGACACGCATGCAGACACGCATGCAGACACGCATGCAGACACGCATGGCGGCTGCATCGAGCTGCTGGCGCCCGACGAGGGCGACAACCCGGTCCGCCGCTTCATGGACAAGCGCGGCCCGGGCATCCATCACGTCGCGCTCGAGGTGGACGATCTCCAGGCGCTGTTCGCGCGGCTCGCCGCCGCCGGCGTGCGCCTCATCGACAAGGCGCCGCGCCCTGGCGCGCACGGCACCACCGTGTGCTTCGTGCACCCGCAGAGCACGGGCGGCGTGCTCGTGGAGCTGGTGCAGCGAGGCGTCCCGTTCACGGATCGATGAAGAAATCCGCGTGGACCTCGTCGTGCACCGTGGTCATCGCCTGCACGGCGGCGTTCAGCTCGAGCAGGTGCGCGCGCGTGAGCTGCGGATCGCGCTCGTCCGGCTGCGGATTCGCGTTCGGATAGGGATAGAACTGGAAGGGCGTGTTCTTCATCTCGACGTGGTTGCCGAAGATCCACGCGATCGGCTTGTCGGCCATGAAGTCCACGAGGCGCTGCACGCTGGCCTTGTACTCGGCGAAGTTGCTGATGAAGAGGTGGCCGGGATACAGCGTGTCGCCCGTGAGCAGCAGCGCGGTCTCGTGGTCGTAGAAGGCGATGTGGGCGGTCTGGTGGCCGGGGATCGCGACGATGTCGATCACGCGACCGCCCAGGTCGAACTGCACGAAGTCGTTGGGCCAGTTCTGGAAGCCCCAGAAGTTCTTGACGGCCGTGAGCGACGTGCCCACGACCGTCGTGTTCGGCTTGCCCGCGAACTGGCCGTCCCCCGCGACGTGGTCGCCGTGGCTGTGCGTGTGCCCGACGACGAGCGGGATCGAGGCCTTGCCGTGCGCCGCGAGCCACGTCGTCATGACGCCCTGCACGTAGTTGAAGATCTGCGATCCGTTCGCGGCCGTGTCGATCAGGAGCGCCTTGTCCTGCCCGAAGAGCAGGAACACGAACGGTCCCTCGAAGTTGGAGTGCTTGCTCTGGCGGATGATGTACGTGTTCTCGCCGTACTGGTGCACCTGCATGTTCGGATCCGTCGCCAGGCCGTAGATCCAGTCCGCGGGGAAGCTCGCGGCGGGCGGCGGCGCCGGCGTGATGCCCAGCTCGGCATTGCTCGCGGCGAAGCCCGCCGGGCCCGCCGGGTCCTGGATCCAGGACTGCATGAGCACGTGCGTGTCCTGCGGCACGCCCGCCGGCCACTGCGCGGCGAGCCCGAACATGCCCGCGCCGTCCGTGAGCAGCGGCAGCAGGACGCTGGGCGCCGGCACCATGACGCCGCCCTTGAACGGCGCATCGAGCTGCGCGAGGCCGATGACGAGCCACGCCGGCGCGTTCTCCAGCGCGCCGGAGAGGTCGATCGTGACCTGCGTCGAGTCGGCGAGCGAGCCCGAGGCCTGCAGCACGGGCGCGCCGTGCGTGCCGGCGAGCGACTGGCCCAGGCCCGTCCACGGGTCGCAGCACTGCGCGCGGAGCGCGGCGCCGGGAACGGAGCAGGACGCGGCGACGAGAGCGAGGCGGGCGAGTCGATTCACGGCACGGGCTCCGGAGCGGGGACGGGGGCGTGGACATGCTACCCGCGATGGCCGGGCACGGGGCGCGTCGCGGTGTACGATCCGTGCATGACCGGGCACGATGCGGAACGCAACCGGATCCTCGTCGAGGCGGCGGCTGCGGGAGACGCGGCGGCCGTCGACACGCTGCTCGCGCAGCACCTGCCCGGGCTGCGCGCCTACGTCCGGCTCCGCGCAGGTCCCGTGCTGCGCGCGCGCGAATCCGCCAGCGATCTCGTGCAGTCCGTCTGCCGCGACGTGCTGGAGAACATCGGGCGCTTCCGCTACCCGGGCGAATCCGCCTTCAAGGCGTGGCTGTTCGCGACCGCGATGCGCAAGATCGCGGACCGCGCGGAATACTGGACCGCGGGCAAGCGGGACGTCGGCCGGGAGGTGCTGGCGCTGGACGCGTCCGCCGGCGGGTCGGGCGCGGACCGCGAGCTGGCCGACGTGTACCGCAGCGTGTGCACGCCCAGCCGGGTCGCGATGGGGCGCGAGGTCATGGAGCGCCTGGAGACGGCCTTCGAGAAGCTGGGCGAGGACCATCGCGAGGTCATCGTGCTCGCGCGCATCGTGGGGCTGTCGCGCGCGGAGATCGCGGAACGCATGGCGCGCACCGAGGCCTCGGTGCGCAACCTGCTCTCTCGCGCGCTGGCCGAGCTGGCCAGTCACCTCGCCGACGTCGACGTGCAGGTCCCCGGCCCGGGCGGCCCGGGCGGCCCGGCGCGCGCCTGACGCGGCGCGACGCGGGATGCGCACCCTCCGGCGACTTGCCGCCTCCGACGCGCGGCGCGTGCCGTGGAAGAACGGCCGCGGCGTCACCGAGGAGCTGGCGCTGTGGCCGCCCGGCGCGAGCTGGCAGCGCGGCGATTTCGACTGGCGCCTCTCGCGCGCGGCCGTGGACGAGCCGGGGCCGTTCTCCGCCTTCCCCGGCCTCGAGCGCGTGCTCGTCGTCACCTCGGGCGCCGGGCTGCGGCTCCGCCACGGGCGTGCCGCGCCACGCGCGCGCGTGGCGCTCCTGCAACCCTATCGCTTCTCGGGGGACTGGCCCACGGAGGCCACGCTCGTCGATGGGCCGGTGGAGGACTTCAGCGTGCTGGCGCGCCGCGGCGTGGTGCGCGCGGACGTGACGGTGCTGCGTCCGGGGCCCGCCAGCCTGCACGTCCGCGAGCTGCTGGCCCCCGGCCACACCTTCGTGCACGTGCTGTCGGGCACGGTCGAGGCGCAGGTGTCGGGCGAGCTCTCCGCGGCGGGGCGCGGCGTCGCCGGCGCGCTGCAGCTCGCCGCACGCGAGAGCCTGTGGATCCACGGCGCGCTGGAGCCCGCACAGATCGAGCTGGGCGGCGGAGCGCAGGCGGGCGTCGTGCTGCTCGTGCAGTTCGTGGGGGACGGGACCGCTACGGGAGCGTCGCCAGCATCCCCGCAGCGATGAGCCGCGCCATCTGCGCCGAGCCCTGCGCATTCATGTGCACGACGTCCACGAACTGGCCCTCCGTGCGGAACGACGCCGCCAGGTCGATGAAGGGCGCTCCCTCCTGCAGCGCGACCTCCTTCACCACGCGGTTGTGCTCGGCGAAGGCGTCCGTCATCGGGGCGTCGGCGTACGGGTTGCCGACGTCGTAGGCGCAGCTCACGAAGACGACGCGGACGCCGTGCGCCCGCGCGATGCCCGCGATGCTCACGAGGTTGCGCCGGAATGCCGCCGTGCCGGAGCGCTGCACGTTGGCGAGCTTGTTGCCGTTCGGCCGCGGCAGTTCCAGCTGGATGAGCGCGTTGATGCCGTCGGCCAGCTCTCCCTCGCCGTGCGCGGGCGGCTCCGCGGAACCGTTCCACACGCGCCGGTAATGGAAGTACGCGCTGTCGAAGTTGGCGTAGACGCGCGTGCGGTAGTCGTTGATGCCCTCGTACAGCACGATGACGTCCGGCGAGAGGTCCAGGCAGCGGAACGCGAGGCTGGCCAGCGTCTCCGCCGTGGTGTAGGAGGGCACGCCGGCGTTGACGACCTCGATGTCGCGGCCAGGGCGCTCCGCTCGGAGCTCGTGCTCGAGCAGCACCGGATAGGCGTCGTCGTCGCTCACCGCGTCGCTGTACGTGGTGGAGCCGCCGAGGCACACGATGCGCAGCCTCCCGGGAGGCTTGGGCTGCACGATCTCGCGGCCCCGGAAACCGAAGCTGTTGCTGCTCCGCATGACCATCGTGCCGTCGTGCCGCGCCTGCGGCTCGCGGGTCCAGTCCGGCTTGAGGCCGTACATCACGTACGGCAGGGGCCGGAAGGCGAGGCGCGCCTGCCGCTCGTCCGGCGCCGCTGCGGGAGCCGCCGGCGGGGCGCCGGCCGTGGCCAGCGTCCACGCGGCCGACAGGACGGCGAGCGGGGTGGGCGCGAGGCGCGGCGTGACTCTCCCTGCGACTTCCCAGGCGCACAGCGCCAGCAGCAGGAACAGGCTCAGGCCGAGGCCCGCCCGGCGCGACCGCGAGGTGATGGTGCCCATTCGCGGCAGAGAATACGGCACGCCCCGGCGGCGCACACCTCGCGGGTCAGCGTTCTGCGCCGGCCAGCAGCGATTGCGATCTGAGCACGTGCATGACACCTCGCGCGAGGAGCGCCTGGCCCTCCGCGCGCGGGTGGACCATGTCGTAGCGCTGCCACAGCTCGGGCCTGCGCCCGGCAGGCTCTCCATCCGGCCCGCGCGCGAGGAAGTCCGGCTGCTCGTCCACCCACGGCACGTCGAGCCCGTCGAGCATCGCCGCCAGGCGCTCGGTGCCGGGAAAGGTCCCGGGCCCGTCCCACGTGGGTTCCGGCAGCATCGCGACGACGAGCCGGGCGCCTTTGCCGGCGCAGGCATCGCGGATGGCGGTGATCTCCGAACGCACCATCTTCCAGGGCGCCGTGTCCGTGGCCTGCCAGAAGGCGAGATCGGGTGCCCGGTCGCCGAAGCGGCGGCTGCGCATCTCCGCGATCCTGCGCTCCGGTTCCACGGCGACGAGGTTCATGGCGCGCCGGTACTCCTGGAAGGAGTGCCGGAGGTCGCGGTCGGTCGGCAGCGCGTCGCTGCCCAGCGTGTGCACGGCCGCCCAGCGGTAGAGGTGCGACTCGCGCAGGATCGGTACGTGCGAGAACGGGGAGAGCCACGTGCCACCGGCCTCGAGGAAGTGACGGGCGTAGGCAGGCCCCGCGCTCTGGGTCGGGTCGACGTTGAGGTCGTTCCAGTTCCAGCCGAGCACCACGATGTCGGGGTGGAACGCGTCCAGCGCGCGCACTTCCAGGTACCGGCGCTGCCAGCGCGTGTCCCAGCCGTTGGCGCCGCCGTTGAGCACGCGCACGCCGCTCGTCTCCGGCGCTCCCAGCAGTCGCTGGAGCTGAGCCGGCCATGCGCCGGCATCGTCCAGGCCGCCGCCGAAGGTGAAGGAGTCACCGATGCAGAGGATCCAGCGCTCGCCCTCGGGCCGCGGCTCGGGGAGGTCCTCGCCGCGCAGTCCCTGCCGGTTGATGTGGCACTCGTTCCAACGGCCGTCGCCCAGCGTGTACCCATGCAGGTCGGGCTTGCGCACGATGAAGAGGTCCTTGTCCTCGACGAAGTAGGCGCCGTTGCCGGCCTGGGTGAAGCTCGCGGCGATCTCTCCCGCGAGCGCGAGCAGCACGAGGCACGCGATCGAGAGGAGCGCCGTCCTCGACATCCGGCGCCCCGGCGGCCGGGCAGCGAGACCGTCCCGTTCGCGCGGCCCGGAGGGGGTCACGACGTCGGTCATCGGCCAGGTCTCCAGAGTCGCGCCGCGCGGAGGCGCTGGTTGCCTCGCCGGCGCTGCGTGGCCAGCAACCCCGGCGCCCCGCGGGGGGTGTGCCGTGCTCCCGGCTCACTTCAGCTTCTTGAGGTGCTCGCACAGCGTAGCGACTTTCCACTGGCCCCAGGACTGCTCGCACGCGGCGCGCACCGCGCCGGCATCGCCGCGGTAGTCGGCGCTGGTGCCCTGCTCGTCCACCGCCTGGTGCAGCGCACCGAGCGCCGCCAGGAGCGCGGCGAGCTTGTCCGGCTCCCGGGCGAGCGCGTAGTCGAGGGCGGCCCAGGCGTCCCGCTGGCCGGGCACCGGCGTGCCCGGCTGCGACGTGCGCAGGATGGTGTCCACGAGCCCGAAGGAGGGGAGCTTGCTCGCGGACTTCAGGCTCTCGGCCGTCTTGGCGGGCCAGTCGAAGTGGTCCGCGGACATGACCATGCCGCTCGCGTTGAACTGGTAGATGTTCCCGAAGCGCCGCTGCTCCGCGACGTAGCCGAGGCCCCAGCGCAGGACCTCGGGCTGCCGCCCGAAGCGCGCCTCGACGAGGAGCTGGGCCAGCTTGTGCACGACCTCGTTGTCCAGCCGGTACTCGTCGTCGCCGTCCGCCGCGTTGCCCGCCATGTCCCAGGTGTGCTGGGTGAAGAACAGCGACGGCCGCACCATGAGACTGCCGGGATGGGCCTTCATGTCCGTCACGCAGTCGGCCGTGACCATCCGGCGCGCGAGCAGTGCATCGAGCAGGCCGGGCCACGTCTCCGAGGCGAAGCCCTCGTCGTCGAACAGCACGACGATGACGGCCGCCCGCGGCGCGCCGGCCGCCGGAAGCCGGCACTTGTCGTACAGCGCGGCGACGTCCTCCGCCAGGCCCGCGGCGCGGGCCAGCGCGTCCTGCGGGGCGCGGCCCATGACGAGGACGTCCGCCTTCTGCGGCACGACCACGGAGAGCTTCAGCGTGTCCGCCAGCTCTGCCCAGTCGTTCAGCGCGCGACGCACGGCCGGGCCGAGCTTCGGCGCGAGCTTGGCGCCGGTGCTGGGCTTCCCCGCATAACGCACGCCGAGACTGGCCGCGACGGGCAGCAGGGCGGCGTCGTCGGCTGGCGCCGCCGCCGGCGTGATCACGCCGGCGGCGGCGATGACCGGCGGATCCGTGGCGGGAGCCGGGAGCGACGTGTCCTGCGCGAGCAGCGCGGACGAAAACGCGAGCAGAGAGCAGCACAGCCGGCTTGCGTGGAACATCCTTCTTCCTCCGGAGGTCCCCTTCATGCGCGAGTCCGGGCGGGGAGCGGACAGGATTGTGAGCGGCCCTCGCGACGAGCGCGACGTCTCCAGGGCGGAGACACGCACAGGACACGCGCTCTCAGCGCGGCGCCGGCGCCCGCACCTTCGCGCGCGCGTCGAGCACCTGCGGCAGGGCGCGCGCGGCGCCATCCGCGGCATCGTCGCCCCAGCAGCGCACGAAGCGGCCGAGCAGCACCCGCCCGGCCCCCGCGTCGCCGGACTGCAGCTCGAGCACGCCGCGATCGTGCAGCGCGGAAACCCAGGCCACCGGGTGGCGCAGGCGCTCGAGGCCGCAGTGCAGCAGGTCATTCCACGCCGCCGAGGCGCCGGCCTGATCCCCGGCCTGCAGGCACGCGCGCGCCAGCCCGTCGCGCAGCAGCGGACCGATGCTGTCCTCGTGCGCGTACCAGTCCTCCATGAGCCGCCCGGAGCCGACCAGCGCGGCGAAGTGCGCGCGCGCCTCCGCCGCCTGGCCGCGCGCGAGTTCCAGCTCCGCGGCGAGCGCGTCGCGGTAGATCTCCGCGGAGGGGCTCCAGCCGCGCCCCGCGAGGTCCGTGAGCGTGACCAGCGCGGCCTGCGCCGCCGGCTCGTCGCCGTCACGCAGCGCGAGCAGGGCGGCCACGTACACGCAACGGAAGCTGTCGGGCTGCTCCTGCAGCGTGATGACGAGCTCCCGCCGCGCGCCGGCCAGGTCGCCCTGCAGCGCCAGGAGGAAGGCGAGCCGCTGGCGCGAGCCGTTGCGCGCGCTGGTCATGAAGCCGTCGAGATCGACCCGGCCGGGCACGTCCGCCGCGAGGCGGTACAGCTCGGCCGCCTCCGCGAACCGGCCGTGCATCACGAACACGTCCGCGCGCAGGTCCAGCGCCACGGTGAGGTAGAGGCCGCTCAGCTCCTTCAGCGAGTCCGCGACCTGCGGCACCGTGAGCGCCAGCACCGCCTGCACCGCGGCCGGCGGGCGCGCGCCGCCGCCGCCGTCGTCCATGCCGTCGGCCAGCACGTCGGCCGGCAGCCGGTCGCGCAACAGCACGGCGGCTTCCGGCAGCCGGTTTTCCCAGAGCGCGAGCGTGCCCTGCAGATCGCGGAGGTTGTCGGGGCGGAGCGTCTCCCAGGCCTTGAGGTGCGCGCGCGCCGCGGCGTTGTCGCCGCAGCGCAGGTACGCCAGCATGTGGTGCTCGTAGAGCAGCGAGAGCCCGCGGTCCAGCGCCAGGAGCTGATCGAAAGCCTGCACCGCCTTGTGCGAGTCGTTCTGCGTCGCCGAGTGCGTGTAGATCTCGCTGATGAAGTAGAGCGCGTCCGCGTTGCGAGGGTCTTCGGCGAGGACCTGCTGCAGCGCGGGCAGGCCCGCGCGCGAGTTGTCCTCCAGGAAGTAGGCGTGCGCCGCCTTCAGCAGGAGCTGGATGTTCGGCGGCAGGCGCTCGCTGAACGCGGCCGCGCGGTCGATGGCCGTGTCCGTCTCCTCGAAGTGGCCCGTCCAGACCAGCGCCATGGCGAGCCGGAACTGCGCCAGTGCGAACGCCGGGTCGATGGCAGTGGCTTCCTTCAGCGAGACCACCGCGTCCGCGGGGTGGTTGCGCTGCAGCGCTTCGAGGCCGCGGATGAACGCGCGGAAGGCCTCCACCGACGTGGTGAGCTGCTGGTCGAGCGCGCGCCGCTCCACGTCGGACATCGCGGGCTCGCGCAGCGTGTCGCGCACCTGCCGGCCCAGCGCGGCCGCCATCGCGAACACGTCCGCCAGCGCCGTGCCGCGCGCCTGGTGCGACCCGAGCGTGCGGCCGGTGGCGACGTCCACGACCTCGGCCGTCGCCACCAGCGTCTCGCCGCTGCGCCCGACCTGCCCGAGGATCATCGTGTCCACGCCCGCGCCGTGCGCGACGGCGGTGGCGATCGAGCGGTCCACGCGCCCGTCCTCGTGCCCGAGCTCGCGCGCCACTTCGTAGAGGCGCTGCTGGCTCACCATCGGGACGCCGCTGCCGGAGCCCAGCTGCGTGGTGAGCAGCCGGGACAGCATGTCCGCGAGCTGCTCCTTGTCCCCGGGATCCTGGACGTTCTCGAAGGACATGACCGCGGCCAAGTGCGGGAGCGCCGGCGCGCCCGTCGCCGCGACGCCCGAGAACGGCGAGGCCGCGGCCGACGTGCCGGAGCCCGCGCCCGACGGCGGCGCCGAGGCCGGCAGCGCGGGGCCCGTCACGGGAGCCGCCGCGAAGGGCGCCCCGACGCGATCGTCCCGCCACCACGCGAAGAGCGCGACCAGCAGCGCGCACCCGACGAAGGCGAGGCCCGCGCGCGTCGCGGGCGCGGCGGACGGCGCAGGCGTCGCGGCGGACGGCAGTGCGGGCTCGGTGGACGTGGCCGACGCGGACACCGCACGAGAGATCGGACCGGCCGCGGCCAGCGCAGAGCCCGCGCGCGCGTGCACCGTCGGCCGAGGCGCGGGGACGGCATGCGCCTGCGGGCCGCGCGCCTGCGGGCCGGGCGAGGGCGGGCCGGGCGAGGGCGGCGTGCCGGGACCGGACCCCGCCGGCATCACCGGCGCCGCGGCGAAGAGCCCGGTGTCTGTCGCGCGCTGGAGCTGGCGCAGGTCCGCGGCCAGGTGCGCGAAATCCTGGTAGCGCTCCTCGGGACGCTTGCGCAGCGCGCGCGCGACGATGGCGAGGAAGTCCTCCGGCAGGTCCGGGCGCTGCCCGTGCAGCGACGCGGGCTCCGCGTGGATGACCGCCTGCAGCGTCTCCTGCGGCCCGAGGCCGCGGAAGGCGGCGCGCCCGCACGCCATCTCGTGCAGCAGGCTCCCGAACGAGAAGACGTCGGTGCGCTGGTCCACGCTCCGGCCCAGCGCCTGCTCGGGCGACATGGCCTCGGGCGTGCCGGAGATGGTGCCGCTGAGCGTGATCGCGGGCTCGGTCGCGCGCGCCGCGATCCCGTCCGCGCCGTCGGCGGGGGACTCCGCGCCGGGCTCGCGCGGGCCGCGCGCGTGCACGAGCTTGGCCAGCCCGAAGTCCAGCAGCTTGGGCAGCCCGCGCGCCGTGACCATCACGTTGGCCGACTTGATGTCGCGGTGCACGAGGCCGCGCTCGTGGGCGTGGGCCAGCGCGTCGGCCAGCGGCACCGCGATGTCCACCAGCGCTTTCAGCTCCAGCGGCCGCCCGGCGATGCGCTCCCGCAAGGTGCGCCCCTCCACGTACTCGAAGGCGATGAAGTCGCGCCCGTCGGCCTCGCCGATCTCGTGGATGGTGGTGATGTTGGGATGGTTGAGGCTGGCCGCGGCGCGTGCCTCGTGCAGGAAGCGCGCGCGCCGGTTCGGGTGCTCGGCGAGATCCGCGGGCAGCACCTTGAGCGCGACCTGGCGGTCGAGCAGCGGATCGTGCGCGAGGTAGACCTCGCCCATGCCGCCGGTGCCGAGCAGCGAGCGGATGCGGTAGCGGCCGAGGCGTTCGGGGCGCGAGGCGGCCACGAGGGCCGGAGGGCGATCCCAGTCGTCCGGGCCGAGGGTCGGCGCCGCCATGAGCGCGCCGGCCCTCGGCCCCGCCGCGAGCAGCGAGCGGACCTCGCGGTCCAGGTCGTGGTCCTCGCCGGCCTCGCGCTCCAGCAGCTCCTCGCGCTCGCGGCCCTGCAGCTCGAGCGCGTCGGCGAAGACGGACTTGATGCGCTCCCAGCGCGCCGCGTCCGTCTCGTCCGTCATGACAGTCCCCGGGCGTGTCCGGTCCCGCCGCGCGTCGGGATCCGGGTTGGCACCGGTGTCTCCCGGAAGGATTCTAACCTGCACTCCCGCGACGAAGGCCGTGAGACGCGCAGGCCGGACTGGCGCGGCCGCGCCGCATGGGCGACGCTGCACGGCGTGCGCCCTGCGGGCTCCGACCCGCGACGCCCTGCACGTCGGACCGTGAACACGAGGGACGAGAGCCTGATGACTGGCGCAGGTGCGGACGGGATGCGGCCGGATCCGGGACACCTGACCCGCATCCTGCGCGAGGTCGCCGCGGGCCGGGCCCTGCCCTCCGACGCGCTGCTGCCGCTCGTGTACGACCAGCTCCGCGCCATCGCGCGCCAGCGGCTGCGCCAGGAGCGCGCCGGGCACACGCTGAATGCGACCGCGCTCGTCCACGAGGCCTACCTGCGCCTCGCGGGCGATGCGGCGCTGCCCTGGGAGAATCGCGCGCACTTCTTCGGCGCCGCGGCGCGCGCGATGCGGCGCATCCTCATCGATCACGCGCGCAAGCGCGGCCGGCTGAAGCGCGGCGGCACGAGCGCGCACCAGGTGCCGCTGAGCCTGCTCGACCTCGCCGCGGACGCGGACGCCGCCGACGTGCTGGCCGTGGACGACGCCGTGGAGAGGCTCTGCGCCCGCGACCCGCGGATGGGGGAGATCGTGCACCTGCGCTTCTACGCGGGGCTCTCGGTGGAGGAGACCGCGGCCGCGCTGGACATCTCGGACCGCACGGTGCGCCGCGACTGGAACCTGGCGCGCGCCTGGCTCGCGCGCGAGCTGGAGCGCTGAGGAGGAGACGGGGTCGATCTGCCCCTGCCCGCGAGTCCCCGTCGCGTGCGCCGCGACGCACGCCTATACTCGCGCCGCTTCGCGACCTCGGGAAAAAGGAGTGCATCGATGGACGCATGGGGACCGCTCGCACCACGCTTCGGCAAGCCCGCAGCGGTGCGTCGCCTGCTCGCACTCGACGGGGGCGGCATCCGCGGCATCATCACGCTGCAGGTGCTGCTCGAGCTGGAGACCCAGCTGCGCGCGTCGATGCGGCGCGGCCCCGACTTCCGGCTCTGCGACGCCTTCGATTACATCGCGGGCACGAGCACCGGCGCGATCATCGCGGCGGGCCTCGCGCGCGGGAAGTCCGTGGAAGAGCTCATCGGCTTCTACCGCGAGACGGGCCCGCTCATGTTCGACAAGCGCTGCCTGCTCGCCCGCTACAAGAGCCTGTACCGGAACGAGCCGCTCGCCGAGCAGCTCCGGGTCGTGTTCGGCGCGGAGACGGACCTGTCGCCGCAGCACCTGCGCAGCCTGCTGCTCGTCGTCACGCGCAATGCATCGACGGACTCGGCCTGGCCGGTGAGCAGCAACCCGCTGGCGAAGTACAACGACGTCGCGCGCAAGGACTGCAATCTGAAGATCCCGCTGTGGCAGCTCGTGCGCGCCAGCACCGCCGCGCCCATCTTCTTCCCGCCCGAGGTCCTGCCGTGGGATGACTCGGATCCGGCGAAGACCTTCCTGTTCCAGGACGGCGGCATGACGCCCTACAACAACCCCGCATTCCTGCTTTACCGCATGGCCACGCTGCCGGAGTACCGGCTGCGCTGGGCGACGGGCGAGGACGCGCTCATGCTCGTCTCGGTGGGCACGGGCACCGCGCCCGCGATCGACGGCGACGTCGCCAACCCGGGGCGCAACATCGGCTCCACGCTCATGGACCTGCCCAGCTCGCTGATGAGCGGCTCCAAGGCGGACCAGGACATCAGCTGCCGCATGGTCGGCCGCTGCGTGCACGGCGCTCCGATCGATCGCGAGCTCGGGGACCTCATCCCGCGCGATGAGCGCGAGGAGAGGGTTCCGCTGGACCGGGGCCTCGGCCGGGCTTTCCTCTACGCGCGCTACGACGCCGACCTCACGCCGGCGGGGCTGCAGAAGCTGGGTCTCGGCGGGCTGGACCCGGCGCGCGTCGCCTCGCTGGATGCCATCGACGCCCTCGACGAGATGAGCCACGTGGGCAAGGCCGTGGCCCGGGAGATCCGCGTGAGCGACTTCGGAGCCCTCGTCGGCCCGACCGCCTGAGTCGCATGCGCGCCTTCATCGTCAGGCCGTTCGGCACGAAGAGCGACATCGACTTCGAGCGCGTGGAGCGCGAGCTCATCCTGCCGGCGCTGCAAGCGGTCGGCCTCGACGGCGGGACGACGGCGCAGAATCGCGCGCAGGGGAACATCCGCGCGGAGATGTTCCAGCTGCTGGTGACGGCCGATCTCGTCATCGCGGACCTGTCGATCCACAACGCGAACGTCTACTACGAGGTGGGGATCCGCCACGCGCTGCGCGACCGGCGCACGTTCCTGCTGAGCAGCCGTGCGGAGCCCTGGCCCTTCGACCTGAAGACCGACCGCTGTCTCCTGTACGACGCGAAGCAGCCGGCTGCCGCGCTGGCCGAGCTGGTGGCCGGGCTGAGGGCGACGCTCGGCCAGGACCGCACCGACAGCCCGGTGTTCGCGGAGCTGCCCGGCCTCGTCGTGCAGGACCCGGTGAAGTTCGAATCGGCGCCGGGAGAGTTCCGCGAGGAGGCGGAGCGCGCGGCGAGCGAGGGGGACTTCGGGCACCTCGCGCTGCTGGGGCACGAGGCGCACTGGTTCTCGTGGGCCCGGCAGGGCCTGGCCATCGTCGGAGAGCTGCAGTTCGGTCACAAGCGCGTGCAGGAGGCGATCGTCACGTGGGAGGCCCTGCGCGCCTTCGACCAGGACGATCTGCCGGCCAACCAGCGCCTCGCGACACTGTTCCAGAAGTCCGGGATGCTCCTGCGCTCCGACCATGCCGCCCAGCGCGCGCTGGGCCATCCGCGCTGCACGGACAGGGAGCACGCGGAGACGTGCGCGCTGATCGGCAGCAATGCGAAGCTGCGCTGGCGGCACGAGTGGGAGGGCCTTCCGGAGCACGAGCGCCGCGCCGCGGCGCTGCGCTCGCACGCGCTGTCGGAGGCGATCGGCTCCTGCCGCAGGGGTTTCGATCACGATCTCAACCATTCCTACTCCGGCCTCAACGCGCTGGCGCTGATCACGCTGCAGAGCGAGCTGGCGCTGGCGGAGCCGGCCGCATGGGCGAGGGACTTCCCGAGCCCGTCGCGAGCCGCTGCGGCGCTGGAGGATCTGCGGGACGAGCGCCAGCGCCTCGCGGGAGCGGTGGCGATGGCGCTGCACGCGGCGCAGCGCGCGCACGAGTCCAGGCGCGAGCACGATCCGTGGCTCGAGGCGAGCCGCGCCGACCTGGCGCACCTCACCAGCGAGAATCCGGACCAGGTGGCCGAGGCCTATGCCGCCGTCCGGAAGCTGCTCGGGCCGCTCGAGGCGAGCATCGTCCGCGAGCAGCTCCTGATCTTCGAGCGGCTCGCCGTGCGCCCGGGCCTGACGGCGGCCGCGCTCCGGGGGCTCGGTCCGGAGACCGTTCCGGAGCCGCCGCCGCGCGTGCTCCTGTTCACCGGCCACCGGCTCGACGCAGGCGTCCGCCTGGAGGCGTCGGGCAAGCCCTCGCCGCGCTTCCCGGCCTCGGCGGTGCCGAAGGCGCGCCGCATGATCGCGGAGGCGGTGCAGCGCGAGCTCGCGAGCGCGCCGGGCGAGGCGTGGCTGGGCGTCGCCGGCGCCGCGTCGGGCGGCGACATCCTCTTCCATGAGATCTGCGCGGAGCTCTGCATTCCCCGCGACGTGCTGCTGGCCGCGCCCCGGGAGCTCTACGTGCGGAAGTCCGTGGCGGATGCCGGGCCGGAGTGGGTGGCGCGCTTCGACGCCGTCTGCGCGCACCAGCCCGTGAGGCTCCTCGGCGAGTCGCTCGAGCTGCCGCGCTGGCTGAGCGGACGGCAGGGCTACTCCGTCTGGGAGCGCAACAACCTGTGGACGCTGTTCCACGCGCAGCGCGGCGGCACCGAGCGCGTGACGCTCATCTCGCTGTGGAACGGCAAGGACGGTGACGGGCCCGGCGGCACGGCCGACATGGTGCGCCGGGCCGTGGAGCGCGGCGCGCGCCACGTCGCGCTCGACGCCGCGGCGCTGCTCGCGCCGTGACGCGCGGCGCGCGGGCGCGACCGGCGCCGGGCGGCACCCTCCGCTAGAGCAGCTCGCCGCGCGCGCCGAGCAGCTTCTCGCGGACCAGCGGCATCGGCAGCGGGCCCAGCCTGATGAAGGTGTCGTGGAAGCCCTGCAGCGTGTACGCGGGGCCGAGCTTCGCCGCGTAGTCGGCGCGCAGCTTGAGGATCGCGAGCTTGCCCAGCGTGTAGTAGCCGTAGAGCGGGTCGTTGCTGCCGCGCTTCGCCTCCGAGAGCGCGACCGGCGCGGGCTGGTGGGCCTGCGTCTCGAAGAGCTGCTGCGCCTGCTCCACCGTCAGGCCCTGCGTGTGCATGCGGATGCCGACGAGGCAGCGCACGTCGCGCAGCAGCGCGTCCTGCAGCTGCGCGAGGCGGTAGACAGGCTCGCCGGCGTGGAAGCCCTCGTCGAGCATCATCTGCTCCGTGTAGTGCGCCCAGCCCTCGACGTTCGTGTTCGCGCCGAAGACCTTGCGCACGTCGCCCGGGAACTCCTTCGCCCACAGGAATTGCAGGTAGTGGCCGGGATAGACCTCGTGCACCGACACGTTCGTGATCGAGGCGAAGTACCACTGCCGCATGAAGTCGGCCTGCCTGTCGGCGGGCCAGCGCGGGTCGGGCAGCGTCATGTTGTAGTAGGCCTGCTGCGCGCGGGTCTCGAAGGGGCCGGGCGTGTCCATGGACGCGGAGGTCGTGGAGCGCTGGAAGGGCGGCGTCTCCTGCACCCGCGCCGGGCTCGACTCCGGGATGGTGAGGATGTGCCGCGCGACGATGAACTCGCGCAGCGAGTCGAGCGTGTCCTGCGTGGTGGCCAGCAGCGCCGACGGCGCCGGGTGCTGCGCCTCGACCTCCGCCAGCACCTCGTCGGCCGGCTTGCGCGGGTCGATGAGCCGCGCCGTCGCCACGAACTGCGCCTCGTTCGCGAGCCGGTCGGCCTCCGCCACGTCGAGCAGGCGCTCCAGCGGCAGGTCCACCAGCTCCGTGGCCGCGAGCAGCCTGCGGTAGGTGTCGGCGCCCAGCGCGAAGTCGCCCTGCGAGCGCGGCAGCAGCTCCGTCTCCAGCCACAGCTTGTAGGCGCCGAGCGCGGCGATGACGGCGTCGTTGCTCGCCTTGAACTCCGCGACGAGCGCCGCGTCGGTGACGGCCTTGAAGGCCAGCGGCAGGTCGTCGCGGAAGAAGCTCGCGTTGCCGTCCACCTGCTCGATCGCGATCTGCGTGAAGACGCGCGGCGGGTTCTTCAGGTTGCTGCGCGCGAGCTGCAGGAGCGCCGGCATCTTCTTCTCGCGGGCGATGACCAGCGCCAGGCGCTCGGCGGGCGGCGCGAAGGCGCGCTTCATGAGGATGTAGGCGGCATTGGTGATCGCGCCGGAGTAGCTGTCCGGATCGCGCTCCCAGTTGCGGATCACGTCCAGCTGGAGCACGCGTGCGTCCAGCTGCGCGCGCAGGAACTCGCGGTCCAGCCGCGCGTCCTGCGAGAGCGAGGACGGCCCGATGGCATCCAGCCGCGCCGCGAAGGCGCGCGCGTCCGCGACCTGCGCGGCGATCGTCGCGGCGAGAAGTCCTCGAGCTGGTCGTCGTGGTCGTGGATGCCGAGGTACGTCGCGTTGGTCGGCCCGCGCCGGAACGTGTCGCGCAGGATCTCCTGCACGAGCGCCGCGAAGGCCGCGTCGCCGGCGCTGCCCGACGGCGCGGCGGTGCGTTGCGCTGCGGGCACCGGCTCCGCTGGCGCGGCGTGGCAGCCGGCGGCGAGGGCGAGAAGGAGAACGGACAACACGGAACGCGTGGCGTGCTTCGGCATGCGGCATATCCTACGCAGCCCCGCACCGCAGCGAGCTCCGCGGCGGCGCCGAAGGCATGGAGAGGACATGAAGAGCCGCCCCGGATCACGCCGCGCTCTGCTGCTGACGGCGCTCCTCCTGGCCGCCTGCGCGCCGCGCGAAGCACCGCTCGTTGCGCCCCCGCTGGACGTCGAGCAGACCCACGCCATCTTCGCCGCCGCGATCGAGTTCACTGCTCAGGCAGAGGGTGGCGCGCTGCCCTTCGCGGCCGGGACGCGCACCGAGTCCTGGGATCTCCTCGGCCACTCCGCCAGGCCGGAGCCGGCGATGCAGGGCATCGATCCAGGCTGGGTGGAGTCCCGGCCCGGACTCGACGCCGCGCCGTGCGCCATCGACGTGGCGCTGCTCGGCCAGACGGCCGCGAAGGTGGTGCAGCTCACCGGCGACGAGCAGCAGCACCTGCGCTCATTCGGCTATTCGCAGAGCGATGAAGAGATCCGAGCCGTGCACGGTGCGCGCTCCGCGATCCATCTCTCGCGACCTTTGGTCACGCCCGCCGGCAATCGTGCCGTGATCTCCGTCGGCG
>Ga0193753_10000421_pt1 | contig 42201 bp, 71 predicted proteins | sample H1c2metaG_FD_144925 | JGI IMG/M metagenome (GOLD analysis project Ga0193753, IMG submission 144925) | Soil microbial communities from a riparian zone of the East river system, Colorado, United States - H1c2 | ecosystem: Environmental > Terrestrial > Soil > Riparian zone | place: USA: East...
GAGACCCGAAAACAATAATAAGGGCCGGGGCGGGATACCTCTTGACAAATGGATCAAAAAATATTTATGCTAAGCAAAGCAACACATAAATATTTTTTGATCCATTTGTCAAGAGGTATCCCGCCCCGGCCCTTATTATTGTTTTCGGGTCTCTATATCACATTATTTTATTGACATAACAGGGATTATTTATTTGTTTCGCTATGCGCTTTATCTAGTCGCGATTGCATATGGCTTGCGGACGGTTTGCACTGGCTTTGCGCTTCGTCCCTACCTGCTATCATCCGGCCCCGGCATGTGGCTTGCGGACGGTTTGAACTGGCTTTGCGCTACGCTATGGCAATGGTTCCCAATTCCTCACTTGACACTTGACGACCATTTCCATTAGTCTCGGTTTCAACATCGCAGTAACGGCCCATAGCGGCCCCAAACTCGCAATAGGAGATTTACCCCATGTTCAATACGATCCCTGATACAAAAGACTCGCTCCTCCTAACTGACATCTACAAACCAAAGCGGACAGCTGATTTCGTCGGACTGGAAAAGCCTAAAAAACTCGCCCTGGCACTGGCAAAAAAGCCCTTCAGCTCTTATTACATCTTTCGCGGACCGTCTGGAATTGGAAAGACAACTTTCGCCTTTGCTATGGCTGAAGAGATTGGAGCGGAGGTGCATCATATTCCTTCAAAATTTTGCACTGAAGCGGAGCTGGAGCGAACCCACAGTGAATGCTTTTATATGCCATCACAGGGAAAAAGATTTCATATGATTATCATCGACGAAGCGGACCTAATGACGAAAGCATCGCGCGATTGTCTCCTTTCGATGATGGATGGAACGAGACCAGCTCCAGACACAATTATCGTCATGACATCAAATGACGTGGAAAAATTCGAAGATAGATTTATCTCACGATGCCAGTCTTACAACTTCAGCTCACAAGCCACGCAGAAAGACTCAGCAGCCTTACTCGCGCGCGTATGGGCCGCTGAAGCTCCAAAGGATGCAATCGCGCCAAACTTCGCGCGGATTGTAAAAGATGCCAGCTCTAATATCCGTATGGCTCTTAACGCACTTCAGCAAGAATTAACGCTTGTTTCGTAAAATTTGCTAACCATTTCACGTCATGTTCGTATATAGTTATAGTTATAGTTATTCAACGTTAACGGCCCATAGCGGCCCCAAACTTCACCAACAGGAGATTCCACAAATGCGTTCCTTTAACTCATCCTTCGTCAACGTCCTAGATGCATCTCAGCTCCGTTCTCTAGTACCGTCCGCTTATGCAACGGCCCCACATGCATCGCGTTCCTCTCGCTACGCTTACATTCCTACGTCTGAAGTGATCGACGGTTTGATGGCTGAGGGGTTCGCACCTTTTAAGGCTGTGCAATCCAAGTCCCGCATCGAAGGTAAAACAGAATTTACAAAACACATGATTCGGTTCCGCCATGCGGATGCTATCGCGCGCGCGGACGGCAATATTCCTGAAGTTGTGCTGATTAACTCGCATGATGGAACATCCGCTTATAAGCTGCTATCCGGTATCTTCAGAATGATTTGCACTAATGGTTTGATTGTTTGCGAAAAGAATCTTGGCGAGCTATCTATTCACCATAAGGGAAATATCGTTAATCAGGTGATCGAAGGTAGTTTCGAAATTATCGGACAATCTCAGAAAGCTCTCGGCACGATTGAAAATTGGTCAGCGCTGCAACTCACGTCAGGGGAACAAAATGCATTCGCGGAAGCGGCCCATTCTCTCCGCTTCGCTGATTCAGACGGCAAAATTGATACTCCCATCACTGCGGCCCAATTGTTAACTCCGCGTCGTATGGCGGATCGGTCTGAAAATTCAGCCTGGACGCGTCCAGCACCTGACCTGTACCGCACTATGAATGTAGTGCAGGAGAACGTCATACGCGGAGGATTGTCCGCGCGTGCAATGGGTGACGGTCGGACGCGCGGACGCATGGTAACTACGCGCGAAGTACGCGGGATAGATCAGGATGTCCGCTTGAATCGCGCTCTCTGGCAGTTAGCAGAACGTATGGCGGAACTGAAGGGAGTTAAATCAGCGGCTTAACGCAGATGGAAGCGGAGACTGTGAAAAGTCTCCGCTTTAATGCGGCGGTATCGTCCAAAGCCGATACGCTAAACGTCAACGGCCCATTGCGGCCCCAAACAAAAGGAGCATGTCTTATGCCTCATTTCAAGTTTGCCTCTATCGCGCATTCATCAAAGTACGGCTATGCGTTCGATTCCTCTTCTTATAGCAACTCTGAAAGCCACTCTGAAAGCCATCCTAACTTTCGCCAATTTGAAACGTACGGTGACGGTCTCACCCAACATTCGGGTGACTGGAGTGTGACTCTTGAATACCTCACGGATTATCTTCAATCCCTGGGAGCTGCGATGCTCACAAACGAAGAGTTGACAGATGCGGTTTCCTTCTTAGTAACTCGGCATCCTGACGCGGATAAAATCGCGTTTGCCGCGTCGGTCGTCTACAAAGATTCAGATGGGGAGTGGAGTAAACGTAGGTATTACTCTTCGCAATTGCAGAAGGTTGGCGGTCGGGCCAAAGAACATGATAACCGCTTCACTGAGCTAACGCGCTATCAGGATGGCTCACGTGCATCAATCTTCCGCATCGTTACATTGGAGTATGCATATGGTTTAGAGCGGTTTCAAAACGATGAAGCAATCCGCGATTGGGCTTTTGCTCAAAAGAAGTTTGTTGAAATCGGTGAAGGTTTGCCCAAGTGGTTTGATGGCAATAACAGAAAACTCTGCAAACTCCGTGATGCGCTTTCCGTTTGCCGCTTGTTGGCTGAGGCTTTGCGTAACCGTAACAATGCGGAGTCCATGCTTAATCATTACAAGCATTGCGTCTCCGTAGAAGCGGCCCAAGCTGCGGAGTCTGAAACTGTTATTGACATCCTGGCGTCCTGATTTGACGCGGAGAAATCCTCCGCGTTATAATCTAGTTATAGTTATTGTTATTGACGGCCCCATAGCGGCCCCAAACTCTGAAGGAGATTTCATAAAATGATGTTCCTTACTCTTACCCCATCCAATAGCGAAAACGTTGCGGATTCCTATATGTTCGTCATCGGCAAAGATGTTGAAGCGGCCCAACCTTACCGTATGATCGGTTCGCCTATGCGCTTCGCATCCTTGCGCGATGCGGTAGAAGCGGCGGCATTCTGCGGTTATACGGTTTACCCTGACGGTCAGGTGATGTTCTTGCCTGACCTTGAACCCCAGTCATCTCTATTCCTCCGCGATGATGCATAAACGTTAACGGCCCATAGCGGCCCCAAACTCTAAAAGGAGATTTCAAGATGTCCGCTTTTGTCGTTTCAGATAATCATATTGATGCACTCGTTACGGTGGCAATTTTCGGCGTGTCCGGTCGAACTGCCACATCTGGAATGTGGTGCGGCCCTTACGTATTCAATAATCGCGCATCCGTCTATTCCGCTGATCGCCTGGGGGCGATGCTGCTAAACGAGAATGTTCTCAGCGTCCAAGCTCGCTATCCTAATGATTCCGTCCAAGTGACGAAATACACCTATCCCCTGGGTAACACTACGCCTTATATGTCCGCAGTAGCGGCGCTTAAGCTGGTTAAATGCTATGAATATCAGGCTTGCGAGCATGACGGCTGGGACACATCCGATGCGAAAAAGTTTTGCGCTGCTCTTACGGGAGCGCTCATTGACGCGTTGCCTGGGTATGACGCTGCTCCCTGGGCGCTCGACTAAAACCGTTTGGGTCGGATCAATCATCCGGCCCGACAAAGAAGGAGAATTTTAAAATGGATTACCGCGAAGGGATGCAGGTCTTACGGGCTGCGCGTCTCCACGCTCCGGCAATCGTTCAAATGAATGGTCAATATTTTGTGTTTTCTCGGACGAAGTTAATCAGCTCCGGCGCATCCGTCTACGATGCGCTGGATGCTGGCGGCTTTCTGGTTCCCCAGAATGCTCCCACGCTGATCTTTACCGCGTATCAGCATGACGTAAACCTTGGCCAAGAAAAACAGGCGGTAGCGAAATCGTCCAAGATGGCGCAACGAATTGCGAATGCGCTTAACGAATACATACCTGGAATCAGAAAGGTTTAACCGCGTCGGTCGGCGCGTCATCCGGCCAAAAGGAAAAATCAAAATGTTCTACAAAATTGCTGCTCTCGCCTTGGTCTCCGCTGGTCTCACACTCCACGCGCAAACATCCACCACTCAATCCCACTGTGACAACTTTGGAAATTGCACATCCACCACTCAGTCTCAGCCCGATCCCTGGGCGGCGGCGCGTCAACGAAATCAGGAAATGGAAGAGTCCAATCGGCGCAATCAGGAAAGGCTTGCGGAGACTCAACGTCAACTAAACCAGCCTCGCATGTGTACCGTGTCCGTAATTGAGAATGGCGTGGTCGTCGTTAGATCGGCTCCCTGCCAGTAGCAATGCTGCTCCTGAAACTCTGGCTTTACCCTTCGCTTTTCGGCGGTGCTGTCCTGCTCTTGGTCGCTCTCTACAACTTCATCCGTCAATTGTGGAACTAAACCACTCCCAATTGACCGCAGATTAGGGCTGGGAACGCTTCCCAGCCCTTCCGTTCGTCTTGGGTGGTGGTTTGTATCCTCCGGCGTCCGCTGGCGCGGCTGTGGGCGGTTTCTTCACTATCCGCATTCGGCTTCGCAACGCTCGGGCCTTGTCATCCTCTTCGCGGCATGGGCAACGGTGGCCGTTGGCGTTTCCTGATCCTCCGCATTGGTCGCAGTCGATTCGCATTTATTCCTCGTCCGTCAGTCCGTACCGTTCTTTAGTGCTTTCACCGCGTTTCCTCCACGGATTCGTCTCTGATCCAAAGTTCTCATCCCAATACCTGGCTAGTTCGGTGCGGTGTTTCGCTAGGGCTTTGTTCCAGCGGTAGAGCAACCGCGTCTGTGCCGCAAACGCGATTGCCACGCAGATGTAGAGAGTGGTGATCGCGTAACTCTTGGGGATGTGCCGGGCCACAAGTGGGCCGAAAAGAAACTGCGTGATCGTTGTTCCAAGGGCAAATCCTAGTCCGAGTGCGCCTATATAGAAACGGTACTTGCTGGGGTATCCGTCCACGGTTATCGGCTCGCGGGGGGGGATAGGGGCGGTAGGTATCCCATCCCGTTGCAGGGGCCGCATGAGTGGTTCGTCTTTGCGTTCCATCCGCTCCCGTCGCAGCTCCCGCAAGCTGTCACAATTCCCTTCCCCTTGCACTTCGAGCATTTCGGGCTTGGCTTTCCCATCTTCGTCATTCGTCGGCATCCGCATTTCCCTTTCTTTTCCGGCTGGAGTGCTGCTGCTGCTATGTCGCTGGTCTCCATAACCGTACCCTCCTGTGAAGTCGTGACAGTTACCGCAATATCCCCACCGTTCGTCTTCGTCGCTGTAGCTCGTCCGCCAGCATACGGGACAGGTGAAGCTCATACTGGCGGCTCTTCCTGGGGATCGTCCGGCTCTAACAGAATTTGCAAAGCGAAGGTCTTCGCATATTCCGCCATCCCAACGGTGTGAGTGTGGCCGCAGTTCGATCTGATACAGACATCGCCACTGGTATCCGTCCAAACAACCAAGACGGCCTCCGGCTCTCCATGCTGGCCAAATTTCTCCATCACGTTTATCAGCATCTCTGTGCCTGTCATTGGGTCGGTCCTTTTATCGGTCCATGCATCGGTTCGCTCATGAAGGTCTCGATGGGTTCGCGGTCCAGCTCGGCGCGGAACTTGCGAAACTCCAGCATGATCGCTGCTAGTGCGCCCTCGGGAAAGTCCACTCTGTCGAAGAATTTCACCATCATCGCGTCGGCCTCGATCCGCGCGGCCTGAACGAGAATGTCATTGGCTATATTCCGCGCTGCGGCCACGGTCAATTGTGCGCTAGCGTCGTCAAGCGTCAAGACGATATAGGGCTGCTTGTTGCGGACGGCTACGATTCCCTCCACGCTTATATTCTGTCGCTCGCTCGTCATCCTCGGCCTCCGCTGTGCCGGGTAGATACGTGAAAGCTTAACCATCTCCAGCGATTCCACGGCTTGATGTGCTGCGGTGGCCGCTCGTCGCAGTGTGGGCATGTGCAGGGTACGCCGATGTGATTACCGTAGCGTCGTGCCGTAAACAAATGCTGCGACTCGGGCGGCAAACAACCTCGGAGGTAAGTCATGTTCATACGCCACGCTGCGGCATAGTTCTTGGAATCTGCCGGAGGTAACTGCAATAAGGGCTTCGGGGATGCCATCTGTATGACCTTGCCAGTCTTCTTTGTGGCCGTTGCTGGGGGCTGCGATGGTGATGGTTTGCGCTTGGCTTGGCTCAATTTCTCTCCTCTGGTTTATGTTGGGTCGTAGGGCTGTGATTTGGTCGTGCTTCTTACGTATATGCAGGGCTAGACCGCCTTGGTTCTTCCCCACAAATTCGCATCGTGGACACTGGAACGCGAAATTTTCGGCTTTTGGATGATCTCCGGCCTTCATCTGCGCGGCTTTCAGTTGTTCGGCCATATGCTTGGTTCCAACATGGACGGAAAGACCTTGCGCGGTTTTGGCCGGGAATCCGCAGTAGGGGCATTGGTTCGGCTTCGGATTCGCTGGCGGCTGATTCGCTTTCAGATATTTATTAACCAGTACGGATCGTGATATGCCTCCAATGCCGTGAGCCTTCTGGCGGTGAACGGCCAACAATTGCGGGGTTGTGTAAATCATCGGGCAGTCGATACAGCTAAACATCTTTTTTTTAGTCGTCAAGCGTTCTCCTTTTGGGCTTTCTCTTTTGCGCGTTGCCCCCACTCCATCCCCAGCCGAAAAGCCTCCTCCGGCGCGGGGTGGGTGCGGCCAAATATGGGGTGCTCGGTATCGAACAATTCATATATCTTGTCTGCGAAGTCGGCGGGGTAGTAACCACAGTAATATCCGATGTTGTTTAGAACGATCTTCTTAGCCTCGGCGCGTTTGTACTCCAGCACCTTCACCATCTCGTCTACCTGCTCCTTGACGATGGCGGCGGCCTTGGCTTTGGTGAAGTCGTCGGCGGCGGCGAGCTGCATGATTTCACTAAGGCTTCGCATCGGGCTTTCTCCTCCTGAATTGCTCGGCCTTCACGCAAGTAGCCCAATGCGAGACGGCGGGGCTGTCCATCTCTGCCATCGGGTTCATCGGCATGGTCGCGCCTCGCGGCGTGTTCCACAGCTCCATCGGCTCTCCGCAAGGACATGTCTTCATGGCGGCAAACGTGTAGCCGTCCTCTAGCATCTCGGCTTTGGTCGCGGGGAATGGCATCAGATTTCTCCTTTCCAAACTCCGAAACTTGGATCGGGGCCGCTGGGTCTGCGCGGTTGGCGTGGTCGCTTTGGTTTGGCTTCTGTAGCGGCTTCGGCCTTTTCTTTTGCCCTGAAGTTATGCACTCTTATTCTGTTTTTTTCTAATGCAATTTGCCGTGTCGCCATCTCGCGGTATTTTCCAGCGTTCAGCACAATCCAACCTCCAGAGACGCGCTCTATTCTTCTACCCTCAAAATCTTGTTGCGGGTCGATCTTGTCGGGCGATTCTAGTATCTCGACGCATCGAGCTGTTTCCTTTGGGGTTTTATTTGCCCTTCGTGCAAGATTGTGGATACTGCCGAACTTACAAAAGCCTGTCTCATCCATCGATGCCAGTAGCGTTACCCACACTCTTACAACTCCATCGTCTTCCAGCCATATCGAAGAATCTAAGATCGACGTAAATAACTTGTTGTACATGAGCAACATAATACCGAACCATTACGTGTAATGCTATGTAATGTTTTGTCCGCCATCAAAGCATATGCAAATCATTAATACCCCCCAAACCCCCCTTTTAGGAAAAGGGGGGCGCGTTGGCTACTCCCATGTTGCATCCTCTCCAATCGTGTACAGCAAAAACCTCCTCCACTTGGGCGGGATGAGGCATTGCAATTTCAACTCCTCGCCCCACACCAGATGCATTTACGCTTTGACACTTGCCGCGCCTTTCTTCTTCGCTGGCTTCTTCGTTACGGGCTTGTCGTCGCCTCCATGCTGCGGCTCCGGCTCATCGTTCACGGCCTTGACTTCGCCTTCTTCGAGGTACACGCCAACGTCTCCGGTTTCGTCCACAACCTCTACGAACAACTGGAAGTCTTCCTTCATGCACCTTTCTGCAATGATCGCCATGCTTAAACTATCGAGCAAGCTACCATCCTTGATCCGCATCACGCGAAGCTCGGGGTTGTCTGCCATGCCGATAGCAACGCTGGCGCGTATCTGATCGGCGTTCGATACCTGGCCAAACGGTAAGCCTTCAAAGATAACTTCCTCATTGCCGAACGCCAGGCCGGGGATGGGAAATTTGGCCTCTTCGATGGCCTTGGTCTGCTTGGTCTCCAGCTCGTCCAGCATGTCCGATATGGTGTCCACGCGCTTGCTGATGCCGTCAATCTCCTTTTGCAGCTCGTCACGCTGGCCGCGCTTGTCGATGGCTGCATTGACGATCCGTGCGGCGGTGATGGCTTCGGTGTAGTGCGCGGAGTTCTTCGGCTCCGGCAACGGCTCCCACTTTGCAATAGTCTTCAGCGTTCCCGCGTAGATGGCTCTGTCTTCCTTGGCTTCGGCCTCCATTTGTGTGATCTGTGCGCGTAGGGCTTTGATCCTTTCTTCCTTGGCTTCGACGCTCTTTATCAGGTCGTCAGTCTTGCGGGTAATCTCCTCCCGCTGCCGCTTTTCGCGCTCGATCCGCGCGTTGTGCTCTCCCACCTCGCCCAGCTCTTTGAGTAGCTTGGCCTCGTCGCGCTTCTCCATCGGTAGATTGTCGGGAATCTGGATCGCATCGCGGCGGGTCTCCAGAGCCTTGATTTCCTTCTTCAGTTCGCGGCGTTTCAAATAGTCGGGATTCTTCTCGATGTTGAGCGAGTTGGGGTCAACATCGGGTAACACAATTTTGTAGAGCGTCCGAAACTGCTGCTCCGGCTCCATGCGGATAAACTCCAGCGGGTCGAAGCTGTTGGGGCCTACCAGTTTATTGAGAAATTCCTGGGGTCCTTGCAAGCGGCTCTTGCCATCGGTCGGTTCGACGGTCAGGAATCCGTTTTTCGATCCCCCTTCGGTGAAGCGGCGCCGGACGATCCATTCCGCCTTTCCATCATTGCCTATGCCAACCTCGATGATGGATTTCTGTGCGCCTTTGCGGACGGGCTTGGATGGTACGTTGCGGGTTCCGCGCAAACACATTTCGATTGCGTCTAGCACACTGGTTTTGCCGCTGCCGTTGGCTCCGCTGATACGGTTTACAAATTCATTCGGCGTGATATCTATAACCCGTATCCGCTTGAAATCCTGAATTTTTAGGCCAATCACCCTCATCATTTAGCTTCTCTCTTTCAGATACACAATTGCTGCTTCTAATGTTGCGATGTTGTCTTTGGCGAGGCCCAACATCAGATTGCATCTGTTACATAAAATTCCACGTACTTTGCTTGATTTATGACAGTGATCTATATGGAATCCTCTTCCTGCACTGTCTTTAAATTCTTCGATTTTGCAGATACCGCAGCCTCCTTGGTTTTTCAGAAGTTCATCAAACGACTCTGGGGTTAATCCATATCTTTTTAGCTGTTGCAATCTACTCTTGATGCGGATTTTTTCAGGGTTTCTATCTTTCCATTCTTTTGATCTTCTGGCGAGGTTGGCCCTGATTTGTGGGTTGGCATCTTTTTGTCGCTTTCGTTGTTCAGCTATTTTTGCTCTGTCCCTTATCGGTGGGTTAAGCCGATACTTTTCTTTGCGTTTTGCACTTAACACTTCAAAGTTTTTTTCACAGTATTCGCGGTGCGCCTGTCTTAATCTTTCTCGATTTTCAGCTCTATATTCGCGATTGTAGGCACTGGTTTTTTCTTTGTCCTTATATCCCATCAGGCCTTCTTTGTTATCGAAATAACGGCTTGTTGAAACAGATAGTCATTTTTGGACTTCTCGATGATGAGGTCAGTGATCGCCTTCTGTACTTCCCAATCTGCTTTGATCCCCGCAATGACTTCGTTGCGGCGCATGGTCTTTTTAATTTCTCTGCTGCCTTTCCAGTAGAGGTGGACCAAAAAGCAGACCATAGGGCTGAGGATTGCCATAGCAATAATGCCGAAAATTGCGTCGCCTACGCTCATCGTGTCCCCTCTTCAAAGTCCTCTTCCAGCGCGAGTAAGCGTCGGTGGTGGTCGGCTAGGTCGGTCTCATGGATGCGAGCAATCGCCATCGCATAGCGGCCCATGCGTTTAATCATCTTCTCGGCTTCGGTGTGGGCTACGGCAAGTTCCTGCATCGTGGCCGCGAGGGAATCCATGCGCTCATCTGGCGTCATCGCGTCCCTGCTTTCTTCTTGGGTGCTGGGGGGATGGGTTTGTGGCCATTCTCTAGATATTTCTCGATGGCTTCGGCAATGATGAAGCTGCGCGAACGTTTGCGCCGTTCGGCAATTTCATCGACCTGGGATATGTAGTTGTCGGGGGCTGTAATACTGATCTTTTGCAGACTCATTCCGCAATGGTATGACTCTATCCTACTTTATGCAAGCGCAAAAAAAAACAGCCGGGGAGTTTCCAAGGTAATCCCCGGCTGAAAACCATATTGTGTAGTTCGTGACTAACTGACCATAGAGTCTATATCTTCCTTATCCACGAGTCGGCCATGCTGCTCGTCCCACTCAAAGCCGGGGTGCTCAAGTTCTATGCTTCGGACGAGTGATTGCCGCTCGTTTATCGTCTGCTGCGTCTGCTGTTGCAGTATGTGAATCCGCAGGTTGTAATTCTCCATCTTCAGGCGTTCCACTTCGGTTAGCTCATTCATTCTTCATTTTCTCCTTTGCTCCCTGCCCTGGGGGTGTGGAGCATTTCCACTTCCAGCGGCTCGATGTCGGCGCGGACTGCCTTCACCTCCCAATAAAATTTCTGTGTTGGCACTCCCGACCAGACCTTGAATTTTCCATCCTTCACCCGCGAAGCTGCTAACGCCGAGATTGGATCATCCTCATCCTCAAAGAGCGCAGTTAGCAGGACAGTGCGGCACTCCTTCATAGTCAAAGCCTCGAAGTAATCCGGTAGGGTTATCTCTGCCCACCCTCCTGACGTCACGCTCTCGCCGCGATAATAGACTCCAGCTTCCGGCCCCTCGATACATGCATGGATTAGGTCTTTGGTGTCGTCCAGCGGATGAGGAATCTTGAATGATTTTGCCCCACCTGAACTGATCGTGCCGCTCGCATAAAAATTCCCGGTGACATTAACATTGACTACGAAGGTCGTCAGGGTTGGGAGGAATTGAACTATATTCGCCCCTGCGGATGCATCGCTCGATTGCGTTCGTATCCATCCGCTTCCTTGGGCAGTCGGACTCGCACCGCAAAAATCGATGAATCCTGAGCCGCTAGTCATGTTGAGGCGGATGCTGTTCGCCGCTGCGGGTGCGGCTCCATTTGCCGTCAATCCCGTCGCCTGAATGGGGGACGGAAGGACAAGTCCGGTGGAAGTCAGCGTACCCATGAGGGTCGTCACTCCGGCTGAGGTCACATCCCACCAGCGAAAACCCGTAGTCCCTGTGCCGCGCTGATTAAGAAATTCCGACATCCCTTGTGGTGCTCCATGATTCCAGCCTAGATATAGGCCGTTGCCACTAAAGGTTGCGGGAAAGCCGAAGATTGCGCCTGCCCCATTGCCGAATTGCGGAGAAGCATTAAAGGTATTGATTGCGCTGAAGGTATTGGCTGCGTTGAGTAATGCCATGTTCGCTGCGGCAATCGGAGCTCCCCACGCACTCCCCGTCGATACTGGGATACCCGCCGCTGGCCATGTGGCGAGCATGGCGGGGTCGATAGACGGGTTTTGCCAGTGATCCCCCAGCGAAACGGGAACGCCCGGTGTAGGCCATATCATGCCCTGCCCCGGCCCATCCGGTGTGTTGGCAAATGTGCGGACGGGTGAGCTAGCTACCAGACATGCCAAAAAATCTGCTGAGGCTGCTGACACTTCGTCATCTACGATGAGGTCTCCGGTTATATGTCCGTTCGCTGCGGTGATGGTGCCGGGGTGGTCGATGCTTACGCCACTTCCGATAAGCACGTTCGCTCCACTGGGGTTGATGAGAATGTCCTGATCGTAAGCTCCGCCGATGGTTTGGCCCGTAAGTTGAATTTGATTCGTACCGGGGTTAGTACCAATGAGGAGAACCTTCGCGCCTGTAACGGCGGGAGTCTGCCCGATAAAAATTTCTTCCGTTTCAATCCCGCCATAGGCGTGTAGTTCGCCAACGATTGTTGCTGTTGCGCTTACCCCTAACGTTGCCACAAAGACGTTTCCGGTCTGAGTGAAGTCAGCCGGGATATAGTTGGGCGCAACCCATTCGTAGTTTTGGGCATTGTAGCCGCGTAGGTCGCTGAGGATGACGTTGCCACTGCCGTTGGTGACGGCTGTAATGTTGTCGGCGTTGGAGTAGCCGTGGGGGATGATGATGACGAACCCGCCCCCCTGAGCTACGGCAAAGTTAACTGCACTTTGTATGGTCGTAAGGTCGCTCTGTCCTACATAGAGATTGCGGTTGATCTGCCGCGCTCCGATGGGGCCTATGGATGTCGGTGTCGTTGCCATGTCGTACTCCTTTTTAGTTCTGCGCGGTGATCGCAAATTTGACGATTGCAAACATGATGCCGATTCCTGTGAGTAGCCAGCACAAGCCTTCAAGCATCGTTCCTTGGTCTCTGGTCATGGCTGTACTCCCGAGGGTGGAACGTTCGCAATCAGAAATCCGCCCTGATCGGCGATGAAGTTCTGCACTGTAAGCGAATTGGGTGCGGGGTCAATCGGGGCGGCATTGACACAATTATCCGGCCACATCATTGGATGATTGCCTACACCATCCTGGGTGAAGATGAAGGTGTAAAGCTGTCCCGGCGAGATGTTGATTACGCGTGGATGGGCGACGGTTGTGCTCATGTGAATAAACCAGCACACGGCTGCCAGACCATCAAACACCATCGATCCGGTCGAGTTGAGATTTTGGAATGGTCGGCTCATCACAGATACCAAGTCCCTGCGCTGATTGGATAAAGGTTACTGGTGGCCATCACGAAGGTCTGCACCGTCCTGCTGTTGGGGTTGGGATTGATCGGTGTCGCGTTCACTAAATTCGTTGGCCATGCGAACAGATGACCACCTGCCGCGTCCTGCTGGATGATGAAGGTGTAGAGATTGCCCGATACAGTGTCGGGCGCGGTAGAACTGGTCACGTCACCTGTGAGGGTGACTCGAAACGCGGTATACACATCGCCGGGAAATTCCATAGTCTGACTCCACGGCAAAACAAGCAATTGATTCGTGACGAGCGGCGGCAAGGGCGGCGGCGGCTGGTTGGGGTCATAGGGCTGCAACTCGCCCAGGTTTACTTGCGAGCCTGCCGGAATGATGTAGGCAACTGTCTGCAAGATGTCGCCGTTCTCATCCGCGAAGGTCACAGCATAATAGGTTCCAACTGGGTCAATGCCCGAGTTGCCGATGAGGTAGGTGGAGAAAAATCCTCCGCCTTCGTCGGTTGCTTCTTCCGTTGCCTTGGCTATAAATCCGGTGTCGATGATGCGCGGGATTTGGCTTCCGAATCCGGCCAACTGGAACGTCACTGAGCCTATAACCGGAGTAAGCATCTGCGCTGCCGGGAACATTGGCGCACTCAGAACGTTGTACGTGTTTAAAAATACCTGCGATGCGCTTGGAGGTACGGGCACGGGTGTTGCTGTTGCCTTTGGCTCCTTTTCCATTCTCTTTGGTAATCCATTCGGCATCGCTTTACCTCACGCAAAAAAATCTATCTGTCCCACCTTGGCTATGCGCGGGTGGCTTTCAAGGTCGCTCAAAATGTTCTCTTTGAACCACGGCTGATTGATGTTGTGCAACACGGCATAGTAGAGCGATTTGTAATCTTCGTTATTCACGTCGCCATCATCGGCGGTTCCGTAATACACGTCATCGATACTCAACAAAATTTGCCGGAATAGTGGGTCTCGCGGGTTGATTGCCGGAGGGTTTTCCTTAGTCGTTCCAACGTACTCCGGCGCGGTCTCGATCACCTTCATCCAATCGCCTCCATGCCATCCCGCGTCCACGCGATTCTTCAACACCTGGGCTACGGCTAACACTGCGGTTGCCGCGCCTTCGCTGTACGCCTCGTTGACCGCGAATTGAACGAGCTGGCCCTTGATGTAGTTCTCATACGTCATGCTTGTTTCTCCCAAACTTTTAGGGCATAGCAACAATTTATGCAGAGCTTCTCTAGGTTCACTGGATCAAAAAAAGTTCCGCTGCATGGCATCCCACATTTTTTGCAGGACACAATTGGATTGGCTTGTTCATTCATAGCTGTACTCGATTCTTCACCCATCCAAAGATGAAGCTTTCGTTGGCGCGGCGGCTCTCAGTGATCGCAAGGTAGCGGTCGCCCTGGGTGCAGTTGATCGCCTTCAGCAAAACCTCTTCGCCGTCCTTGCCTCGCGCCTTGATGAAGGTGTCAAGGGCTTGGCGGGTGCGCGGCCCTGTGATTCCGTCAACGGTCAGCTCCGGCTCTCTGCGATTGAAGGCGTTCAACCAACGTTGCAACGTTCGTCCTGCGAAGCCCGGTCCCATGTTTACCCCCATGTCGGTGAGCTTCACGGCGATGGGCATGGAGGCAAGCGCGAGCTGTGCGAATCCCGGCTTGTGCCAGTAGTCGGCCTTGAGGATGCGGATAGCTTCGTCGCGAGGAAGGTCGCGCATGTGGCCCATGTATCCGTTGTCTCGGGCTACGCGCTCGGTGATGCCCCAATTCGTCGCGCCTCCCCGGTCGTCAGGATGGTCAACGAATCCGCCTTCCTTGCCGAGTATTTCTTCGATGATGGTGTCGAGTGTCATTGCGCTCCTTCCCCTCGGAGAAGCGCTGCTACACTGGCAGAAGCTCCTTTCCGAGTGCGAGCACGGCTTAAAGATCGAACCGATCTTGAGACCGGGCTAACGGTCTTCAAGATCGGGACGAGGAAAGGAGACTGCAATGTGAAGAGACGGGTTGTTAACTTCTCTTGGCTGCGGGTACGAATCCGGGTTCCTATCGACTGGAGACTCGTACTAGCAGTTACAGCATTGGTTAAGGTTCTACTCTCGTAGAGCCTCACCCCTGCCGGGGGTTCGCATCCCTCGGTAGGACTCTTAAACGATATCATGCCCCCTGAAATTCTCATTGCACAAGTCCCTTCCTGATGGCGCGGTGGCTCTGGAGTTGTTGGCGATAGAGTTCGCTGGCGGGGTTGAGGACAACTGGCCCAAAGGCGCGGTCTACTTCTTCCTCGGTGATGATGTTTTTTAGAATCATTTGCAATAGAGCTGTGCGCCATCCGCGATACTTTTCCGCGATGGGTACGTTCCACTGATTGAAATGCATCACGCTCCACTCAGGGCCGCAAGGGTACTGAAGCGAGGACAAAAGCTTCACGCGGCGGGTCTCGGTTCTCTCATCCTTCACCCATCCGAATATGCCGATGCGTCCCTTTACGGCTTCATCGCCAAGCCAGATGCGGCCAACGTCGCGGGGCTTCTTCACCTGAACGGGTAAGCCTGTCACGTCGTCGGGCATGGTGACGTAGTACATGGGGGCTTCGATCCGCGCATCGACTCCGGCGCGTTGCAGCTTCCGCATCACGTCATGGGGGTGCAGGATGTTGACGACACGGCGTTCGACATTCTCCCTGCCCTGCCATCGTTCCTGGCCCTTCCAGCGCGCCTTAGCGGATACAGCATAGGCTTTGATGTAAGCCTTCTCTAGTGCCTCTTCCATCTGCGGCGTGGAGTCGCCGTCTTTCGCAAGGGAGTTGTAGTAGTCCTGGGCCTCCTGCGAGATAGACAACTCCTCGTCGTAGCTGGTGGTGACGCGCGGGAAGTTGGAATAAATCTGTCCGGCTTCGCGCATTTACCTTCTCCTCTTACCGGGCTTGAGTCCCTTCATGTGCAGAGCTTTCCCGGTGGCTCCCATGCTCTTTCCGTTGGGTTCTGGTTTGACTGCGCGAACCTTCTGCGTCCTCGGCTTCGGTCTCGTAATCCATGCCATTGTGCTTCCTCCTATGAAATCCATTTGGTTGTGTTCTCTCCTATTGTGGTGGTGGCGGTGGCGTCCTGCGCATAAACGCTGCTGCCAATAGCGGCCCTGCGATGCGCGGTGCAACGCCATTTCTAACTGCATAAATGAAGCTCTTGGCAAACACCGGGTCGCTGGCGATTCTTTGCGTGAGATGGCTTATCGTTCCGCTCACGGCTCCGGCTGTGGCCGCGCCTCCCAACGCTCCTACTCCTGCTCCTATTGCATGGCCTAGCCCATAACCCAGATAGCCTCCCGCAATTCCGCCTATGCCGTAGTGGTGGCGGCTCATCGCCCTTTGTATGCTGTGCAGCAAATCTCCCGTCGCTTGCTGCCGTGTGGAGTTGTCGAAAAGCTGCCCGATCTGTTTTGAGTTCAATATGCCTTCGCGTCCAATGGTGCGCTCCAGCACTTCGCGGTTCGTTCCCTTGTTGAGGAAGTTTTCTATCTGCTGGTTAAAGCCCTCGCTGGGGTCGAATATGCGCTGAAGGTTTTGTCCTCCCGCTGCGGCATCGGTAACATCGGCGCGGGTTATGCCATTGAAATGCGATTGAATCAGGCTGTCATAGTTGCCCAATACCATACCGTCCTGATACCCGGCGCGGTGATAGTCCCATTCTGGAGAACTGAGCTGAGTTCGATGTTGGTTAAAGAGATTTTCCTGTGCTGTCTGGTTGTCTGAAAGCTGCTCTGCAAGTGCGGCCCGGTCTCCGGTGCGTCCCGCGCTGCGGAGTGCGCTCTGTAATGCCTTCTCCTGATTGCGTAGCTCCTGAAATCTTCCATTGCTGACTTCATTTGCTCTTGTCCAAAAAACTCCGTTCTCTCCTTTGAGTTGTTGCGCTGCATCTGCCAGACTGCCTGTATTCGCTACGGCATCAGCAACATTGGGTGCATCAAAATGCGGCTGGGCTGCTGCAAAGTCGTCCTGTCCGCGCTGCTGTCCCGCTGCATAGTTCTGCATCCCTCGGCTCTGGCTGGCGGCTTCGTCATCGAAGCTTCGAAGCTGTTCGCTTATGTCTGAGTGTGCGTTCTGGATGGCTTGCCGCTGGCGCGTTCCCATGTCATCCCAGATAGCAGGGTCGCTCATTATGTTTTCGTACTGGCCTTGCTGTGCTCTCGCCCTGGCGATGCTCATTTGCTGTCCGTCGCTGCCGAGAATGAGATTGCCTCCACCTGTGCGCTCCATCGTGGCCGGGGTGATTATCTCCGGCTGTCGATAGAGTTCCGCTCGCGCCTGTTGTATGGTCTCCGGCCCTGTCACGGCTCGCGTTGGTATACCTCGCGCCTGATCCAGTCTTTGCTGTGCCGGGGTGCGGGTGTCGGGTGATACCTGCGGCTCTATCACTCGCGGCGGTACAGCCTGAACCTGCGTTCCTGCCTGTTGTGCGGCGTCTTCCACGCTCTGTCCCGGTGCGGTCACTTCGGGGGCTTGGCCTCCTGTTGGCTGGAAGTTGGGATTTGGTACGGTCTCGGTTCCCGAGTATTGCGTCGAGGTAGGCGCAAACGTCGGCGGTCCTGCAACGTCTGTCGGCTCTGCCGCTGGTCCCACTGTGAATGTTGCTGGTGGCTGCTCTGGCGCTGGAAGTATTCTCGATGCATCTGTGATGGGTGTGGGCGCGGCTGGGGCTGCGGCTGGGGCTGCGTCCTGTATGGCGGCTCTGGCTGCAAGGTTTCGGTTGAGCGATCTTGCAACGGCGCGTTGGGCCATGTTGCCCAATGCTTCGTCTACGGCTCCGGTCGCGGCGTCGGGTGCGCCTCCTTCCAGTGGACGTAGATTTAGTTCTGTTCCTCCCGGCCTCGTGGGGAAGTCCGCGCCTTCTATAGGTGTAACTGTCGGTGCTTTTCCTTCGGCTGCGCTGCCCATCCCACGGAAAGCTCCCTCCAGTGCGCCTCCGACAAGTGCTTGCGTTCCTGCGCTTGCCAATGCCTCTTTCGCGGTTCCTCCATGTGCTAGGGTCTGCGCTCCCTGCACAGTTCCCTGTGTCGCCATCGTTCCCAGCGTTCCGGCTATATCTGGGTGTGTAGCTATGGCCTTGGCTAACCATGGCATCTTTTCCAGTAGCTTTACGTTCTGGCCGATCTTCACCATGCGCTCGCCCTGGCTCAGTGCCTTCAACTCGCCCTCACCTACCATCCATTCCGCCATCGTTTCGATTGCGGCTCCGGTTGTCCCTGCCGTGGTGTCGCCTGAATCGGTCGGCTTGATGGGTTGCGCGGCCTGAGCTGCGTATCGTGCCGTGGTTGCGTCAAGGTCGGTGTTTCTGCTGAGGAACGATCCAACACCGGGAATGTTCTGGATTACTTTTCCAACTGTGGCGGGAACCTGTGCGAAAGATCGGTCTGCGCCTTGCTCCGCTTGCGTGAACTGCTGCCCCAATTCATGCAGTGATGAGCGAAGGTTCGACATCACGGATGGCTGCGTGGTGTCGGGGATAAAGTCGGGAATAAAGTCAGGATTGTTCCCTGTCCCGCTGCTGGCTGTTGAAGGCGGCGGGGGTGCGGTATCGGGAATGAAATCGGGTTGTGCCATATTTGGCGTCATTGCCTATACCATCCCCTTCCCTGCGGCCCTACGCCGAAGTTATAGCCGGGGCGTGTCTGTCCCGCTGGCGGCGTCATCGGCGTGAATCCTTGTATTGCTGCCTGTCCTGTATTACCTGTTGCTGGCTGTGCCGGGTTCGCGGCGGCTGGCGGCTGCGCTGTGGCTCCCGGTGCTTTGGCTATCGCTCTCGCTCTGGCGGCGGTGTTGGGTCCAACTGGATCGCCATAATGGCGATAGTTGTCCTCTTCATCTATGAAGGTCTGTACAGAGTTCATTTGCCCCTGGGTGTATGCCTTCACTGCTGCGGGACCATTTTTAAAGTGATTCAGAACGCCATCATGGATGCCTTCGACTAGCCCGGCTGCGCGTGATCCATGCGCTCCCGCCGATGCTATGGCTAACTGGTCAACGGCTCCGTCTAAAGCTGCTAGGTCTGGATCGTTGGTTCCGGCTACCTTCTGCTGCCAGTTGGTTCCGAGGCTGTTAATGGTTCCTACAAGGTCCGGTCGCCGCGTCACGATGTCGTTAATGATTTGCCCGTTGTGCTGGATGTTGCGTGAGAGTCGCGCTGCTTTAGCGGCGTCGGCTGTTATCACTCCAATTTTTTTAATGTTGATACCGGGTGTGCCGGGGTCGAAGTTTGATACAGGGGGATGGTTAGGATCGTCTATCGGCTGCGGCGTTCCTCCCGGCAATCCCGGCAATCCCGCTCTTGCCTTGGCCGCGTTCGCTCTGGCTTCTTCTCCTCTTCCTTGGGCCTCTCCTATCTGAGCTTGAACGAGTGGGGCTTTCTGCGTGGCCTCGGTCGCGGCTGTATTCGCTCGCGTCTGCGCGGCTCCTGCGGTTGTAGCTGCTGCCTGGGCTGCGGCAATCTGCTTTTGAACGCCGTTGTTATGCGTCCATATCGCCATCTCTCGGGTCGTATGATCGCCAATCGTTGTCGAATTAGCGTCAATATGCAAGGGATTTTCTATTGTTTTGGTGGGGTCTTTTGGATCGACATTCAGAACGGTAGTATCCCAATCCTTGTCATATTTCTGCTTGGCTTTGTCTGCCGTGATCGACCATCCGCTGACGCCTCCATCTGCGTTTCCATCTGGCATCGTCACTAATACGCTGCCATCTTTTCCCAAGTGGGCATCTACCGCGAGCGGGTTGGTGACGCCATAGGCGGCAAGCTGTTTCAAATCCTTGACGTTCGTGAACAGCGGCGTTGCCCCCATATCGGTCATTTTTTTTGTGAAGTCCACCATGTAATCGGCTTGCTTCTGGTTCCACTCCGTGGCCATGTGGTCGTTATCCCACGCTCCGGCTACCACTTGCTGATTAAGCCGGGCGTTTTGAGCGGCGCGAAGCTGCTGCTGGCTCATGTTCGCGGCTTCATTGTTGGCTGCATCAAGCTGCTGTTGAGGGAGTTTTTCTCCATATGCGGCTCCTGCGGCTACGGCTTTGGCGGCTCCTCCTGGGCCTTGTCCTGCTGCGAGTCCTCGTGCAGCTCCTCCGAGTGCGGCGGCGGCTACCCTGCCCCATTTCTCTCCGGTGGTAGATGGGTTGTGTTCGACCGATATGCTTCCATCGGGGTGTTTGGTGGCCACAATTGTCTTGTCGCCCCCAAGGATCGTTCCCACCGAATCGAGGATGCGACTAAGCCAGTTTTGATGGACGGCTCCGGCTGCTACTTCGGGATCGGCTGGAACCTCTGAGGGCGCAATGCTGCCCATAGGAGTCGGCATATCCGTTCCGGTAGCGGGTGCGGCGATGGCCGTGGGAACCCCTGTTGCGTCTCCTGTTGGCGCTACTGCTGCGAGGTTCGCCGGGATGTCTGGAGTTCCTAATGCGTCGGCTGCTGGGTCTGCCATAAATCCTCCCTACAACTTGCTGAGTCCGATTCCTCCAGCCATACCCGCTGCGGAACCCAAGGCGCCAAAGGCGGCGTTCCAAGGGCTGTTGGAGGCGGCTGCGATGGCTGCGGCGGAGGTTGACGCGGCTGTTCCGGCTCCGGTCGCGCTGGTGCTGTAGCTGGTCGGGCTTAAAAGTCCCGCTGTCGAACCCAATATCCCCGCCGCTTGCTGCCAGTTTTGATACCCCTGCGCGTAGTTCGCTTGGGTAATCGTGTTTTGGCCCGACGCCCTTTGAGCTGCGGCTTGGTTCGTATTTTGCGCGAGAAGGGTGGAATCAACGCTTGAAGGTAGGAGCGTATTACCACCTCCACGCGCTGCAAGTATGTCAGCGGTGGCTTTTTGGGCTTGGGCATAGTCGGTCGCAACGCCTTCCGTGTTCTGGGTCTCCAAAGCGTTCTCTTCTGAGGGCGAAAATCCGGTCTGGCTCGGCCCTGCCTGAAGGATCGGGGTAAAGGCTGCGGTCAAGGCTCCGGTGATCGCCTGATTCTCCCCAAAGATGGTGCTGTATTGCTGGGTGAGGTTCGTGTAAAACTCCTGTTGCTCATTCGTAATGTCAGTTTGCTGTTGATTTGCTCCGCACATGACCGTCACCCTTCCCTTCTTGTAGGCTGTGGCAACGCTTCCCAATGCTCCGTGTGGCATCCGGGGGGTACAAGTGGGGTAATTTCCCGTACCAGCTCTGACTGGCTCTCCCTGAAGCCAAGCCGTCGTTTGGCAAAAGCGTTCAATTCGGGGCCGTCGGTGTCAAAAATGATTTCGCGGAAACGGTTTTTCCTGAACATCGATTCAATCCACGCAAATCCCTTCAATAAAGCGAGCCTGTTGCGGTGCTTTTCTTCCTTGGTATCTGAGGCTGCAAACTGGATTGACAATCTCACCGCAACCTGAGTCTTGAAATAGAGCTGGACGTGGCCCTGCTCGTCCTCCAAAGCCCATGCATCCTCACCCGGCACAAGCTTTAGGAAATAATCGGGCGTCATCCTGCCTTTATGGAAAGCGTCGTTCTCTATAAGGCTGTCCAGAAAAACCCGGTCGCCTTCATTCATGGGCCGCACGACATATTGATCGAAGTGAAAATGCTGGTCACTCATGAATTGCCTCCGTGTTGCACTGGAACGGTGCGGAATTGGGGGATGCTCCAGTTGCCATAGAACTGTGTGAGTGCGTCGTTGGTGGAGGCCATCAGGGGCATTGAAGCGAGCATGAATGGACTCATATTGGGATAACCGGCCTGGGCCGGTGGGTCTCCCTTGGGGTCGGGGCTTTGCAAGGCCGTGTCCGTGGACTTCGGCGGGGCTTGCTGCCATCCATTCATGCTCACGTTTTGTGACTGCTTCACGCTGGGCATTACTGGCTCCTGTACTCCTGCCACGTCTGGCCGAAAATGGTGTAGGTCAGCAGCTCATTTGCAGCATCTTCGGCTGGCCATGCAATATCCATCTGGAAGTGTCTGCACCACGCCGGATTCTGGCTCTGCATATAGTGGTAACGGTCGCTGTAAAGGGTCTCGCTGGGGGGTAGATTGGTTGGGTCTTGGCGGGTTCTTCCAAGCGGTTCAAAGGGGGCTGTGGGGGTCGCGAAAATCTCTCCCAAAAGCACGGATAATGCCGCTCTGGAACCTAGCTTTCTAGCCTCCAAAGTGATGAACGCGAGGGCCGCTAATTCGCCGGGGTGAGCCAGTACGATTGACCCGAAAGTAGCGTGGCAAATGTAGGGGATTCCTACGTCTGTATTCACCGTTAAATCGCGCATCCTGATCGGCCCTCCGGCTGCTCCCGGCCCTATCAAAAGGCGGTTGGTTCCCGGTAGAATTTCGACCGATTGGACGGCACTTGAGGGGGCTACAAGGGTGGCTTTTGGAGACCAGTTCAGGCCCGTTTCAGGGGCCGTTGTCGCGCTCATTCTGTACCACGAACCTACCCCGTCATCGACGTAAAGGGCGTTCTCTTTGCTCGATTGCGAGTGATAAGTAACGTAGGCGGTGGCTGAGTTAAACTCCTCTTCCAGCTTGTCGGCAATGGGGAATCCTACCTCCGTAATCCCGGCTGAGGGGTCCATTGCGATAAGCATGTTTGTTCCCGTCAGCATGTACGGCGTCGTCAGGTGGGTGGTGAAAGCGTCGTAATGCAGTAGCGGGATGCCGTCGATAAAGGTGGTCTGGTAGAGCGGGTCGGCGTCGGTTCCAGTGCCAAGAATGATGTAGCTGTCCCGCACCGTCATAATGACGAGACCCAACGGTGAGACCCAATACCGGATGATCTTCGATTGACTGGTAAAGGTGGTATTGAATCCCGCGTTTCCGCTGCTGGTGCTGGCTATGGCGTCGGGGCCGCTCGATACATGGGTGACGTTCCCCACGGCAACGAAGAAGCGTTGCAGATGGTAGGCCATGCACGTAGCTCCGGCTGGCAGCGGCGTACCTTGTCCGTTAACCTGTGCCTGAATTTCAGGGTTCAAATCGCTGTCGGGTGTGTTATCAACATAGGTCCACGTCTGCCCTGCGCCGGGGTTGGGTATTACGCTGTCATAAATAAAAGTCGATCCACCCTGGGCGTAGCGGTAGATGTAGATTTGGTCTACTTGAGGGTCGTTCGAACCTGCGCCTTGGATGGTCACTTGATTTCCCAGCAGAACCGTTAACGGGGTGCTGGCCGGACTCATGTTGCTGATGTCGCCTGTGATCGAGTTCCTATAGGCGTATCCCCATTGCGTTATAGCGGTACTGGCCACGGCCCACGGCCCGGCGTTGACCCATATCATGCTGCCATCGGTGGTGAACGATCCTAGTTCTGTTCCCCATGTCACAGTGCCGGAGGCAGCGGTGACTCCGCTTTGCTGAACGTTTTGCAGGTTGCCGTTACTGTCCAGAATTTGCGTGACGGATGTGATGGTGATACCGGGGCCGATGCTGGCCCATATCATCATCGGGCCAATGTTGATCCATGTAACTCCACCGTCGCTGACCTGTAGGCCAACGCCTGTAATCCAATTCGGTCGGGTCGCTCCGCTGGTTCCCGCTGTCATCACAACGAAGGTGGAGAAGACATCGGAAGGCAACGATTCCGCTATGACGATGCTTCCAGCGGCATAGGCATGATTGGATAGCCATGACGCATTGCCGTTGTTGACCCATGTAACCGTTCCGTCAGTTGTAGTTCCTCCGGTGGTCGCGTTCCATGTCGGCTGTGCGGCTCCGGTGACTCCAGTCCCGGCGAATACCTGCGAGTTCCCATTGGTGTCGAACAGGATCATCCCATTGCGATAGGGATTATGGGTCTCATAGGCGGTATCGGGCTGGCGCGATGGCGGCGGGTTGGGACGCGGAGCCTGGGTTGCAAGCGGGGCTGTCGTTGGGGCTGCTATACCCCAATTCCAAACGGCGTTATTGGTATAGTTCCACTGCTTATTGTCTACCCCGTTCGTAAAGTACAGCGTGTTGCCGAGACCGAGAAAGAACGTTGGCCCTGCTCCGGCTGATTTCGTCCAGATGGCATTGTGTGTGCTTGGCCCGGTGGCGTCGTAGACGGTCGCGGCGGTGTCGGCCATCACGCGGATTACTTCATCGGTCAGCGTGAAGGTGTTGAAGGGATAGAAACGATTGATCGGCGGAAAGGTCTGCGTGTTGTAGACGCTGGTTCCGCGCCTCCGTTTTAGGGTGAGCTGCGAACTTAGCTCGGTGTTGAGTCCGGCAATGATGGAGTCTTGCAGACCAAGCCCATACTTCTCCATGTTGGTGCTCACCGAGGCATCGGTGAGTGGGCTGCGGTTCGTCCACAGCCCGGTGAACATGCGATTGGTATGGAGGGGCGCGAAGCTGGTAGGCTCCGATGCTCCTCCCGCCTGTTGGATCGCGTTCGCCATCAGGCAACCTCCATGTAAACTGGAGGTACTTCTTTTCTAGGCGGCATGTTTTTGGAGACAAAAACAAAGCCGAAAGCTAACCGTCGTGGGTTAGCTTCCGGCTTCATAGAAAGGAGGTGGTTTTTTGTGAGATTTGAAGTCGTACTCTCAGAAAAGGAGTTAAGCCTTATTCTGAAAATTGCGGTTACATTAGTCGCGCTGCTGCGGCTTCTGTAGCCCTCAACCTCCCCATACGGTGACCGCCGTGTGGGGAGTTCTTTTTGTATTGTATCAAAGCGTCTCATTGTTGCCTCGCGGTGACGCCTTGCTGGGTAGTGAGCTGCGAGCGTTCCTGTGCGCTCATCACCTGGAGGAAGTTGCCAAGGAAGATGTTTCGCTCAAGCGCGGTCAAGCCTTCCTGTGCGCCTAGCAAATGGGCTGTAAATCGCTGGCCAAAGATGGGGAATCGGGCGTCTTTCGTAAGCAGACTGACGAAGGAGAGAAACCCCCAATCGTAGATATATCCGTTGTGATCGGGGATCGGCCTCCAAGTGTTCGCCATCGACGACATCAGAACCGGAGCCTTCTGGTAGAAGCCGTCTACTTGGTAGGTCTCGGCGTCTGGCGGCATGGAGTTGAGCCGGAAGGTCACGCCTCCTTGGTCATCGATGAGGTTGGCGGCGATGCTGCCGGGTCTCTTCTTCACGCTCTCTGCCGCTAGGCTCTGCTGAATCTCAATCTCCTTGACAACGCCGGTGCTGTCGGTCAGTGTCGCGCGTTCCAAAAATCCAAAGTCGGGGATGATGAGGTAGTAGTCCTGATCGTTCGGCTCGGTCGGAAAGCTAAACTCGCCACGGTTGAAGTTCCACTTGAACGGCGGCCCAAGTATGGTTTGCTTGGTGAGGTTGGCGGCGGTGACGGCGGGTTCGCTGTTGGAGATATTCACGGGCTGATAGCCGATGAAGGGCAACGCGAATAACGCGCTCGATTGCAGATTGCGTGTGGTGCTCATCTCCACCCCCAGCGGTAGGGAAGTGGCCCGGTGTCCCACGATTGCATCGGAGCCATAGCCGGGCGGTCGGGGAAGTATCCTTTGCTCTCGTCCTCGCGGTCGTCGCCTCGCGCGGCGGCATCGACGGCGGTGAACCAATCCGCCTTCATCGCCTGGAATCGCGCCTTGACGCTGGGGTTGGAGCTGTAGCGGTGGGCATAGGCCACGCATCCATCGCGGAACCATTTCGCATGGTCGTCGGGGATCGGGTCTAGCTTCTGCTGCATGGTGGTGAAGATTGGGGCCTTCTTCTGCGCGTACAAACGCATCAGCCAAACATTTCCCGTCTGCGGCGGTCGCGGCCTGATGCGGATACCCTGGGCGTCGGGATCGACAACCTCCCACGCGCATGTGCCGTCCTGAATGATGTCTCCCGGCAGCGCGAGTATCCCTGCATCGGGTTCGACTAATCCGGTCGTTCCCCACTCCACCAGCACAAGAATGTTGCCGCTGGGATCGAGAATGTTGGTGTAGGGGTTCTCGGGATTGGGTAGACCCGTTCCGATGGGATAGGTATAGACGATGCCCGGTCCCGGCCAAAGGTTCTGTTCCAACAGGCGGTTATAAAACCAGCAAAATTGGAACGGCCATCCTCCTAACGCGCTCTCTTCGGCTAGGTCTCTGACGGCGTATACGGGTGCATCGGGCGGGGGTACGGTGGAGTTGTTGATATCGACGCGACGGCCATTCTCCACCCATCCGATATTGGTGAGGTTCATCGCGTAGTCCTGCTGATAGCTGGTAAGCGGGAAGGGGGGAATTTTGATCCGGTTCCACTTCCACGGAAAGCGCACGGAGATAAACTCGCTCATCGCATCATTGGCAATGGTCAAAGCTGGCTCGTCCGCGAATCCTCCGGTGTTGTTGAAGATCGGATTCAGGTCGCCAATCGCTGAAACTCCATCCATGATGGATTGCAGCATTATTGTTGAGTTCCCCACTTCCCACCTCCGCTACTTCGCTACTGCTTGGGCTTCCCGCTCCTGCCGCGCCTTCAGCCGCTTCGCCATCTCGTCGCGGTTTTTCTTCACCGCTTCGGGGCTGTGCGATGCGATTGCGGCCTGTGCTGTCTCCATCGAAACCTCGCGGAGATAGTCGGGGTCTTGCAGGTAAGCCATTCCGTCGATCACGCGGCGGTTCTGCGCTACCTGCATGGCGTTGAGCTGGTCGTTGGCGGCTTCGTTGCGCTGGGCCTGACGGAGCAGGTAGGCGCGGCGGTCGCGGTGGGCTATGGGCATGGTGGGATTTTCGGGATCATGTGCGCCTTTGTCGGGATCGCCCTCGGGGTACTCGGTGACTGGCCCCGGCTCCGGCAGTTCCGGTTCGGTGTCTTCGAGGTCTTCCTCGGTATCGTCGGCAAAGGCTTTGTTGCTCTTGGCCGCATCGGTCTGCCGCTGCTTGACGATCTTCATAATGTCTTTCGCCTGGGCGGGATCGTCCTTGCTTGGCTTGCTGCGCTGGGCTACGGCGTTCTCTCCGCTACCAGCTCCGCGCGGGTCTCTCGGTGGGGACTGTGTTGTATCTGCGCTCATGGCTGCCTCTCGCTTTCTTTTGGTTTATGTAACGTGGACGGTTACACGCTCGCAGTTAGGCTGCGGGTGCGTTGCTGGTAATCTCGAACAGCCTTGCTCCGCTGGTCTCGTTGTCGGTGGGAAATTCGGTCGCGGCGCGATACTCGATGTAGAGGCGTTTATATTCCTTCCTCTCTTCGCTCGTGCCGTTCCGCAGTGCAAGTGGTGGCGGCTCCCAAAGCCGTCCGCATCGCTGACAGACGACAATCATGGGGCCATGGCTGAGGATGTGTTTTACAACGGCGTAATCACTATCGTTGCCGTTGAACCAGTTTTCCTTGCCCTTGCCGCCTTTTTTGTGAACGCATATCTCCTGCGCCTGTTGCTCGATTACGGCGATGCGTTTCAGCGCGATCTGCTTGTCCGTGATGCGCCGGAGCTGCATGGTCTTATCCCGCCGCATCTTCGCTACGCGCTCGCGGGTCTCCTCAAGCTGTAGCTGCTCCATCTCGTCCAGAATTTTTGCTTTGTCCAGTTTTTCCGTCATATCGTCCCTTTCGGTTAGTGAGAGAAGGGTGGACTCGAACCACCTGTAGCCTCTGCTTCTTCTCTCGTGGCTTCAGGTGGAGTGGGACGGGAGGGCAAATCCCGTCCCCGCTGTTGCTCGAAAACAGCCTCCAGCTCTAGGTCACTGCTGACACAGAATCGATGTAGCGGATACGTTGAACGGGGTCGGGTGGAAGGGTCGCGGTGTACATGGTGTTGTAGCTCGCGAAGCCCCCAATCATTCTTGATGGATCGTAGCCACTCGGCTCCGATAGTCTTCGTACCCAGATGGCCAAATTTCTCCAGTCGCCATCGCCTATCTGCGTGTTCTCCCGCGCTCCGAAAGACACTCCAATCAACCCGTCGCGGCCTACAACGTAGGTTCGCAACGCGGTGAATGTAGTGGTGTCATAGTTGGGAGTCTGGTGAACAAGCGTGCTCTGGAAGAAGCTGACTCCACCCCAGTCGATCAAGGGAATGGTGTCGCCGTCAGGACTTGCGAGTTCGGTCAACCGCTCATTGCCCTGTGGTGTGCGCTTCACCACGTCCACCAAAGAGTTGTTGGTTTTATCGAGCCAGATATCCCCAACAATGTGAGGGTGCATGACTCCGGTGTAACGTCCTTCCGCAAAGGGAAGGGCATTGACTCCGGCAAGTGACTGCGCGGCGATAATGATATCGTCCGAAGTCATGGGGTCGGCGGCGGGTTTTTCTATCGCTACTGACGGGTCAATAACGCTGGCTCCATCCGCCGTGTTCTGGAGAATGGTGTTGATGACCTGGGCCATGCGATAGGCCATCTGAACGCCAAGAGCCTCTAGGGTGGGATCGATGGCAGTCTGGAGAGCATACGTTGATATGTTCATGTAGTCGGCGTAATTGCCCATGATGGACGTGTTAGAAACTACGGTCGCGGTGAGACCCGTTTGGATCGTGCCTTCAGGTGCCTGGGTGATCGGCGGGGCCGGAAGATTCTGGTACATGTAGAGCACGAGACGATTACCCGAGTTCTCCTCGATGGCGCGTCGAGACGTGCATCTGACCCACGGAGTATTCGCTTTTAAGTTCTCCACAAAGATTTTGTCGTAGGTGGTAACGACAGACTGCGGGAGATTCGTCGTGAGGTTCGACGCCGGACTGACGCCAACACACAACACGCCGTTGGCCGCATGAGTCCGACCAACGTTGCCCGTATAGAAGTAAGCAGAGCCGCCGAGGGCGCACACAAACTCTATGAACGGAACCAGATATTTCTCAAAGAACGTTCTGCCGCGTTGTGCGGCAACTGAAGTTGATCGCATGTGACCGTCCCCCTGCGGGAAAGATCACGAACCCATAGCATCGACCGCTTGCCTAAAGCCCGGCTCGTTCTGCAACTTGCTTTGGTATTCCGCCCTAGACATTTGTTCGATATCGGCTCGTGTGTACGTCTTCTTACGAGCTGGCGGGGGGGGCAATGCGGACGCATCCACGTTGCGTATACCCGTCGCTATGCTTCTAGGTCTAGGAGAGGGGGCTGGCGCAGGCTCCGGCTTTCCGTTCGGTGATGCGATTGGTGGTGTGGCTACGGCTGGTGCTGAATTGCTGCTGCTGCTGCTTCCGTCCTCGCGGTCGGGTTCGGTTGCTACCTTGCCTTCAATTGGCCACGGCTCGATATCACCTCGCTCTTTCAGCGTGTTGTACGCAATCGCAAGGTTGTTACGGGTTACTTCCCAGCCGTTGGCTTTCAGTTCGTCGAACAGGGCAAACATGTTTTTGTCCGTCGGATAATATTCGGGAACGTCATCGCGGAACGCAAAAGCTTCGGCGCGGATAAACTCGTCCGATTGCTTCTTATCGTCCTCTAACGCTTTTTCCGCCATCTCCTCTAACGGAACCTTGGTTGTCGAGTTCACGATTTCTTGTATTGCACCTACAACTTTGTCGGGATCGTTGATCTCTGACGCGAGCCGGAATTTGTCGTCTGCGCTCAGAATTTTGGTTTGCGGCTTCAGCGACTTCCTTCCTTTGTCGGGATGGATTCGTTTGTACAGCCGTGCTATCTCTCGATTCGCTGAGGTCTGCCCCACAAGCAATTTGTCTGCTACTTCATCGATAGTCTTGCCCTTGAATACCGATACAGGTGTGCCGTCTGCATTTTCTACAATAGCGGTGATATCACCGTTGTCATCGGGCTGCTTGTCGTTCAACCATCTATATTCCATATGCCTTCTCCGAGTTTCAAATGCCCATGTAGTCCTCTTCTGTCGGCGGAGTTTTCAGCGGATCGAGCACGTTCTCGGCCCATTTCTCTGCTGCCGTCAGTTCGGGTACAGCGGGTTTAGGTGCAACACTTTCCAGATAGAGAGAGGTTTCATTAAGGATTTTTTCTTGGAAATGCGTGAAGATTCGCCATGCTGCCTGGGCTAATTGATGATTCGCTAACACTGCCGCTTTTTCTGCTACAGGCGTGTTAATTAACTTGGTCTCGATTTCAATGCAGCATTGCTCCATCACGTCCAGCGCATCCGGCCAAACGTCACTCCCATACAACCCGGCGAGCCGCGCTCGCTGTACGGGTTTGAGGCTCGCGGTGACTCCGAATCTGCGTTTGGTGCGAATGTCGTTCATGCGGCCCTCGCGTAAAAGCGGAATGGCCGTGGATACTCCCGGCCTAAGTCCCATGAGTCGTAGATGAGACCGCGCGACCGTAACGAGTTGACTGCGGCTCGCATGATCCCCCCGGTCATGCTGTAGCTCAGTTCGCGTGAGTCGTCTGATCGCGCGTTTCCTAGCCCCATCTGCCGCAACATCGCGGACAATTCGGTGTGCGTCTTGCCCTCGCCGGAACATGCCTCGATGATCGCGGCGTCAATCTCGTCGCGCCGCTTCGAGTAGCCTTTCTCATCGAGGATTGTCCAGTCCGGCATCATGTATTTTTGACCTGCGCTTCTTCCTCTTCTTCGTCCTCTTCAGCATCCTTTTTTTTCTTTTCGGCCTGACCTTCCTTTTCCTGCGGGTCATCCGGTTTCTTGTTGGGATCGTATTTGGGGTCGGACATCATCGCTATCCTCCATTCGGTTGAGTCGTACTTGTTCGGTTCGGTTCGGGATCGCATCTCCGCAACAGCCGCAGAAGCCTCCCATCAGGCCATTCCGCGTTCCGCAGCGGCAAATTTCATAAGGTATGAAACGGACGCTTCCGGCAAAGGTGAGGTATGGACGAATCAGCGTTGCCACTGGCTCACCTCCGCGCATAAACGGTCTAGGCCGGGATTGATCTCTGTCGATAGGGCTATATCGGAAAAGTTGTAGTAGTCGGCATATTGGCCGATGGTGGTGTAAATTTTTATGCCCCAGCCATCACGCGGCGCAAAAAAATAGGTTGGCTTGACGATCACAGCGGGGGCCACGAATCCCATCATGGAAAGAAAGCTGCGGCGGTTCACTGTCCACCTCCAGACGGGCCGAAGAACTGGCTGGAGTTAATCGCGTGGGTGTCGGCGGTGCGTTCGGCGAAGCTGGCGGCACGTTGCAGCGGCGATTCGATAACGCTCTGGTGGGTCTTGTCCACGGCATCGACGGCGATCCGTCCCGCGATCTTCTTGTCTTCCAGCGCCATCTTGAATTGCTGCTCTTGCTGCTGCTGTGCGGTGGCTGCCTGGGCCTTCACTACACCCGGCGATTGCGAGACCATCATCTGCGCTTCCTGCGGGGTCATCTGCACAATCAGGTCTTTTTGGTTCTTCCACTCCGACATATCCAGCACCATGTTGACGAGTTCCAGCGCGTTTACCTTCCATCCGGTTTGTCCTAGCTGCTGTACGAGAGCCTGATTGCCCAACACCTCCAGTAGGAAGGGAAGGGCTTGCGCCATGCGGTTGCGAGCCGCGAGCCGAGTACCCGCCAACGTGTCGAACTTGACGGGCGCATCCATAAAGTCTCCGAAGTCAACTACAAGATCCTGTGCCCTGTCGCCAAGAATCGCGCGGATTTCGGAGATGGGCATAAACTCCTTCACCATCGCCCATAGAAATTTGAGATAGGGAATAAAAACCCCGTCGATGAATCGTTCGACGGGGCTTTGCAGCCGTCCGCTGGATGCGGCACTTATCATTCCGGCTCCCGTACCGGAACGTCCGATACTGGAGCCGCGACCGGGGAGAGAACCTTGGACGCTGGCCTGATCCGCTCCGGTCGCGCCTTCGGAGCTGGAGATAGCCGCCTGTATCGCTCGCCATGCGTCGGCGGGTACTTGCGGTTGTGGCACAAGCGAGATAGCGCGGCTGGCGTCCTGACCTTCCACAACGCGGATGCCCCCGAGGCGTCGGCGTTGATCCTGAGTAGGCACATTGGCTCCGCGAAGGATGGTGTACTCGGGATTGACTGCGAAGGCCAGGATGTCAAGGATGGCGTTTATCATGCCCTGCTCTACACGCTGGTCGGCTCCGGCGATCCGGCCTATCCCCATCCCGTACCCGGCGTTATCGATGTCCCAATAGTTCGCGGCGAAGAACGGTTTGTCGGGCATCCGGTGAGGGCCGTTGCGGAGCACAACTTTCTTTTGCAACACCACCCGCACATCGGTCTCGCTCCACCACTCCAAAATCTCCATCGGCTGCAATAACGGGTCTTCGGAATACTCGAAGTCTTCCCGTGCGGCATGGTGGATGCTGGAGTTCGATTGCATCGCCTCTTCTACCCCGCCGATGCCTTCGGTCTGCTCGGTGGAGTCGGGCCGGAAGATGAAGCGCAAAACTTCGTCCGAGGGGATGTCATAGCTCGGGTTGTCGCGGAGCTTGGTCAGGTCGTCGTAGTTCACCCAGCGGCGGCGGATGATGAATCGGGCTTTCCATATCTGGTTGGGGCTGTTCCATGTGGGATCGATGAAGACGGTTCCCAGCTCGCACTTCTCAAAAACCGGCCGATTTTTCGTTATCTCGACATCGACCACTTCAAACTCATCCGATTGCTTGGTAAACACCGTCATGGGATCGCCAAGCGGCATACTCACCTGGGCCGGGGCTTGCTTGCGCTGATAGCGGCTCTCGACGCGGGTTATGGTCTCCCACCCTCCCATGTAGATCACGGTTCCCTGATTGACCATCCCTTGAATGCCATAGCTGGCTTCCTGCTTCATGTGGATGTCGTCAATCAGTTCGGAAATCAGCTCCGTCCACGCTCGCGCCGTGTCCTGCTTCACCGAGGGCCGGGGCCGGATCATGAACGGCGTCGGGTCAGAAAAAATCGCCCCTGTGATTGCGGGGGCGATGGAATTTGTTTGTTTGGCGACCGTGTACCTTGACACGTTCGCACGAGCCACTGCGGAGCCTTCAAAGACACTGAGGCTGCGCGGCGATTGATAGAGTAAGTCCGTCTCCGTCCACATCAGCGGCCAACGGCGGTCGTTTAGCCAGGTGTTAGCGCGGTTGAAGTCCTGCACCACAATGGAGAGGACGGCTTGATCTGTGTACTTCGGATCGACGGCGGGATCGGTGGAGGTTTGGACGTCCTCCATGAGTACGGGGCGACTCCAAACACCGTCCGATATAAGGGTCGCAGTGGCCATAAAGCCTCAAAACCGATAGGGGTGTCGGGTTCGGGTCTAGACTTCGGCCACTTCCGCAAATAACTGGCATCGTGGGGGGCACGATGCTTTCGTGAAGCAATGGGAGAAATGTACGCCAAGTTACTAAAGTTTGAAAGTTGATTGTTAGGGTTTTCGCTTTTGTTTTGCTAGAATGGCGACACATCAAGTCCAGCCTTGGAGGGCTGAAAATGACCAACCTGCGTATACAGGATGTTGTGCCGCCATCTCAATACTACCTTTTCCCTTCATCCTCTAAATCTCGTCGATCCATCATTCTTAAGGGAACCCCTTACGGTAAATACACCGTCATCGACGGCGAGCGTTACATCCAAGTTGGCAAGCATCTCTATCGAGCCTGTCTCGTCCGGTGTATCTGCGGCACTGAGCGCGAAGTCGCCAATATGAATTTGAAGAGTGGCAATAGCGGTTCGTGCGGATGCAATCGCTATGACCGAAAACCTAATTCTGAATGGATGGTTTTATTCGCTCAATTAAAGAATCGCGCTCGTAGAGGCGGTCGCCTTTGCAAATTAAACCTGAAGCAATTCAAATTTATTAGCAAGATGGACTGCTCTTACTGTGGTGCTGCTCCTTGCAATCGCTTCCACCGTTTAATCACGGTCTATGTCGATGGCAAGGCGAAGCGCATCAGTGACAACTCAAACCCTATGTTTTATTCGGGGATTGATAGGGTTGACTCATCGGGTGACTATGTAGCCGGGAACATTTTGCCGTGTTGTTTTTTTTGCAACAGAGCTAAAGACGACTGGCCTCTCGTGGAATTTTTAGAGCGATTGAAGCGATTCGGTTCCACGCTGGAAATTACTCCAATTCTCCTCTTGGCTGAAACTGTTGCCGCTCACCTGGAGAAAATAAAATGAGCTGGCGCAACCCTGCTACTTCGTTTAGGTGTGATGGAAAGAATCGCTATCGCAATGCGCAAAAAGCTATGAAGTTCGCTCGTCAAGCGTCTGTTCGCGCCGGGCATCCAATCCTTGAGTATCCGTGCCCCGATTGTGGCTTCTGGCATATTGGCCGCGCTCCTCGATCACAGCTCATTGCTCATGAGCAGGAGTTGGAACGGATTAGTCGTGCGCTCGAAAAGGCTGTCGTGGGGCCGGAAGGTTCATGTCCGTTTTGCACCCGCGAAAAATGTTGTGGTGCTGACGAATGCAAGAAGCGGCGGAATAATTGGTACAGGCAGGGACGGGTAGCGTTAGGTTGGAGGAAATCACTCTAGCCCTGGCATCCAAACGGCAATGTTGTGCCGTGCTGCAAGTTCTGCAATTTTGCAAAAATGGATTCTACGCTCGCTGAGTTTCTGGAGAGAATTGCTCGGTTTGGATCACGGCTCACCGAAAGCGACGTGTACGCCACGGCTGAAAATATTAGAGCGATTAGCGCTCTAAACCAGGAATCCAAACCTCAAACCCTTGTGAGGTCATAGTTTCATCTTCCAACCTCGGCTCCTCCACTATGACCTCTTCCGGCTCCGGCTCCGGTCGGGCATAGGCTCCGCGTCCGTAAATCATGTTGTATTTGTCTCTCTCCCGCGCCATCTCCCACGCGCTCTCTTCTTCGCTGTTCTCGGCGGCGATGGACTGCGGCAGGTTCGCGGCCACTTGTGCGACCACATCCGGCAAACCGTTTTCGTCGATCATGCCGTACTGAACGAATCCCTGAATCAACGGCTTCAGCTTCACAATACCGTTTGAGAACATCAGCCGTGACGATGCGATATCGGCCTCGATGTTGCGGATGAAGATGTCGCGCTCGCCGGAGTCCTCGACATATGGCGTCCAGTTGATATGCACGTCCCAGCCCACGGTCAGCGCGTAGTTGTGGATTGTCGGTTGCATCAGCCGCGCACCTGGGCTTTCCTCGATGGAGACCTCATGCAGCCCATACTTCCGCGCAGACGTGACAATCATTCGCGCCAATTCTGATGGCTTGTAATGGCCATGCATCACCTCCGCGATTGTCATGCGATTGCGGTGCATAACCCCTACGGCTCCGTTGGTCGTCTTCCATCGCATCTTGCGACACTCCATCCTCCAGTGGATGAAGGTCTCGCCTTCGACGGGTACGCGATCCTCGTCAATCATGGCCTCCAGCATTTGCATCTCGGAAAACACCACCTCGGCTGATCCATAGGTATCGAGCATCAGTTGAGACATAAACGATTCATACCCGCCTTCGTACTCCTCGCGGAGATAGTCGTAGGGCAGGATCGACGGAAACAGCAGCTCCACGTCTTCCTCGTCGGGGAATCCGTTGGGGTCAAGCCGTTCGCCACTCTTCAGCCGCATGGCTGGCTTGTAGACGCGACGGTAGGTTCCCGGCCTCGCGTTCAATACCTCTTCCGCAAACACATCCCCCGGCCCATAGCAGGTTCCAATCTTCAGCTCGATCCCGGTGGGCTTCAGAATCTTCCGGCTCAGTTTGTAGCGTTTCGATATCTTCAGCCGGGCGTCATAGGTCTCTGAGTTGCGATTGTCGTGTACGTCGTCGATCACCAGAATGTCGGGATGCCATCCAGTCGTTGACGATCCCAGCGAGTTGCCCCATAGCAACGGCTCTTTGATCTTGGGTTCCGTCTGCCGCAGAGCTGCGGTAAAGGTTCCGGTCTCCGGCTCCAGGTCGATGCATAACTCAGGGAACAGGGCTTGAAACAGTGTCGGCGGTCGATTTTTGGGTTTGTAGAAATGCGCCGATATCTCATCCACTAGCGCGAAGGCTAATTTCTTCGACGCGCACATTATCAGGATGGCGATGGTGAAGAAGTAATGCAGGATGTATTGGATGATGTTGGCGGCGTCCAGCGTCGTCTTGAACGTGCCGCGCGGGTAGAGCAGGGAATTGCGCCGGGCTATCCCGTCACTCAGTTGCGAGACGTTTTTGTTCGGGTCTTTCTCGGGGAAGAACGCAATAGCTTCATGGTGAACGTCCTCGGTGATCTGGCAATAACCTAGAACGTAGCAAAGCGCGAGCAAGTTGAATTTGCATAGCCGCCTCCCGTCCTCGCGCAGCTCCTCATCCTCTTGCGTTAAGACGGTAAGTTCCGCTCGCCAAGCCTTGTTATCGGCCTTCTCCTGCGTTGGATCGCGTAGCTTGCGCCAGTTGAAATGCATCAGGCATCATCCCGTACCAGCAATATCTCTTCTTCAGGGCGGTCGAAGAGTTCGCGGAACACTTCTTTCTTATGGGGTTCTCTTACTGCAATGCGATGCACGAAAACATAACACTGTGTATCGTCCTCTGCCACAGCGTTCCATACCCGGCACTCCACCCCGAGCATATCGACAATGATATCGGTTGACTCCATGCAAATTTTCATCAGGCGTTCCCTTCACCACCAACATGACGATTGAATCCGCGCTCCATCGCGGCGGGGTCTTTCAGGCCGCAATCGAAACACACCTGTTCGCCTTTCGGCCCATAGGGCCTACACTCCGTCCACTTGCCGCACAGTTCGCAAGCTCTGTCCGGTTCTTCCTGAATGAATCCGCGTCCGCTCATCGTTCATCTCCCTTCAAAATGCTCTCTCCAACTTCATCGAGCATGTCCTCCACCATCATGTCGTAATAGGTGTCGGGATGTATCCATGCGGTAAAGCGGCACTCGTCACAGTGAACGAAGACGATATAGCCTCCACCTTCCTTTTGCAGTGATGCCTTCGGCTCATGCTTCGCGCATAACGGCATCACGTTCTTTCCCGCCAGTGAACCTACGAGGCTTTTCATGTCGGCCACGGTCAGCAAATCTGCGAGTTTGAATATGTCGGTCATTGGATTCGCCTTAACTCGGGGTCAATCTTGACGTGAACGATGCACCTGTCGCCTACGCGCTCCAGCCGATACCATTTTGCGGGATCGGGGTTCGCAAGCTCATGGAGGAATTGTGGAATGATTTCAAAGGTCACGCGCATCCCATCGATAATCAGCGCGTTATCTTCAATCTGTACTGTTGCTCGTTTCACAATTCCTCCTAAGCCTTCACGGACAAACGTCATACCTGGAATCTCGATGGTGTAGGCCATGTCACACCGTTTTCGGACGCACCCATTGATGCCCCAGCGCAATCGCCAGTGGAATCACGATCAATTCGGTTATCTCTTGGGCTAGTGCGGGAAGGTGATTGAAATTGGCGAAGATGGCGTGATGAAACTCGCCGTTGTGGTTATAAAGCAGGGTTAGGGCGATCCAAAGCCCGGCGATGATCTTGGTGAGGATTGGAAAGGACGCGAGCCAGCGCATAGAGCCTCCTAGATTCGACGGATGGCTAACCGACTGACCACAACAATTGCGCCATCCTCAAATTCGACCTGGATTCTGGAGGATGCCGTGCGATCTGGGTTGACGACACGGCATCTCTGCCCTTTGCGCCCCATCACGTCCCAAAAGAGGTAGTGAGGGAAGGGTTTCGGAGTGCTTTCCGTTGGGGTTTGAGCGGCCCCCAACTTCAGCATACCGCCCTTAAATATACGGTCTACCTGCTTCTCTTCGCTACTCCTATCCCGCCGCAGCATCCTTTTCATGTTTTCAGGGTCTCTTTGCCTTCCTTCATCACACATGGAAGGCACAGTATTCGCGTTGGGAACGCTTGCCGCGCCTTCCACGCCTCCTGCGTGGACGGTGACATCCAAACCAACGCTCCGCACTCGCATTGGACCTGTTTGGAGCCTTCGACTCCGCCATGATCGGGGCCACAGATGATGATTATCTCTTCGTCATCGGGCATATCGTCTGTGCTTTTCAGCCGTCCCTCTTCGATGGCTTTCCTCAGCGCGGCGTGCAGCTCGGGCCGCTCCCGCAGAATCTTCCTTATCGCCTCACGTTCGGTTGGCATTTTTGAAACTCCTCGTGTTCTCTACGCCGGGTCGCCAAGCTCCATCCGCCGCAGATTGCCGGACTCGATCACAACAATCAAAACGCTACGCATTTCTGAATCCATATTGAGCATCGCTGCGATCATTTTTGCCCTTTCATAATCCCGCAGACAACAACGTAAACGATCCACACTATGAGACCAATCATCATCGCTTGCATACCTCATCTACTCCCATTGAAAGAATCTCGATGTTCGGCGGCAAATCGAGTGCGTCATGGATGATACGAATGAGCGAGAGCGGCGTTAAATATCCGGCCTCGCTGTTCCATTCATCCGTGATGACCATGACCACCTTCCACTTCTTCTTTTTCGGCATCCCTTTCCTCCTCGGCGGGTTCGTCCAGCTTGGCTTTCTTGTTGGCTCTGCGGGTCTCGACCACGGCAACTTTCACCTGATCCTCCCGCCAGCGGCGAAACAACTCTTCGTCCTCGGCGTTCTGCGGTCGGCGTCTCCACTGCTGGTAGGACTTGCGTTGCTCCGGTGTGCTGGGCTTGTAGCAGTAGCGGCATACCACATGATCGCGGCGGCTGCGTCCGTATTCCTTGCGCTTCTTCGTGCACTCGGGGCTACAGCAAATAGCATCCCACCTGCGCTCCGGTGGAATCTCCTTTTTGCAAACCACGCAATGCATCCGTACCCCGCTGTAGTCGTCTGTTCTGCTCACCTTTTCCGTCCCTTCACGTCAAGTATTCCGTTTACAACACCCACCACAACTCCGGCCAACAACAACGCTAAAAAGATAATCACTCGTCCTCCATTCGGGTCACAAAATACTCGGTTCGCGGGTTGGTTCTCTCGTCTTTGTGGACGACACACTTGCTATGCTCGCCGTCCACGGCGGCGTCGGAATGGATCGCTCCGCAATGCACTAGAGCATCCAGACCGCACTTCCAAAAATTGTCGAAGTCTCCGCGTCCTTTCGGCGGTAGATACACGTCGATGCGGACTCCGTAGTGAACCTTGCGGCGTTCGGCGTCGGTCGCTGGAGACACGGTGCGGCCTCGCGCAAAGATGGCTACCGCCTCGTAGTACGCTCTTGCCTCCTTGGTGAGTTTGAATCCTAAATGCAAAGAGCTATCGCGTCCCACATACTTACAGGGTTTCTTGTAATGATTTCCAGATATAGGCACAAGGTGGGGAACCGTAAAAGCTACAACTTTTTCGATATTGGTAGACAGAACCATTGAATATAAATATAACTATACATTATGAGCCTAAGAAAACAACCACGAAAAGCAGGTCATGGGACGGGGCAGGTCAGCCTGAAGACTGAGGGCCATGTCATTCAGACCATCCGCATGAGAGTGGAAGATAACAACAAAGTTCGACGTGCGGCTGAGTTGGCCGATATGTCAATAAACTCCTGGGCTGCGGATGCGCTCCGCGAAGCCGCAACCTTGGCACTCACAAAGAAAAGGACAACAAAAAATGGCAAAGCCAGCTCCTAAGCAGAACGTTCAACTTCAGGGATTCTCCCTCTCTCAGCCCATTGCCGATCCTCGCAATGAGTTGTTTTACCTACTTGGATATCTCCGTGGCCGCGACGCCGATACTTCGGTACGCATCGCGGAGCTCGTCATCGAACTTTTACCCCCGCCCCAGCCGGAGGTTGAATAATGGCGACTATTGACGAACGACTCGAAAAACTAGCTCGCTCTCTCGAAACCTTGGAACAGACAGAGACTCGCCACAATGAAGCTGCCGATAACCGAATGACCCGAATCGAAAATGATCTGGGTACGCTTGTCCGAACTGTCAATGACTTGGGCCAGACTGTAAATGGCTTGGCTTTGACCCTGAAGCGGATCGGAAAGTTTGCAATGGTGATCGCCCGTATTCATGAAGATGAACTAGCCTCCCACAGTAAACGCCTGGAAGCGTTAGAAGCGGAGTTTGAATAATGTCAACATCGCTCTACAGAACAGACGGGACAATCGTTCCCATTGCTCCCTCTGGCGTTCGTTGGACGCTGGAGGAGTTGCAGGGTCTAGTCGGCGGCTACATCGAGACCGTTAGCACCATCGACGGGCGAATTATGATCGTCAACGAAGAGGGCAAGATTCAAAAGCCCATGCTGCCGCTCAACATCGAAGCAACGCGCATCTACCGTCACGGTCGCGTCGATCCGATTGTCGGCCCTGCCGTCGTTGTTGATAGCCTTCAGGAGTTGAACGCGCCGGAGGAGGATGAGGATGAAGGATAGTGCGAGACCTATTGACCATTGGGACGATTACTTAACGCGCATACCGGGGTCTGGGATAGTCGCACTTGGCGATAAATCTTTAGAGCGCGTGTGCGCGCACACCTTCTTGATGGGTATGCACGCTGGGCTAAATTATTTATGCGACAACGCCGCTCTTGATGAAGATTTTCTTGAGCGAATAGAGTCTCTTCAGAAGGATACTTTGGAGGATGCGGAAAAGTTATATGCGATTTGGAGGCGTGGATAATGTCGATCTTCGATGAAGCAGCCCCAATGCCGATTAGCGCGGTTGGTGAGCGTTATTGGAATACGGTTGCGACGATGGGGGAGCCTACCGTTGATGAGATTCGGTACATGCACGTCATCTTCGCGCAGACCGGATTTCCCTATAGTGAGGTTCCATTTGGACAGCCCTTCCAACGGAGAAATGGAAGTGCTGTCCTTGGTCTCACCCCTGGGTATTTGATGAACCCCCTGACGCGGCGGCTTGAGCTTCAGGGGTTGCCTTACGGCTCGATCCCGCGCCTCTTGATGATTCACATTTGCAACGAAGCGAAGCGTACCAGCAAGAGAAGTATTGACATGAATCGAAGCGTGACAAAGTTTCTGAAGGACGATCTTTTAATTAGTCCTTCAGGTGGCGTGAGAGGGGGTTTGACAGCGTTCAAAAAGCAGATGAACCGGGTCGCGGCTACGCCTATGACTATCGGCCTGAACTATCTTACTGGCCGGGGTGGTCGTGGGGCCGCGACGTTCAAGCCTACCCCTGCGATTGTCGAGTACAAAGTTTGGGATGAAGACAGCCTTGTTGACAAACCGATGTGGCATACGGAGGTCACTCTTTCCGAGTCTTTTTTTGATGGGGTTCTTCACCATTCAGTCCCGCTCGATGATAGGGCGATTCAGGCTTTGCGGAAGTCTCCCCTTCAACTTGATGTCTATTTCAATCTCGCCCAGCGACTTCCACGGATGCGCGGAAATGAGGTTCAAAAGATTTCATGGGCGAGATTGAGAGAGCAGATTGGACAGGAGTATGCAGAGTTGAAGATGTTTAGATTCAGATATTTGCAAGCTTTAGAGAAAGTAAAGCGCGTTTACCCTGATGCGAATATCACCTATAATGCTGATGGTATTGAACTTAGACGTTCAAAACCACCCATCCCATCAAACCTTCTGCTACCATTCGGAGAGTAGAGTTTTCCACAGAAACCTGTGCATAACCATAAGTTTTCCACGCTGAAACTGAAACCGCGTCATTTCGCGGTTTTTGGAGTTTTCCACGCTGAAACTGAAACCGATCCACGCTGAAACTGAAACCGCTTAAAGGAAGCCTGTATTTAACCTGTATTTAGGGTAAAGCCCTGTATCAGGGGCGGCGGGGATGTGTAAAACCCGCAACCGCCAAAACGCCGCAGCGGAGGAGGATGCATGAAAGACCGGATCGGGAACAAGTTGGAAGTCGGAGACCGGGTTTTGGTGTCACTGCCGGAGTCTGCCATCCTGGGCTTCGTCGCGGAAGTGAAGGAAACGGGGATGGTGGCGCGAGTGCGGGGCGGTGGAGCGGACACGGCTCCCGGTCACGTCATGGTCTCCTGCGTGATCGCGCTGCCCGTTGACAGCCTCATGGACGCGGTTGCTCAAGCCGTGAAGGTCTACGACCCCTCTAGGGCGTCGGAGCCATCAAAAGGTACGCTAGATGCTCCCAAGCCGAACTAATCGCACCTGAAGCATTGGGAAGCGTTGCCACAGCCTATTCAAAAACTATGAAGACGGCATAAAACAGGGTCTCGCGCGTAGGCATAAAGAGCGAACGGGCTTGACAACAGTAAAGTATTGTGTCAAGTAGAGCAGATAAGTAATCCAATCACGTAACAAATAAATAAAATAGACAAAGAGAAGAGAAAAATGCTAGCTTAGGAACAGAAAAGTTTTTTATTAAATTTTTCACCTCACCGGGAGAACTGTCAAAATTTAATAAAAAA
>Ga0193753_10000422_pt1 | contig 42151 bp, 31 predicted proteins | sample H1c2metaG_FD_144925 | JGI IMG/M metagenome (GOLD analysis project Ga0193753, IMG submission 144925) | Soil microbial communities from a riparian zone of the East river system, Colorado, United States - H1c2 | ecosystem: Environmental > Terrestrial > Soil > Riparian zone | place: USA: East...
GTGAAGGATTGTGTACGTGCGGTTGTGAAGGAGATTCCGCAGGGAGACAATAAGTAAGTTTCGAAGCATACTTTTCACCTTTCAATAATCTTCATCCGCCATAGCGCCTCGCAAAGGTGGACACTATTCACCTAATTCTGGTTCTTAAAATACACCCTGAACACCGTTCCCTCGTCAACCTTACTTTCGAGCTCGATCTTTCCTCCCAGCGCCAGCATCTGTGTTTTGATCAGGTACAACCCAAGACCCTTGCCCTCAACGTGTGTGTGGAAGCGTTGATACAAATTGAAGATCTTATTCTTAAACAACTCTGTATCTATCCCCAGTCCGTTGTCTGAAACAGTTAGACAAACATAGCCGTTGACGAGCGTTGTGGCCAATGTGATCACTGGGCGGCGGTCGGGATGACGATACTTGATCGCATTGCTTAGTAAATTTTGAAGTACGCTTTCAACATAGGGCTTTACGCTGTGTATCTTTGGAGCTTTGGAGAAGTCGGCGATAATGAGACTTTGCGTATCCTCCATTTCCTTTTCGATGTATTTCTTCACGAGAAGCAGTTCGTCGTCGAGCTTCACTTCGGAGATAATAGATTCATTGTTCTTGCGTATCTCCAAAATGGCGTTAAGGTCTCGCACGACACGATCCAGCTCGCGGGCAGTGGATACCATCTTCTGATACACCATCCTGTTCTCCTCTGGGTCCTTTGCCTCCATGTCGAGAATGTTGCCTAGTCCCATGATGCGTGCAACGGGAGCACGCAAGTTATGCGCGGAAATAAACGCGAACTGTTCGAGCTGTTGATTGTAAGCAACAAGCTCCTGCGTACGTGACTGCACTTCCATTTCCAGCGTTTCATTGCGGAGCAGGATCTCTTCATTCTGCCGCTCGATGATGATGTGCGCTTCTTCAAGTTTCCGGTTCTGTTCAAAGACGATGTCACGCTGCGAGAGCACCTCATCCTGACTCTGCTTCAGTTCTTCGTTTTGCGTTTGAATCTCTTCCTGTCTCTCTATAAGAGTTTGATTCTGGTTGTTCATCTCTTCATTCAAATCCTCCAGCTCTTTTGTTCGCTTCTGTACAAGGGAGCTGAGCTTTATGTTCTGGTTCGCGATGTTTCGCACACGATACCAATAAAATGTACTCCCCATGAATCCCAATAATATAACTAGCATCAGTCTGAACAACGTAGTTTCCCACCATGGTGGAAGTACGTGGATTACCAATGACGCACCTACGTCATTCCAAAGTCCGTCGTTATTACTGGCTTTAACGCGAAATACATAGTCTCCCGGGTCAAGACTCGTAAATGTTGCCGAGCGCTGGCGCTCCACCGTTACCCATTCCTTGTCGAAGCCCTCCAGCTTATAGGCATATTGATTGGCCTGTGTGGACGTATAATTGAGCGCCACAAAGCTGAGGGTGATGAAATTCTTTTCAAAGTCTAACCATATCTCCTTGGTTTCGCTGATGTGCTTGTCTAGTATTTTTTCCTTGCCTCCGGCAAACACAGACTTGTTGAAGATCTTTAAGTCAGTGATTACAACCGGTGGTACCTCGGGGTTCTGTTTGATGCTGTCGGGATGAAAGACCACCAGACCATTAATGCTTCCGAAATACATTTTGCCATTGCTGGTGCGTAACAGACGGGGAGAGAATTGGTTCGCTGGCAAACCATCCAACTGAGAATAAACGTGGGCTTCCTTTTTGGCAAGGTTATATTTTACAATGCCTTTATTGGTGCCTAGCCACACATTACCCTCAACATCAAATACGATCCCATTGATATTGGTTGATGGCAAGCCATCGTCCGCCGTTATTGATAGTACTGTTTTCGATTTGGGATCATACGCCTGCATGCCCGGTGTTCCACCAACCCAAATTCTGCCGAGTGAGTCGGCGACAATCGCCTCATCGCTTTTAATGGTAAGCGCTGCTGGCCGTGGCACAAACTTACGGGTTGAAAGATCCATCAGCGTTACACCATTGCCCCAGCCGCCTAGCCACAAGAAGCCATGATCGTCGCGGAACATTGCAACCACATTCTCTTCATTGAGGCCAACATCCGGTCCGTAATTATCGAATTTCTCTGTTTTCTTGTCGAAAATGCTTAAGCCATTGCCAACGGTGCCAACATAGAGGATACCGTCCTTATCCATATGGAGACACCAGAGGTTGTTTGATGCAATGCTTTTGGGATCGCCATCGTCATGCTTGTATCGCTTGAACCTCCCCGTCAAAGGATCCATGCGCGCAAGTCCCGCACCCCAGGTCGCGACCCAAAGGCATTTGTCCTTTGCATCCCACATAACATCAACAAGGTAGTTGCCAGGCAAGCTCTGAGGATCACCAACCCGGTGGCGATATGCTTTGAATCTGCCGTTCGGTTCATCAAAGAAGTTAAGTCCTCCGCCGTCGGTAGCGATCCAGAAGCCCTTTCCAGGTTGCTCGGCGATGGCGTTGACCTTGTTATGACTGAGGCTGGTTTCCTCGTCAGTAATGTTCTGATAGATGATAAATGGCTTTCTGTATTGATCATAAAAATTAACCCCGCTCTTATTGGTTCCGACCCACATGTTATCATGGTCGTCACGAAAGATGGAATAGATGGAGTTGTCGCTGATGCTGTGGATGTCTGATTCGTGTGGGGAGAAATGATAGAATTCATTTTTGGTTCTGTCCCATATGTCGAGTCCTCCGTTCTCCATGCCTATCCATAACCTGCCCAGTTTGTCCTGTGCGACACATTTGACAATGTTTACGTTTATGCTATTGGTGTCGTGATCATTGTGCGTGAAATGCGTGAATGACTTATCCGTGGCATTGTAAAGATTCAATCCGACGTCGGTCGAGATCCACATATTGCCTTCAGCGTCGCGAAAGATATCATTAATGCTGTTGCTGCTGAGCGTGCTGTTATCCTTAATATCGCGTTGGAAGCGACGGATGACCTGGTGAGCCGTATTCATGACGGTTACGCCCGACTGCGAACCGATCCAAACATTTCCCTCAAGGTCTAGTTGCAATGCGGTTATGTCGGATAAGTTCTTGTCGATCTCAAAGTGTGTGAATACATTCTGCTTGGGATCAAAGTAGTCAACATAACCTGTCGCGAACGCGAACCAGAAATTTCCAACGTTGTCCTCGAGCATCTCACTGATGAGTCCACTGCTGATGCTGTTCTTGTCCCTGGAGTCATGAACGAATGATGTAAAAGTGTTGGTGGCACGGTTGTAGCGGTTCAGACCCCCGCCAGTGCCGATCCATAGCGCACCATCTCGATCCTCTAGCAGTGACGAAGTAAAGTTATCGCTGATGGACGTTGAGTCTTTGTTGTTGTGGAAGAAAACGGTGAACTCATAACCGTCAAAACGATTTAATCCTTCAAGCGTGCCGAACCAGATGAATCCTTGCCGGTCCTGCAGGATGGAAAGTACCTGGTTTTGCGAGAGGCCGTCGACAGTAGAGTAACGTTGGAATGGAATATAGACTTGTTGCCCTTGCGTGACGAATTGAAAATGTAGGCAGGCAAAAAGTAGAAATACTCGCGCTATCCCTGGAATACTCAATCTATGCTGCATAGAGCTCTAATTGGACCTGACACCAGAAAAAACAATGGGCTGCTGGTGCAGTGGTTCTTTACACGAATGAATATACAATTATTCTTGCAATGGAGATTATTTTTGAGATAATGAATGGTGAAGGCTGGTGATAAGCAGTACTTATTGTCGGTAAGGGGCGGACCCTAAAGCCGCGTTATCCGCATTTGCCTTTATTACGCTATCACTACCCTCTTCCCATTTGCGGCGGCTTCGTAGATTGCCTTGATCACCTTCATGTCTTTCCATCCTTCCTCACCGGTGATGTGACTTGGTAACTTTTTGTTCTCGAGGATAACTTTTGATATCGCGTCACACTGCACGCCTTGCTGATTGATCTCCGGGAAGTTGAGTTCTCCTTTGCTGGTTCTCCCTTTGAACGGTCCATAACTTATTGCCGGGCTAAGTTCGAAGAATCCATCGTCAGCAGCCGCGAAGACACGGTCGATTCCCGCATTGTACGTACTTGTCGAGGTGCTGATCGCTCCTCCTGGAAATTGCAGTTGCCAGGTAATCGATTCCTCCACTTCGGAAAATAACTTCTTGTCAGTGACAGGTCCAAACTGCGCCGTTACAGAGGTGGGTTCTTCGCCTAGTATGTAACGGCTGGCCTGTACGCAATATACACCGAGGTTCATCAGTGGTCCGCCGCCCGACAACGCCTTTACCAACCGCCACTCTCCAGGTGTCCCACTCTTATATCCCAATGATGCTTCAACCAATCGCACTTGTCCAAATACTTTTTCCTGCCCCAGACGCTTCAGTTCCATATTGTATGGCTCGTAGTGCAGCCTGTATCCCACGCCCAGTTGAACGCCGGCTTTGTCGCACGCGGCGATCATCTCCTGACAGTCTTCCGGGTTGAGGGCCATAGGCTTTTCAACGATCACCTGTTTACCGGCTTTTGCGGCCCTGATGGTGTACTCCTTATGCATCGCGTTCGGCAACACGACATAGACGAGATCAATATCCTTGTTGCTAGCAATCTTATCGAAAGTCTGGTAATTATAGATGTTAGCGTCAGGAATGTTATAGCGTTTCTTCCAGTCCTCCGCCTTCGATGGCGTGCCTGTGATGATCCCGGCAACGCGACAGTATTGCGCAGTCTGTATCCCTTCCGCCAGGTAGCCTGCGTATCGTCCAAGGCCGCACAATGCAATGTTCAGTTTTTTCCCTTGGAAATGTTTCAGAGGAGCGGCCGCCAAACCTAAAGAACCAGGGAGACTCACCGCCGCCGCTGTCACGCCTACTCTTTGTAGAAAATTCCTTCGTGTAACGTTTTTCATACGTGATAAATTACACTTCTGTTAGTCGCCATGCAATTTTTATAATTACATGTTCCTTCCCAACTGCGCGATTTCTTCGCGACTCGTTGTACCGTTACGCGACGAAGGCAGGTGAATCTCCATTACAATTCGATCTCTACCACCGAATACTTCTTCAGCAGTACTACGTTCTTCTGAAATATATTTTGGTCCCCGGCGATAGTTAATCTTTCCTTCGCGCTCACCTTCGCAATCAATATCCCCAAAAACGCGCCAAGGCCGCCGCCAACAATTGCTCCCCCCAAACCTTTCTCTTCGGCCGTGGTCTCATAGATGCAGAAGTAACTGCCGTCGCATGTGTCATCCCCACCTGAGTAACCAACAATGAATCCCACTATCACACCGCCCAATACGCCTGCAAACGCACTTCTGCCGACGTTCCCTTTGCTTTTGATAACTATCTTCTGGATAGATTTCGCGGGAATTCTTATCCGCTCATCGCGTACCAGAATATAAATAGCCGAGTCCGTCACCTCCTTTAGTATACCCGCCATTTTTTTCTTTTGGTTGGATAAGGTAACGATCGCATTGTATATCTTGACCTTCTTGGACTTGGCATTGGTCTGGCAAAAGCAGGTGGTTATAGAAATGAGGAAGAGCGTTACAGCGAACTGTAAAGTGCGGGTTATTTGGAGGCGCATGGTATAGGTTAGTAAAGTGGTGGCCTATTGAGCTTAATTCCTATGGTCTCTGGGCGGTCCTAACAGCTATCGCGATTCTCGGCAGTGAAATCCAACTCGAGCGTTGAGTAATCTATCTAAGATAGCAAAACCATCGAATTACACAATGTTGAGCGTGTTAATAACTTTATGCATCGAATTAAAACCTTAATATGCTATGTCAATCAAGATTGGCTCCCTTGTTATCAGATGCTATGAGTACGATAAGATGATGGCTTTTTGGAAGGCCGCGTTGCATTATGTCCCCAAGTATCCACCGAGCGACAACTGGATAATTCTCACCGACCCTCAGGGAAACGGACCCAACATTTCATTAGACAAAACGCCTGAGAAGCGTATCGGAAAAAGAAGTAAAATACACCTGGATCTGTACGCAGATGATCAGCAAGCAGAGGTGGATCGGTTGCTGACCATTGGCGCGACGCGATATCCATGGAGGTATCATCCAAATGATGATTTTGTTGTGTTGGAAGACCCTGACGGCAACCTCTTTTGCGTCGTGCAGAAATGAGATATCTTGAGCATCACCTGATCCTCTTTCCAACTATGGTTTGACCATTCTGTAGGAGCGTTACACTTTCTACGGACTGGCCATTAACATTAAATACCAGTTGCGCATTGACTACCTTTAGGAAGAATTCATTTACTTTGCTCGGGTAGACCTCGACACGTTGCTGTCCTGTGGCTTGCGTGAATAATTGCTTGCCTTCGCGCGTTACAACAAGGTCAAATCCAGGATTGAGCTGATAGGTGCCAACATAAGTTTCTAGAGTTGTCTCTGGTACATCCACTTCCGTCGTCGTTGGCTTTACGCCCAGTTTTTCCAACGCCGCTATCCCCTGCACATTTCCCGGGTTTAAGGCGATAGATTTTTTATAATTTTCAATCGCCAATTCACGCTGTCCATCCTTTGCAAGGGCTTCGGCGTAGCTGTCATATACATTGGATGAATTGGGATACGTATCGACGTTGAATTTGAAAAGTGCGAGGGCAACTTTTGTGTCTTTAGGCAAATAGGAATAACCAAGTGTGTTCAAAAAATCCTCGCTAAAATCGTACGCGTCAGGCTTATTCTTTTTAAGATCCTTGAATAATACTATTGCCGCTTCAACTCCTTTAGCTTCTATAGTTCGCCTCATTTCGGGAGCAAGAGTCGCCTTAATCTCTTGTAACGGCGCGTCGGGATTGAGCAGGTGAAATCCGATGTCATCAACACTTTCAGTTGAGTTTGTAAAGACCACTACACCAACGCCGGTTTCTTTTACAAACCCTGCAAACGCGCGGTATCCTCCGGTACCACCATTGTGCCAGATCACATCTCCATTCTTACCCTTTGCAATGTGCCACGCTAGTCCTACACGCATGGTTCCTGCCTTGTCGTGTCGAGGCTGATGCGTCAGGTTCATGGCCGGCTGAAGCGCTGTTTTTGTGAGACCGGCATTGGCGGCTAGAAACTTCAGCATATCCGAAGTCGAACTTCTGATCGCCCCAGCGCCTGCCAGCGTGGGAATATCCCAGTTCTTTACTTCGACGCCATTATCGTGACCGATGGCCAAATTTTTCTTCATATTATCATCAAAAGTGATTTTCGTCTCTTTCATTCTCAGCGGGCTCGCTACTTGCCGGATCATCAGAGTTTCGTAGGGCACACCGGCGCGCAAGGCGAGTAGGTGTCCTAGTAGCCCTTGTGCAAGGTTTGAATATTCATAGGCAGACCCAATATCCCGCGTCAGTTCATAGCCCGACAGGAATGCGTATAGTTGCTCGACCGTATAGTCGGCGAATGGGTTGGCAGGATCGGCCGGAGCAAAATTTGATGGCATACGGGGCAACGCCGAGGTGTGATCAGAAAGATTTCCCAGGGTGATTTCCTGCGTGCCTCGTTTCGGCACCTTCACAGTGGCAGGTAAGTAATTTTTGATCGGATCATCAAGCTTCAGTTTTCCTTCGTTGACCTGCTGCGCTAGAAGAATAGCGGTAAAAACCTTAGAAATTGAACCGATCTCATAGATGGTATGCTGATCAACGGCAGACCCATTTTTGGCCTTTTTACCAAAGTTGTAATAGATAGGGCCTTTTTTGTCGATGATGCCGATAGCAATGCTTGGATTGGTACCCTGGTCGATTCGTTTTTCGATGCTTTTTACAACGTCATCGGGCAATGTGGTATTAGATTGACCGCAGGAAGCAACGAATAATAACAACAATGGAAAGCAGATGACGTATTTCATAATTGAATGCTGGGGATGTTAGCGGATGTTATGGGTCGGAAAATATTATAGAAAGTTACATGAGATGTGGGAAGGGTGAAAGTCTAATTTACCGCAATCCCGATAGCTATCGGGAGTAAGGTACCGCGAAGCGTGTGTAGGAAACTATGTAGGTTGAATCATAATAAGCAATTGGGATAGAAGCGCTAGCGTAATTAATACGCCGCGGATGATGATGAACCTGATCCATTCGGCCTGGAGATTCTGCCAGGGTATGGAGTCTTCGGGATATGATTTGAACATTTTGTTAATAGGAAGATTGTATTTCACCGCAAGGAGAATATCTGACAGCGTGAGCAACACTGCGATCGCCGTACACCAGAAACTCAGTGAGTGATACTGCTCAAATGACAAAGCCAATACAATGACGCCCAGCAATATTGCCGTGTAGTACAGAAATCTGAGTCTCCCAGCGATGGCATTATCAATGGCATTTCGCAACTCTGCGAAAGCAGGGACGGACAGCGCCTTCACAGCTTCTCCCAAGCCCAGCAGATAAAAAATACCCTGGGATGCTAGGACTATTGTAACGCACAGTTGGAGCAGTCTGAATATTTGCAACGTCATAGCCAGGTTGGGTTACGATACGAATTTCAAAAATAATCGGCATCTTTAGAGTGTCAAAGATTTTCCAATACTTTCACATATTTCCCGATAATGTTATGACAACGGCACAGGATCAACAGACGGTGTTTGCACCCCATCTTACGCTGAAGAACGTAAAGGCAGGTATGGAGTTTTACATAAAGGCATTTGGAGCGCTTGAGCTTCGTCGATGGAGTAATTCAGATGGAAGCGTCCATGTCGCCGAAATGGCTATTGAAGGAGCTATGTTTCATTTGCATGAAGAAGTTCCCGCATCAGGAGAGCTGAGTCCTGAGACGGTCAATGCCACAACCAACCTCATTGGAATATTTGTTCCGGATCCGCACGCTTTCGTCAAAAAAGCTGTATCGGCCGGCGGAAAAGAAGCCAGGCCCGTTAAGGATTACGATTATGGATACAGGCAGGGAACGGTGATCGATCCGTTTGGTCACCATTGGCTCGTCGAGAAAAAAATATAGGAGAGTTATGAGTTATGAGTCATGAGTTATGAGTTCCACGGTGGCGTGGAGGGCACGCTTGTGTTGATGTCTTCGACATCATGCGAGTTTGAAAGAGTATCATAGAAGACTTGCGCTAGATGACAGGCTTGATGTCGATCAATGGCGTGCCGTCTAATACCTCAAGATTTGATACTTGTATTCTTCCATCGTCTGTAATTTCTAAAATATCAGCCACGTGAAGTCCAATGGGGTTAGGCCGGTCGGGTGACCTGGTGGCAAAAACCCCTGTCAACGCTGCCTTCGGATTGTTTCGGGGTTTTGTCGTCAACACCTCTCTATCGGCCTTATGCAACCAGGTTAACAGCAAAACCTTCATGCCTGCATGCAGTCCGTTAATTGCCTTCAAAAAAGGTGCATGGATGGTTACGATGGCCTGAGGAGCATTTTCCTGCTCCTGGAGTGGGCAATCCTTAATATCCTTCAACGTAGATTGGACATGGCCTATGAACGTAACTGATTCCAACATATAATTAAGTTTAGAAGTCCTGATGTTTTGAAAACTAAGTCATTGAACATTATACAAGAAATATCCTTTAATAGTTGCCCCTTTTTCTGAAAAAGTTCTGACCTGACCTAACTGGGGTTTTCGCTGCGCTTGCATTTACGATAGAAGTCCATCAGCCTTTCGTCCTGGATGATATCTTCAGTCTTTATTTTTCGCTTCAACACAATGCCACTGAGCTTGCGACAACGACTCAGTGCCGTGTAGAGCTGACCGTTGACAAATGCGCCTGTACCGAGATCGATGACAACGTTGTCGAAGGTCAGGCCTTGACTTTTGTGAATAGTGATGGCCCATGCCAGCTTGATAGGATATTGTGTGAACGTTCCTTTGGCCTCAGACGTCACACGGCTTTTGTCTCGGTCATACTTGTATCCACGATGCTCCCATGTTTCTTTTTCAAGTTTGTGGACCGTGCCATCAGGTAGCCTGACCTCGATGATGTCGTCGGCAATGAATTCTATTTTGCCAATTGTGCCGTTGACCCACCGACGGCCGCCGCTGATATCGTTTTTGATAAAGATCACCTGGGCGTCCTTTTTCAGCGAAAGGAACTGGTGGGTGGGTAGTCTTTCTTCTCCAAAATCGCCCTTGGTCTCAGCCGGGAAATTGTACGTCATGAAGTTGATCTCCCGCAGTCTCTTGTCATTCTCAGCATTCGCGATGTAGTTGTTGGTGGTCAGCGTGATAATAAAATCCTCCGGCGCTGCAACGTAGTGAGGATCATATCGCGCATTGAGCTTGCCCATTGTGACGTCGTCTACGTCACAATCCCTGACCTTATCAAGCAACTCAACAAATTCATGGTCTTCTCGCTGGCGCTGCGGGGTCTTGAACTCATAGAACGCGGGCGTTAATTTTTTGTATGCGTCGCAGTCGAAAAAATACGGACTGTTATATACCTCCGTGAAGAGATACTGCTCCACTTCGCTACCGGTATTCGTCACAGGTGGCAGCTGAAAGAGATCGCCGACGAAGATGATCTGCTTACCCCCGAATATTTTACCCGGCACACCTCCATTCTTACGAAGCGAAAAATCTATCGCTTGCAAAATATCTGCCCTCAGCATGGATACCTCGTCAATAACGATCGTGTCAATATCTTCGATGATCTTTCTTCTTTGGTCGGATTCACCAAATGTTTTGATCTCTTCATCATCGGGAAGCAACGCCCTGTGGGGAAATTTAAAAAAAGAATGCAGCGTAACCCCACCTACATTGATCGCGGCTATGCCGGTAAAGGCGGCCAGCACCACCTGCTTTTTGGTCTTTTGCGTGAAGTAGTGAATGAACGTGGATTTACCAGTTCCCGCTTTTCCGGTAATGAAGAAGCTGTCATCGGTAGTTTCAAGCTTCTCAAAAAGATTTGTCACTACGGGATCCTGTTCGTATCCGTCGGGCACCTTGATATAACGGTTATACAGATCAGGAAGCTCAACATCAAATATTGTCAATTGTCCCTGACCGTTTTCGATCCGTATCAGAAAATCGATGTCCTTATAATTTTGTGAATACGGGTTTGTCAGGTTAAGATCCTGGCGGTGGTGTGCCAACGTACGCAACAAAGCGTTGCATCTTTTAAGGAACATAAAATAATCGTCGGGCACACCCTGAAGATGCGCATTAACAGCTTCCTTCCTGATCTTTACGCCTATGAAATGCAAATAGCGGAGAGCGGTCTCGATCGCATTAGTGCGATCGAGGTTATAATATGCGTTGTAGAATCCCTCAAAACCCGAAGGATAATCTTCTGGGTAATCGGGCTCCTTCTTCCCGTAGTATAGCTGCCTGGCCAGCGATGGTTTGAAGAAGCCTGAATCTTTGCAGACAAGCGGCGACTTGCTGAAATTCTCGATCCATTTCTTTTGTATGGTATAACTACTGGCCATATTGCAGGTTCGAGGGCAAGATAGGGGATAGAAATTATGAATTATGAATTATGAGTGATGAATTGGAAGGCAAATATCGGGTTGTGAATTGTCTGAGGATGGTCTATTTTATCCCTTTGGTGTTATTGTTGATGGGGTTGGATTTTGCACCAGGGCTGACGGGCGAAGAGAGGAAGTTGGCGATGGCTTATTTGTACACTACGAAGGAAGATTTGTTGAAAAGCATCAAAGGACTTTCCAAAGAACAGATGAACTTCAAGCTGGATGAAGAGACATGGTCCGTGGCGGAATGCGTGGAGCATATTGCATTAATGGAAAGTAACTTGTTTGATCTGCTGCAAAACAGCTTAAAAGAGCCTGCTGATCCATCGAAGCGAAGTGACATCAAGCTTAGTGACGCAGATGTCTATAAAGGGATCACAGATCGTACCTACAAGATCAAAACTCAGGAACCGTTGATGCCAGCCGCCAAGCTGGGATCAAATGAATCTACACTAAAAGCATTTCTGGCGAAGCGCGACGTGACGACCCACTATGTCAAAACGACGACGGATGATCTGCGCAATCACTTCTTCACGTTCCCGTTAGAATCAATTGGCACAGTGGATTCCTTCCAGCTCATCATCTTCATGGCAGGCCATAGCAAACGTCATACTTTGCAAATTGAGGAGTTAAAGAAAGATGCCTCATTCCCCAAGTGATGCAGCAGAGTGAATGGTGAAAAGTGAAAGACGCTTCGATCGGGGTTCTTTTTAACTTTTCACTTTTAACCTTTCACTCTTTACTCATTCCACGTAGTCAATTGCCATGCGTTTAATCCTGTCCTCCAGCTTCTCCGTTGTGAGTCTTTCCCGCAGATGATCCACCATGATTGGGAAAGCAAATGGCGTAGGCTTCTCTGGCCGTGTGATCACGATGCGCTGATGAGATATCCTCTCCAATGCAACCCTAAGGCGCGCCTCTTCCAGCTGAAAATCCATAACCTCCTCGAACGCCTGCTGCAATAATAAATTATGCGCATCGTAGTCGTGGAATACATTAAAGAACAACTGAGACGATGATTGAAGATGCCGGTCTTTGACAGGCTTACCTGGATAGCCCTTGAAAACCAGTCCCGAGATAGCAGCAATATCACGGAATTTGCGCCTTGCCATTTCAGTCGAGTTTATGCTAGCCTGTATGTCCTTGAATAAATCGTCTGATCCAAGCACATTGGTCTCGATAGCTTCATCGATGGGAATGGGCTGGTCCGACAACAGCTCAAAACCATAATCGTTCATGGCGATCGAAAAAGTGATGGGCTGAATCTGCGCGATACGATAGGCCATCAATGCTGCAATACCCTCATGTACGAAGCGACCTTCGAATGGGTACATGACGACATGGTAGCCCTCGGTCGTATGAAAGTATTCCACAAGAAACTCATCTTTGCCGGGGAGTATGGATCTATCACGCTGCAGATCGAAAAGAGGCTTTAAAAATTGCAATTCAACGTCCTTCTCTTTGCCATGCACAACTTCGTCCAGCTTGTTCCGAATCATATCACTCATCTGAGACGACAAAGGCATTCTTCCCCCCTGCCATGATGGAACCGCACCTGATTTCTTATTCGACTTGCGAACCTGTGCCTCCATTTCTTTGATGCGGACAAGCTCAAGGTTGCGGCCCGCGAACCAGAATACGTCTCCGGGATTCAGCCGCGAGATAAAGTACTCCTCGATGGTACCCAAATATTTTCCAGATAGCATGCGAACGAAGAGCGAGCTGTCCCCGACAATGGTGCCGATCGACAACCGATGCCGCATGGCGATAGTTCTGTTATCTACCTTGTATATTCCTTCCTTGATACTGACTTTCCTATACTCATCGTATGCTTGTAGTGAATCGCCGCCAGTGGTGACAAAATTCAGTAACCAATACCACTCATCTTTTGTGACAGACGCGTACGAAAATGTCGTTTGGATCTCGTCGAAGATCAATTCGGGATCAAATCCATCGGAGACAGCAAGCGTGATCATGTATTGGATCAGCACGTCAAACGACCGGATGTATGGAAAGCGGTCTTCAACGATTTTTTGATTAATAGCTTCCCGTATTGCCGCCGCTTCAATGAGCTCCAGCGAGTGTGTCGGTACGAAATAAATTCTGCTGACAGCACCTGGCTGATGTCCGCTCCTACCAGCCCGTTGCAAGAAACGCGCAATGCCTTTGGGTCCGCCGATCTGAATAACCGTTTCGACGGGGCGGAAATCGACACCAAGATCAAGACTGGATGTACAGACTACGGCCTTGAGTTTTCCCTCATGCAACTGATCTTCCACCCAATTTCTTAGTTCCTGGCTAATGGAACCATGATGCATGGCAATCAGTCCTGAAAGCTCTGGGGCTTTATCCAACATCCGCTGATACCATATCTCGGCAAATGATCGTGTATTGGTAAAAATGAGCGTCGTCGTACTGCCCTTTACGATGTCGATCACTTTTTCAAGTAACTGGATGCCGAGATGTCCTGCCCAAGGCATTCGTTCAAGTGAATCCGGCAGCACTGAAATAACTTCCACTTTTTTTTCGATGTCGGCCTTGATGACGCGGAAATTATTTGCATGGTAATAGTTGCCCAACAACGCTTCCAGGGCTTGGTCCATATTGCCGATAGTGGCCGATATGCCCCAAATCTTCATTTGTGGAGAAATGGTCTTCAGTCGCGACAACGCAAGCTCTACCTGTACACCTCGCTTTGACCCCATGAGCTCGTGCCATTCGTCGGCAACGATCACCTTAAGGTTTTTAAAAAAATCGGGATAGTCGCGTTGGGTCAACAACAGGTGCAGGCTTTCCGGCGTTGTGATCAATAGTTCCGGAGGATTTTCTTTTTGTTTCTTGCGATCATTCAACGACGTATCGCCCGACCTTATGCCTACACGCCATCGAAGCCCCAGTCCCTCAATAGCACGTTTCGCAGACAATTCTATTTCTTTAGAAAGTGCTCGTATGGGTGTGATCCAGATCGCCTGAAGGCCGCTTTCTTTCCTGCTTTTAAAGCCCGGATTATCGCGCATGAATTCGAGTAAGACCGGAACAATCAGCGAGTATGTCTTACCGCTGCCGGTTGGAGCGTTGACCAATCCATGATGCCCATTCAGATAGGCCTCCCATGCCTCCAGCTGAAATGGAAAGGCAGTCCATTCTCTGGAGGTGAACCAATCTTTTCCTTTTTTTAAAAGTTCTGCAGCCATGGTAATCAAAAATATGCCATTCCTCCTCGGCCCAAACAATTTGCCTCCGCAATTTGTTAATCTTTGCTAAACGCCGTAATGGGCAAATTAACTGGTTATTAAGTAATTTCCCTTAAACATATTCAATGAGTAGCGTCGGGGTAATTGGTGCTGGTTTTTCCGGCTTGTCCGCAGCTTGCTTTCTGGCAAAGGTCACAAGGCAACACTCCTTGCATATTCCTACGTTAAACATCATCTTCACCTCATCTGATGGAAGAAATCATATTAGTTGACGAGTTGGATAACGCCATAGGGACCATGGAAAAGATGGAAGCGCACCAAAAGGGCCTTTTGCATCGGGCCTTTTCGGTATTAGTGTTTAATGCAAATGGAGAGGTGCTTTTACAAAAAAGGGCGCGAAACAAGTATCATAGTGGTGGGTTATGGACAAACACATGCTGCAGCCACCCCGGCCCAAATGAATCCATGGAAGAAGCCACGCGCCGACGGCTGAAGCACGAGATGGGTATCGATGTTCAGCCTGAGTTTGCCTTTAAGTTTATTTACAAAGCTGCTTTGGATCGCGATCTTATTGAACACGAACTGGATCATGTATTCACGGCTACGTTCAATGGCGCACCGGTTATTAATAAAGAAGAAGTGGAGTCCTGGAGATTCATGGACCTCAAATCTTTGCAGGCAGATATCCATCAATCGCCCAATGCCTATACGCCGTGGTTCAAGTTAATCCTCAACCATCCCGGAATTCTTCACCGCAAAGACGCTAAGGCGCTAAGGTGACGCAGAGAACCCTTTGCGTTTACTCTGCGTCTCTGCGTCTTAGCGGTTTATTGTATTTTTTGTTGTTAGTACCAGAACATTTCATCGACGAAGACCCAGCTGCGTTCGCCCTTACCGTTGTGCCACTTGGGAAGTTTCGGCACCTGCGTTGCAACTAGCTTGTAGTAGTTGAACGCTGATGATGGCAACGGTATGGATAACATATCAACTTTGAGCGGACCATAATCCTTAGGTTGTTCAGGCACCACTTTTTTGATCAGCTTTAATTTATCCTTGCTCGGTCCGCCCCATACTTCTATTTCTTTCGGTGGCAGGCTGTAACCGCCCACATTTCTGGCAAAGCTGAGCACAATCTCCTTTAACTCAGGCGCTTTGCCATCGAAGCTGAAGCCGACCGCTAACGGCTCCTTACGATACCCTAGCCAGGATGGCTCTTTCAGAACGTCAGCTACGCCTTTGCGCCCGTCTGTAAGACTTTGAACCCCTTCGCCAGGATACTGCGGATCGGGTGGGCTTAACAGCTCAAGGTGATCAGGCGTCTTGCCCTTAACGTAACAAATCACTTCCATTGGTTCGCTACAGTACCACCCATCTTTACACCCCTTAGCCTTAACGACAGTGGTCTTGTCGAATGAGAACGGTTGATCATATACCTTGCTGGTGAGAGAATCCGGGTCCGATCCATCGATCGTATACCTGATCGTTACCCCAGGCATAGGGTGACGGAATATGATATCCTCTCCACTTTTGATAACCCCTTCATTCACCAACATCGGTCTGCTCAACTTAAGTATAGATTCGTCATTGAATTGTGTTAGCGCAATGGTCACGCCAGGATATAATTTCGAAAGTGAATCCTTTTGTGCCAATGTCACCCGCGTGCTCCAGACGAAAAGCTCCTGAAGCTGCGGCAACTTTAAAACGGGCCCCAGGTAACGGGACGATACGGCCGTTCCGGACAACGATAATGTTCTCAAATGGTCAAGCTTTTCCAACGATCTTAAACCTTGTCCCTGAATGCCGGTAAAGTTCAGATTGAGCACTTCCAGATTCTTAAACGTACTGATCGTGGAAAGATCTTTATCCGCGACAGGCATTTTTGATAAGTTGAGTACTACAAGTTGGTCACTTACATCTTTTAGATGTTCAAGAGACCTAATATCAAATCCCTTGCGCACGTAGAAGTCTGCCCGCAAGGCAGGGCTGTTGATGTACAGTGGCGCGACCGTGACAAATGGCGTATTCATTTTTTCAACCATACGCTCGTCAGCCGGATCAAAGGCGTATACCTTTGCCGGTTCCTGGACCGGTCCTTTGGACATCAGTGCAGCGACCCTGATCTTCAACGAATCTTCAGCAGGAAATTCGTCGAGCTTCTTAACGAAATCTGCTCCTGACTTAATCCACGATTTAAGGGTTGCTATTTCCAACGCTGTAAGCTGAGGCTTTCCATCCGGTGGCATGTGCTCATCGTTATCCAGCGGTAAATAAAAAGCCTTGATCATGCGGCTCTCTTCCGGCTTGCCCTCCACCCATGGCTTACCGTGCTCGCCACCAGCCTTGAACTTCGCGAGGTCCGTCATGATAAGCTTGCTCTTGGCTTTGGAAGCATTGTGACACGTGTAGCATTTCTTTTCTAGTATGGGAGCAATGGCAAACTGATATGCCGAAGCATTGTCGGCAGTCAGCACAATATGTGGCGCGATAGGTTCAAAGAGAAAGTTCTCGCCATGGGTTAAAATAGATCCCGTATGACCGGCAAATACCAAGACGACGCATGCCGCGGCACCAACACTAAAAAAGACAAACCTCTTTTTCCCTGACTCGTGCCAAAGCACAAGGAAATAGCATAACCAACTCAATAAAACACCGCTGATCTTGTGTTGCAGTAAAGCACCACCGCCGTAATCGCTCTGGAGGCTGAGAAAAAAACCAAACAGTGCCGCCAACGAAGCCGACAATGACGTCACCAGTAGACCTATCCCTATCACTTGTTGGCTATACGCATGATTAATTTGTTTCTGAATTAGAATCAATACTACAAGAAAGATGATGATCCCAATCGGTATATGCAGGATCAATGGGTGCATGCGCCCAACCACCTGCAGTAACGGCGGCAATGAAATGCGATCTTCCACAAAGATCAGGAAGAGCAGCAGGACCTGGATACAAAAGATGACGTTGACGAGGACGCGAGAAAGTTTATTCATGAACGATCAGGCTAATATGCCATTCACAACTTTGCCCGCCACGTCGGTGAGCCGGTATCTTCTTCCGAGATGCTTGAACGTCAGTTGTTCGTGATTGAGTCCCATAAGGTGCAGGACTGTGGCGTGAAAGTCATTCACATGCACCGGGTCTTTGACTATGTTATACCCGAACTCATCGGTTTCGCCGTACACCATACCAGGCTTAACGCCGCCACCGGCCATCCATATTGTATATGCCCTTGGATGGTGATCGCGGCCGTAATTTTCTTTTGTTAGGGTACCCTGGCAATAGTTTGTGCGCCCGAACTCTCCTCCCCATATCACCAACGTTTCGTCCAACAGTCCACGTTGTTTGAGGTCCATCACCAGCGCGGCCGTTGAGCGGTCGACATCCTCTGCCTGCAACGGCATTTCGCCAACCATGTTACCGTGCTGATCCCACCCCTGATGATACAGCTGAACGAATCGAACGCCGGATTCCGATAGTTTCCGGGCGAGTAGACAATTGGATGCATAGGTTCCAGGCACCAGACAATCCGCACCATACATCTTGATAATGTTATCTGGTTCCTGTGCAAGGTCAGAAAGTTCTGGCACCGCAGTTTGCATACGGTAGGCCATTTCATACTGCTGAATGCGCGTTTGTATTTCAGGGTCCCCGAATTCCTTATAGTTCAACGAGTTCAGTTCAGAGAGATTGTCCAGCATCTTTCTCGTATCCTTGCGATCCCTGCCGTCCGGATCCTTTAAATACAGGACCCGCTCTTCACTGCTGCTGAACTGCACGCCCTGATGAATGCTGTCAAGGAACCCGTTCGACCATAACTTGGAATAAACTCCCTGGCCATTTCCCCTACCACGGGATAGCAACACGCAAAAGGCAGGAAGATTCTTATTCTCGCTGCCGAGCCCATAGCTCAGCCATGCCCCCATGCTTGGTCTGTTGCCCTGCTGTGCACCAGACTGCATAAACGTTAAAGCAGGATCGTGATTGATCGCTTCCGTATGCATGGTCTTGATGAAGCATACTTCATCAACTATCTTGGCCATGTGTGGAAAGAGCTCACTTACCCACGCGCCCGATTTGCCATACTGCTTAAATGCAAAATGAGATCCTACTAGCGGAAACTTAGCCTGACCCGAAGTCATACCTGTGAGCCGTTGTCCCTGCCTGATCGATTCGGGCAGATCCTGCCCCGTCATCTTAGTGAGTAATGGCTTGTAATCGAAGCTCTCCAACTGCGAAGGCGCGCCGTTTTGAAACAAGTATATAATGCGTTTTGCTTTAGGCGCGAAGTGCGGCAGGCCGGTAAGTTGAGGCAAGCCATCATCACCCGATTTAAAGAGGTCGGGAATAAGGAGTGATCCCAGCGCCACAGATCCAAGACCGAGACTCATCTTACCGAGGAAATGTCTCCTGGTAACATGAAAGCGGTTTTTTAAAAATTCATTCTCCATAATCAAACCTTTGAGATCGACTCTTCCATATTGTATAAAGTGCTGATCACCTGCATCAGCGCAGCAACAGAAACCACATCATCGTCCGCACCGATAGGATATTCCCCGACATGGATCATTTGTTTCGCCTTCGATGGTTTTTCGGTAAATCCTTTTAGCTCGTCATCATAATAACGCAGCAATATCTTCATCTCTTCATCTTTCGGTTTACGACAAAGGATGGATTGAAAGGCAACTCGAATGGTTTCATCGGCTTTGGAATTTGTTTTCGCCAGCCGTTCAGCAAAAACCCTGGCACACTCCAGCACCAGCGGATCATTCATCACTACCAGCGCCTGCAACGGGGTGTTTGTGCGCAACCTGTTCACCTCGCACTGATCGCGATTGCTGCCATCAAATACAAGCATCCCAGGCGGCGGAACGGTCCGTTTGATGAAGCTGTAGATCCCACGCCTATATAGCTTGTCACCATGATCCTGGACGTACCTGGCCAGAACGCCTCGGCCGGAAGTTGATGACTCCCAGATTCCCTTGGGCTGATACGGTTTTACACTTGGACCTCCCACCTCCCTCACCAGCAAGCCGCTGCTGGCCAGGGCCATGTCCCGAATGGTTTCCGCGGCCATGCGCATACGGGGTCCGTGAGACAACAAAATGTTATCTGGATCCACAGCATACTTATGTTTCGAAATGACGGAGGACTGCCTGTAAGTCGCCGACATCACCATCTGTTTTAGCAAGCGTTTGATGTTCCAGCCATTATCCATGAAATCGATCGCAAGCCAATCCAGCAGGGCGGGGTTCGAAGGCATCTCGCCCTGCATCCCAAAGTCTCCCGCAGTTTTAACCAAACCTCGGCCAAACACTTCCTGCCACATCCGGTTAACAAAAACCCGTGCCGTGAGTGGATTCTTCTTATCGACCACCCACTTCGCCATGCCCAGACGATTGTTGCCGTATTTGGTGGAATCGAACGGCATGATGGAGGCGGGAAGACCCGCTACAACCCTATCACCAGGCGCATCGTATACGCCGCGCTTCAGTACATACGTTGGCCTTTTCTTTGGCATATCTTTCATCACCATGACTTCTACTGCCGCCGTATCTTTCTTATTGATGAATGTCAATAGTTTCGAAATGTCCTCAGACGTGATCTTCATGTTTGGCGGATCGGCCAACGACGCCAACGTGATATCGCCTACAAGTCCCTTCTCGGGCACTTGGTTAAAGAATGCAAAAGCCCGGTAATAATCTTTTTGCAGGATGGGATCATACTTGTGATCGTGACATTTGGCACACTCGAACGTGAGCGCAAGAAAAGCCTTGCCGAACGTATTGGTGCGGTCGGTGACATACTCAATACGATACTCCTCATCGATCACACCACCTTCCTGTGTGATCTTATGATTGCGGTTGAATCCTGTTGCCAGCAGTTGTTCCTGTGTAGGATTGGGCAAGAGATCGCCTGCCAATTGCCACGTGATAAATTGATCGTATGGATAGTTCTCATTGAATGCATGGATCACCCAGTCGCGCCAAGGCCACATGGTCCGAAGTCCGTCATCCTGATAGCCATGAGAGTCTGCATACCGTGCAACGTCCATCCAGTACGTTGCCATCTTTTCTCCGTATGCCGGCTGCTTTAATAATTCATCAACAATTTTTTCATATGCCGAGGGATCGTTGTCGTTCACAAATTTCTGCTGCATGGCAATCGACGGCACCAGGCCAGTAAGGTCCAGGCTCACGCGTTTCAGGATCCTTTCCTTGTCGGCTGGAGCGTTCGGTTCCAGTCCAGCATCCTCCATGCGTTTCAAAATGAATCTATCGATCTCTGTCTGCGCCCAAGCTGCATTTTTTACATCGGGAAGTGGTTGTTGCTTTGGCGGTATGAAAGCCCAGTGTTTCTTGTAGACCGCGCCCTGAGCGATCCATTTTCTAATGGTGATAATTTCCTCCGGCGAGAGTTTGAGATTCGACTTTACTGGCGGCATCATCATTGCCGTGTCGGGTGACGCAATGCGTAGGAACACTTCGGAGTGGTCAGGGTCGCCTGCCACAATGGCGTGGGCATCGGGATCATCCTTCAGCGCGGCAAATGCACCCGATGGTATATCAAGTCGAAGATTTGCTTTTCGTTGATTGGCGTCTGGCCCATGACATTTGAAGCAACGGTCTGACAGAATAGGTCTGATGTGTAGATTGTAGTCTATCGAATCATTGACGCTCGCTGTCTGCGCTGACTGCTCGCAGGACCATCCTAACACTCCTAAAGCAATGAAAATAAAGAGATAAACCGACCCGTGAATCCTGCAGACCATACGACAAATGATTGTACAAATTGGAGGTTTTGGCTGAATTTCAAAACCCTTTTTGTGTCAAGCTGTTGTGGACAAAGGTATGAAAATCTAACCATTCGAACCTTTGCCTGTTTTGCCTATGTGCCCGGCAGAATGTTGGGAATTCTTCTCGGCGGCCATTCCCCATGGCATTATTGTTCGTTGGGAAAATACACTTTTTGTTGAGCGGCAGGTAAATGCTATTTTTGATTGCCGCGCCAGAGTTTTGGCAAAGTACTTTACTGAGTAGCATTTGACTTCAAGATACCTGTACCTCGTTATTGACCTTTTTTCGTTCGTCTTGCCATTGCTGGCAAGCTTCCACAAAAAGGCACCTTTCTACAAACACTGGAAGTATTTCGGAATCGCGCTTGCCATCACGGCTATCGTATTCATTGCATGGGATGAGTTATTCACCCGGTTCGGCATCTGGGGGTTCAGATCACAATACGTTTCAGGCATTTCTCTGGGATCGTTGCCCCTTGAAGAGATCCTATTTTTTGTCTGCATCCCCTATGCGAGCGTATTTACCTACTTTGTTCTTAACCACACGATCGAAAAAGATATTCTATTTCCTCATCAGGAGTTGATCTCCAGCTTGCTGATCATCACGTTGCTCATTTCAGGTATATACAACGTTGATAAGCTCTATACGAGTGTTACATTTCTCAGCCTCGCGCTGTTCCTTGCCTATCAGATGCTGAAGTTGAGACCACGGTACATGGGCCGGTTTTATCTCGCATTTGGCGTGTTGCTCGTGCCATTGTTTATCGTCAATGGCCTGCTCACCGGTTCATTCATTGATGAAGAAGTGGTTTGGTACGATGACCACCACACGCTCGGCATTCGCATCGGAACAATACCCATTGAAGACTTCTTTTATGGCATGCTGCTGATCTTGTCGAATGTTGCCATCATGGAGTGGCTCGAGGAGCGGGCATACTACAAAAAAAAATGAGCACAGGTTCGTGCTCATTTAGTAATGCTATAAAGTCAGTCAGCTTAAACAGATTCCAGCTTATGTGATTTCTCGAGCTTTAGCTCCCCTGTCTTTTTGCTTTTTTTTGATTTCCCCTTCACTGCGTTCTCCATGAACTTCGCAGCTTTTTTCTTCTTCCTGTTCTCGCGTTTGATCACATCAGAAAAAATTGACGCGAGTTTTTTGGCGTCGCGGTCAAGTAACTTTTTCACCTTCTTTCCAGGTGCCGGCAACTCCAGGCTATTCAGCGCTTCCTGCATGGAGTCGTGTATGAGCCCTTTAAGAGCTTTCTTTGAGGTCTTTGATTTTTCCATATGAATATTGTTGATACCCGAAAGTACCAAATGTTAGCTGAATAAGAAGGACTTAATAAAAAATTAACATTGGGTCAAAAAAACCTTCGAATTCTCAAAAAAAAGGCCCTTTTCTGACGGTTTTGGAATTTAGGCGTCGAAAGCCTACTCGTACCGCAACGAATCCACTGGGTTGGTGCTCGCAGTTTTGATAGATTGGTAACTGACCGTGAGCCAGGCCAAAACAAGTGCCGAAATACCACTGAAAATCAAGATCAGGGGGCTTACGGGGATCCTATACGCAAAGCTTTCCAACCACTGTTGCGAAACATACCACCCCGCAAAAGCTGCAGGCACAAACGCAATTAGCACTAACCTTGTAAATTCCTTGGATAACAAAATGGTAAGGCTTACAACCGACGCCCCCATTGCCTTTCTGATCCCGATCTCCTTCGTACGCTGCTCGGAGGTAAAAGCGGCCAAAGCAAACAACCCCAATGACGCAATGAATATTGCAAGACCAGAAAAGATGCTAAAGATGTCGCCCATTCTTTGCTCGGCACGAAAGAGTTCATCGAAATTATCATCCAGAAACACATACTCCAGTGGCTCATTGGTTGAGTATTGTTTCCAAAGTTTTTCAACGTGCGCCACTGCATCTTTTGGATTACCTGTATAGCGAATTAGCAGGTTGTATGAATTGGTAGTGTACCTGATAGACATCGGTCGGACCTGTGTTTTGAAAGATTCAAAATTGAAGTTTTTTACAACGCCAATGATCTTCAATCTTTCAGTGGTCGGCCCGCCTCCATTATAAAGAAGCTCTTCGCCCACGGGCTCCTTGAATCCAAATTCCTTCACAGCCGCTTCATTCAATATGATGGCGGTTGTATCAGAAGGGAAATCCTTGGAAAAATACCGACCTTCCTTGATCTCAAACTTCATAACATCCTGATGATCCTGATCGGCGTAGTATAGTCCCATGATGTGGTCCTGCTCCGAACCCGCTGATTTGAAGATCGTCGTATTGTTTACGCCTGGAAAAGTATTGTTAGAGTAGCTTAATTTCTCAATGCCATTTTGTTTCGCAAGCTCGTTTTTGAAAGCATCCTTATTCTTGCCCAGGCGATCAGTGCTTTGCACCACAAGGATGTTGTTCTTGTCGATCCCAAGATTTTGATTCTGCATGAACTGGATCTGTTGGTAGACTACCAGCGTGAAAATGATGAGGAAGATCGAAAGTGCAAACTGGAATACGACAAGTGTGCTCCGGATGCCCTTTGTCTTCATTCCTGCGCGAACCTTGCCTTTTAACACCTCGACTGCACTGAAAGACGTCAGATAAAAAGCCGGATAACTGCCAGCGACGAGTCCCACGAATACGATCAAAAGAACAATGGCGCCAATGAACAACGGACTCAGCAGAACCTGCATACCAAGTTCTTTACCTGCCAGCAGATTAAAGCGTCCCAATAACAGGTAGCAAGCAACCAGTGCCAGAACGACACTTAATAGACTGTAAAGCATCGATTCTGCGAGAAATTGTCCAATCATCTGGCCTCGAAGCGAACCCAATGTTTTGCGCAAGCCAACTTCCTTCGCACGTCCGGCTGAACGTGCCGTCGAAAGATTCATGAAGTTGATGCACGCGATAACGATGATGAAGATACCAATCGCCCCAAAGAAATATACGTATGTCATGTTTCCACCTTGCTCCAGTCCGTCAATGGTTGTTGCGTGAAGATGGATGTCCGTGATCCTGGTTGAGAAAAATCCATAGGCGCCATCCTGCTCCTTCAATTGCTTGAGCGTAGTCTGCATGAACTTCTCGATCTCAGGACCCACGTACTTTTCTACGAGGTCTGTGAATCGCGCTTCGACCTGGGCAACGGTTGCCTTAGGCCTTAGCAAATAATATGTGTACATGAAATTATTCATCCATACCCCATCCTTGAGGTTATCACTCGATTGGGAGGATATGAGCATGTTGTACTTGAAATGGGAATTGCTCGGTGTATTGGCACTAATGCCAGTAATCTTGAATGTCCGATTTTCGTTGCCGATCACCATAAGCTTGCCAATGGGATTCTCGGATGCAAAATATTTCATTGCCATCTCCTCGGTCAATACTACGGTGTTTGGTTCTTTCAGCGCAGTTTTTATGTCGCCTTCGATCAGCTTAAAACTGAAAAACTGAAAGAAGTTTGAATCGGCATAGAAGATCTTTTCCTCCGTAAGAACTTTGTCCTGGTATTTGACGGCGGGCCTGCCAAAGTATGGCGTAACCCGGGTTGCAGCTTCAACTTCAGGTATCTCTGAGACCATGGCCTCCGCCAACGGTGGACACGTATTGGCAGTGCGAATATCCTGCCCTGCAATCTTACCATGAAGGCCAACCTGATATATCCTATCCGCGTTGGCGTGAAAGCGATCAAAGCTGAGTTCATCCGCCACGTATAAAATAATAAGGAGGCACGCCGTGACGCCAATCGTCATGCCCAGGATATTGATTGCGGAGAAAAATTTATGCTTCAGGATGTTCCTGACCGCAACGTTGAAATAATTCTTGAGCATAGGGGTGCTGCATTGTTGTTTTACTGGTGATGACTTCAATCGGATGTACGACGCTCAAAATGATGCCGGGGTTGCACCTGTGCAATCATTTAGGAGAACATTTCCTTTTTCGAGCGGCTATTCCACCCGCAAAGTATTTACAGGATTCATTGTGGCTGCGCCGAAGATCTTATATCCAACCACAACTCCCGAGACAAAGAACAAAATGAACACGGAGATGCCGATCGTCATGGCAGAAGCAGGTTGGTAGTAATCCCAAATACTATCCATTAATGCTTCGACAAGATAGAAACTCAACGCTGATCCAATGACGGATGATATTAAAAGCATGACAACAAATTCGGTGTTGATGATGCGTGTTATATTTGATACGGAAGCGCCCAGGATTTTTCGCACGCCAATCTCTTTCATCTTTTTGATAATATTCAGGGACACCAGTGTGTACAGCCCTGTCGCCGAAAGAAATATGGCAACAATACCAAGGAACACAAACATCGTTACGATGTTGTCGTTCACGGTAAAGGCCTCCACCATTACATCATCCAGGAATCTACCGTTGTAAAGTCTGTTGGGGAAGATCACTTTCCATTCCTTTTCCATTGCACTGTTAACTTCCTTCATCTTTGACACCGGAGCGCTCACAATGACGTGGGTATATTGTTCCGGGCTGGAATTTCGGAGCATCAGTGGATCGAGCTCACGCCACAGACCCTGCGTATATACATCTTTCACTACACCGACAACGAAAAGCTTAACCGTATCCATCCAGATAACTTCCTTTCCAATAGGATTATCCCAACCGAAGCTCTTAACAAATTTTTCAGTAACAATGATGGATTCCTTCTGATCGGTTTGAGAATCCTTCTTAAAGTCGCGCCCTGCGATGATTTCCAGGCCCATCGTTTTTATGTATCCGTCGCCCACATCGATAATATCAACTTCGAGTTGTTTTGAATCGTACTTGACGGGATCGTTGTATCGCGAAGAAAAGATGCTGTGCTTTGAGCCTGCCACGTTCAGGATGTCTTTATTCTGCTGAATGGCATTCTTATAAGTGTCGTATTCACTCAGACTGTTAACATATGCGACGATGATGCTCTTACTATCGAAGCCAATATCAAAATCGCGCTGGAACTTCGAGTTCTGATAAAACGCGATGGCAAAAATAACGGCGATGAGTGAAAACGCATACTGTAAAATAAGTAGCGTGCGCGTAAAATAATTTGTCCCGCCAAACTTTAGCTTCCCTTTCAGAATGCTCACAGGTTCAAAATGACTGATGTAAAAAGCGGGATAACTGCCAGCAACTAGACCAGTGAAGAACAGCACGGACGCCATGAAGATAAGGAAATCGGGCTTGTCCAGATAGTGTGACGTCAGCTTCATCTCCTCCCATAGTGCATTCCATGACGACAACAGTAACTCTCCCATCAGCAATCCAACCACCAGCGACAGAAAACATATAAACATCGTTTCCCCCAGAAATTGAAATATAAGTTGGCTTCTCATACTGCCCATTACTTTGCGGATCCCGATCTCTTTTAGCCTGCGCGATGATATAGCAATGGCAGTATTGGTCATGTTAAAACACGCGATCAACAGGATAAGCACAGCCATAATGATGGGACTGATCACGGCTGCCGTTGGGCTTGAGCTCCGTGTCATCGACCACGTGTCGTTGGCCTGATCCCGTCTGGCCATTCCTATGAATGGATCAAGTGCATACTCCTTGATCTTGAAATCCTCCCTTGCCAGGTTGTTATTCTCACGGTATGCTTGAATCTGTTTGTGAACCGCTTCCACCCTGTTGTGATCGTTTATCATCACAAAGAGCGTATTCCTTGCCTTCCAGTCGTTTTCTTTCAGGTCCTTGTCATCGTCGTAAACATTGTCGTAATGCATGTACGCCTGTTCCTGGAAACTGGAACTGGTGGGTTGTTTCTTGAATACTCCACCCACGGCAATTTCTTTCGTTTCCGGGCCGTTTACCAGCGTGAGCTGCTTGCCTAGAACCTGGTTCGTTCCAAATAATTTGACGGCTAGCTCTTCGCTCAGAAAAACTTTGGACTTATCACTAAGGGCATCAGGGGTTCCTTCGAGGAATTCAAAACTAAACACTTTGAAAAAATCGGGATCAACAAAAGCCAGACCCGGACGGAAGACGTTGTCCTCCACCTTGAAATCTGAGTATGACCATGCCATCCTTACGACGTTATTCACATCCGGTATATTCTGCCTGATCGTTGCTCCAAGCGGAAGGGGTGCGTGTCCATACAAGGTAGACTCGCCTTCAAACTCGCGGATGCTGCTAACCCTGTAGATGTTCTCACTGTTGGTGTGATGCTCATCGAAGAAGGCGTCAAACTCCCAATTAAAGTAGGCAACGATACAGCATGCGATAGCGATGGCCATCCCAAATACATTGATGAAAATAAAAAGCTTATTCTTCATCAAATTACGGAAGGTGATTAGAAAGAAGTTCCTGATCATAACGGTGAGGTTTTGCTGTGCAATAGACGTGTAATATTCGAGAAAAGTTGCAGCGGAATAGTTGACAAATATGTACTTACGAAAACCTTGCTACTATGCCAGGTGCCAGATAGCGGACAAGTTGTTGTACGGATTTGTACGCAAAGATGTTCTCTTAAAAAGAAAAAAACCCGGATTAGCGCTAGTCCAATCCGGGTTTTCAATAAAGGTCATCGTTTATATAGCCATGATCGGGTGATGACCCTTCTTCCACTATATCCTAAACCTGTCAGATGTGGAATTGCTCTTTTATATTTTCGGTTACGACCTTTCCGTCGAATAAGTTCACAATGCGGTGCGCATAGTTAGCGTCATATGGAGAGTGCGTTACCATGATGATCGTAGTGCCTTCCTCGTTGAGTTGTGAGAGAAGCTTCATTACCTCTTCACCGTTGGCTGAATCCAGGTTACCGGTCGGCTCATCGGCAAGGATTACTCTAGGTTTGGCGACAATTGCGCGGGAGATAGCTACACGTTGCTGCTGACCACCAGATAATTGTTGTGGGAAGTGATTTCTGCGGTGCATGATGTTCATGCGCTCAAGCACCTCTTCAACGCGTTGTTTGCGTTCGGCCGCAGGAACTTTCATATACAGTAATGGCAATTCAACATTTTCAAATACCGTCAGCTCGTCAATGAGGTTAAAACTTTGGAATACGAATCCAATAGATCCTTTTCTAAGCTGAGCGCGTTGCCGCTCTGAATATTTGGCTACCTCATGGTCACCGAAGTGATATTCACCACCAGATGGATTATCCAGGAGTCCCAGGATGTTCAGCAAGGTTGACTTGCCGCAACCAGATGGACCCATGATGGCGACAAACTCGCCTTCTTTGATCTCCAGGTTTATGTTGTTTAGTGCTGTGGTTTCTACTTCTTCTGTGGTGTAGACTTTTTCAAGGTTTTTGAGTTTGATCATGGCTGGTTATTTACTGTTTTGATGTTTGAAATACACTTTTAGTTTCAAGGAAAATACTCCTTTTCCCGTTAATAGTTACAGATTAGACCCCACATTGTATTGAACTGTTACAACTGTGCAGTGAAATGCGCTAATTGAGCAGCAATACCTCGTTGTTTCCGAAGTTCTCATACGATGAAGTGATAACCTTATCCCCTGGTTCCAGCCCTTCCAGCACTTCAAAATATTCGCTTCCCATTTTACGTCCCAGCTTAATATCGCGTTTTACTGCGCGATTGTCCGCCTCAACCACAAACACCCAATTACCTCCGGTGTCCTTATAAAATCCCCCTACTGGCAAGAGCAACTCTTCAGATGCTTGCCCCAGCTCGATGCGCAGCCTGAGAGAAAGCCCGCGCCTGATGCCCGGCGGTGTTTCACCCACGAACAACATATCTACGTCAAATCGTCCGTTGGCCACACCAGGATAAATATATTTAATCTCTAGTTCGTAATCTTTATTGTTGAAAGTCGTCGTTGCGTGCAGTCCGGGCGCTATTCTCGGGAGATACAATTCGTCGATCGGTACTTTCACCTTATAATCTCCAACCACATCTATCCAGCCCATGCGTTGGCCAGGAATAATTGCCTGACCGGGATCAAGCTGTGGTCGCTGCAACTGACCATCGATCGGGGCACGAATAACAAGGTTATCCAGGATCTTACCCACGCCTTCCAGATTGACGCCCATTCGTTTCTCAAGGTCATTGATATCCTTCAACTGCCTTCCACGGTCCATCGAGTCGGCGCGGTATGCGGTATATGTGAATTTTTTACGCTCCAAATTGTATTTATAGTCGGCTTCGGTCTTTTCAAACTCTTGCTTAGAGATCAGCTTTTTTTCATATAGTTGCTTTTGCCTCACATATTGAGGACCTAACACAGCCAGTTGATTTTCGATCTCGGCCATTTGCCCTCGTTGCTCCAACTCGTTTCGGGTAATGCCCAGGCGCGTATCCCTGCTACGGTTTATACTTTCACTCAACTGTGCTTCCTGAGATAAGACTGCCAATTCGCGGTTAAGGTTGCTTAGCTCAAGCACAACATCTCCGGTGTGAAGCATTGCGCCACTTTCCGCCACTACTCTTTTGACGGTACCACCTTCCACAGCGTCAAGGTAAACGGTACGGCTGGGCTCAATAGTACCGGTTTGAGGGATGTATTCTTTGAACTGTCCCCTTTTTACTTCAGCGATCGTTATTTTATCCTTTTCAATCTTCAATTTGGATCGCCGGTCAGCAAAAATGAACTGGTAGCCAACGAAAATCACAAAAACTGCAATACCGCCATAAGTAGCAATACGCTTAACTGTCCACGTCTTCTTCTTGAGTTGCTTATCCATTCTTCAGTGTTTTTCCAAAAGGCGCCATGCATTATCCGTAAACCGAGGCGCCGGGTGTACCCCCTGGTTGCCAACAAGTGTGCCAACCACAGGAACTGCTTTTTTGCCCTCCTTTCGAACAGAATGTAGTTCGATTCTCGTTCACATGTGAACGAAGTTGTCCGCTTTCGAACGAAAAAGCAGTGGCCTTTCCTCGTTTTTGGCTCAAATCGCCGCAATTGGCTTTCGGTATACAGTTTGCCCACTAGCGGACAACTGTGTTTGGTTATGATACAGTATACGCCTCAAAAATCTATACCCGAATGGAACAGAAACAAGGGAAAATTCTTATCGTCGATGACAACGAGGATTTGCTGAAAGCTGCGAAAATGCATCTTAAACGTCACTTCGCACAGGTGGATACTGAAAAGAATCCGGAAGCGTTGCCTGCGCTCATGAACAATGAGGACTACGACGTGATCCTTTTGGACATGAATTTTACCAAAGACGTCAGCAGCGGAAGTGAGGGTTATTACTGGCTGGAACGTATTTTACAGACTGATCCTTCAGCGGTTGTCGTGCTCATCACAGCATATGGCGATATCCAAATGGCCGTGAAAGCCATCAAGGCGGGAGCCACCGACTTCGTACTCAAACCCTGGGAAAATGAAAAGCTGCTGGCCACATTGTATTCTGCCATGAGGCTACGCGAGTCGCGTGACGTGATCGAAACCCTTAAGAGTAAAAACCATGAGATCAATCAGGCACTCAATGAACGCTACAGCGAAATCATAGGGCAAAGCAGCGTGATGCTGAAAATATTTCAAACCATTGACCGGGTGGCGAAAACTGATGCCAACGTGTTGATACTCGGTGAAAATGGTACTGGCAAAGAGTTGATCGCGCGCGCCATTCACCGTAACTCAGCCCGCAAGAGTGAAAATTTTGCCAGCGTAGATCTTGGATCAATAACGGAGACCCTATTTGAAAGCGAGCTATTCGGTCATAAGAAGGGATCCTTTACGGATGCCAAGGAAGATCGACCCGGCAGATTTGAACTGGCCAATAACGGTACGTTGTTCCTAGACGAAATCGGAAACCTTTCACTGCCGCTGCAGGCAAAACTCCTGACCGTGCTGCAGAACCGAAAAGTGAGCCGCGTTGGGTCTAACAAGGACACAGCAATAGACATCAGGCTCATTTGTGCCACCAACATGCCCTTGTACGAGATGGTAAAAGAGAACAGGTTTCGCCAGGACCTTTTGTATCGCATTAACACCATCGAAATAGAGATTCCCCCGCTTCGAGACCGATTCGAAGATATCCCCTTGCTTGCCAACCATTTCCTGAAACACTACGCCGTGAAGTACGACAAACATGTTAGCAAGATCAGTGAAGGCGCCATGGCCCGCATGCATAAGCATCCATGGCCAGGCAATATCCGCGAACTGCAGCATTCTATTGAAAGAGCTATCATCCTAAGTGGTGCCAGCGTTCTCCAACCAGAAGATTTCAACTTCGCTCCCGCCGCCGCCAAAGAGGATGGTCAGCTAAGCCTCGAGCAATATAACCTTGAGGAGGTGGAGAAATTGTTGATCCGGAAGGTGCTAAAAAAATACAATGGCAACATCACCCAGGCAGCGTCGGAGCTGGGGCTTACAAGGTCATCACTGTATAGGAGATTGGAGAAGTACGGGTTGTGAGAATTGGGTGATTGGGTGATTTAGTGATTGGGTGATTGCTCGCTCTTAATATTCCGCGGTTGTTACTTATTGCATTAGTCCGCCGCGGTGGACGTACGGTCTTTAGGCTGGGATTTAAATTAAAATCTTAGGGTGAACGTGGTTTGGACGTCGGGTTGGGATTCGACGTTGATGGAGCCGTTGTGCATTTGCATGATCTGCCGGGATAAACTTAGGCCAATGCCCGAGCCGGTTCTTTTTGTTGTGTAAAAAGGAACGAAGATGCGTTCAACGGCTTCGGCGATGATTCCGGGTCCATTGTCAATGATCTCTATCATCACGGAATTCTCATCATAGCTGCCTATCAACTGGAGCGTGGGATTCTCTGTTTCGGCCAAGGCTTCAATTGCATTTTTCAATAGATTGATGAGCACCTGCTCGATCATCTCCAGGTCAGCTTGTATGGTCAGGTATTCAGAACTGCACGTGTAACTGAAGTTAACGCTCGTTTTCTTCAATTCCGTCTTCATTAACTGCGCCACGTGTTCGATGAGATCTTTAAGCCGCACGGTTGATATCTTTGGCCTGGGCAGCGACGTATACTCACGGTATGCGTCTATAAATTTAATGAGACCCTTACTCCTGTTTTCGATCGTACTGAGCCCTTCCCTCAGGTCGTCCGCCCCCTCCTCCTTGAGTTCATAGTGCCCGGATCGCTTTTCCATATCATGATCCAGAATTTCGCGCAGCGTCGACGTTAACGACGATATAGGCGTAATCGAGTTCATGATCTCATGCCGTAATACCCTGGTCAGGTTCTGCCACGCTTCGAGTTCCTGCTTCTGCAATTCAGGCTGGATGTTTTGCATGGTGACAAGCTTAACGTCCATTCCACGTATCCTCATTTCCGTTGCCTGAATGGTGAGGTACAATTCATTGCTCCCTTTGTATAATTCACTTTTACCAGGTTCAGCGCTGTTGATGGCATGGTATAGTTTAGGGTTCAGCGCAATGAGCTCGCGGATGTTCTTGATATTGCTGATACCCATAAATCGCCTCGCATTCGTATTGATCAACTGCACACTTCCATCCGTGTCGAATGACAATATTCCTGTTCGAACCTGCTGCACGACTGTATTGAGATATTGACCCTGCTCCTCTTTTTCGGAACGCGCCTTGCGAAACGCTTCCAGCACTTCATTGAATGCAATGTTGAGGTCTTTGAACGATCTACCGAGCTTGTTATCGGACGCAAAACCTGAAATGAAGTCGGAGTATTTCACCGACTCAAGGAAGCGTGTAAGCTTACGGTTGGTCTGATTAACGAACTTGAAAATATCGATCAGCTGCAGAATTATAATGATGGCCGTAAGCATGGCCGCGAACAACATATTGGGACGGGTGACCATGTACAGAAACAGCGACATGGTGAGTCCCAACAACGAAACCCGCAGGATTACGCGCGCACGAAAATCGTTAAATCCGAGGTTCAAAGTGGTGTGGTCTACAGAGGTTAAGCGTTAAAGTTCATGCTTTGGGAGGATTAAAACAAGAATGCATTTTACCGCAAAGGCGCAAAGGTGCGCTAAGTTCCGCTAAGAGTCTTTGCGAACCTTTGCGGACCTTTGCGCCTTTGCGGTGAACTGCATTTTGCTATTCATATCGCAGACTCTTAACGGGATCGCTGGCGGCCACGCGGATTGAATGATACGAAATTGTAATCAACGAAATTACAAGACAAATGACCGCAGCCATAACGAGCGTGAGCACACCCACATCAACGTGATAGGCATATTTTTCAAGCCATTGTTTCATCAAGTACCAGCCCAACGGACAGCCTATACAGGCGGCAGTGATAACGAGCACTGTAAACTCCCTGCCCATCAACGTTACCAATCCAGGCATGGAAGCGCCCAATGCTTTGCGGATGCCGAGCTCTTTTGTCCTGCGTTCCGCGGAAAATGCCGAGAGGCCAAACAATCCGAGACACGAGATGAAAATGGATAAGGTCGCCAGCGTATTGAACACCTTTCCCTGCTGTTGCTCGGCTTTGTAAAATTCCTCCCAGTCCTGATTCAAAAAGGAATACTTGAAGGGATATCCAGGCGCGTATTCTTTCCAGAGCACTTCGGTAGCCTTCAAGGCGGCGGTTGTTTCACCCTCTTTGATGCGGACCAAGACCAGATAAACATTGGCTGGTTTAAGCCGCATCACTAATGGTTCGACCTGACTGTGCAAAGAGCCAAAATTAAAATCCTTAACGACGCCGACGATCTTGCCCTTTCCTTCCCACATTGTCAGGTCCTGGTCGGCCGTCCCATCCTTGAAACCAAATTTTTCTGCGGCCTTCTGGTTCACGATGTAGTTGGAGGTGTCGCTAATCCTGGACCGCTCAAAAGCTCTTCCCTCCACCATATGCATTTTCATGGATTGGATAAACTCGTAGTCAACATCCATGTTGGTAAATAATATGCGGCCATTGGGATCCTTTCCCTCCCACTGCAGATTCGACGTAGAATTGCCAATGCTGATGGGCAGCTGGCTGGACGCAGTGACACTTTCTATGACAGGTTGAGTTGCCAGCCTCGCCCTGAACGTTTCAAACTTCGGCCTAACTTCACCATCCATCCACGCGTAAAAAACATTTTGCCTGTCGAAGCCAATGTCGCGGTTCTGCATGAAGGTCATCTGCCGGAACACAACCGTGGTGCTAATGATCAAAATGATAGACAGCGAAAATTGTAAAATAACCAATGCTTTCCTGAAGGTAGCCGCGTTGCTACCGCTATTCAACTGACCTTTCAACACTTGCACAGGCTTGAACTCAGAAATAAATAGCGCTGGATAACAACCCGCGGCGAATCCTGTGAAAACAATGATGACAATCAGTATCGCGCCGACGCGGCCGTCGAGAAGATCAAGGCTTAATCCTTTACCGGTAATCTCATTGAACACAGGAAGAAGCAAGAGCGCCAGGAGGATGGCAATCACGGCTCCCAGCAATACCGTTACGAATGATTCACCCATGAACTGTTTGAACAACTGACTGGGCACTGCGCCAATAACTTTCCGAAGACCGACTTCTTTGGCGCGCTTCGTAGCCTGGGCAGTGGATAGGTTCATGAAATTAATGCAGGCGATAACCAGGACAAATACAGCCACAATGAAGAATATTTTCACATTCTCAATGCGGCCTCCTGTGACGACACCATTTTCAAAGTCACCATAAAGATAAGACTCACCGAAAGGCTGGATGAACAGTTCAACATTGGTATTCTCCTCGTGTAGTTTGATCTCATGCTTGAGCTTCTCACCAAAATCATTTGGACTTGCACCCGCTTTCAACAGGATGAACGTCCGGATATTATTGTTGCCCCACTGATCAAGCCATTGCTTATTCTCATCCCAGAAAAACTCAAATGGCAGTAAATAATCGAATTGTATCGATGAGTTCATCGGTATATCCTTCGCCACGGCAGTAACAGTAAAAGACGACTTGGTATTGAGCAATAAGACCTTGCCAATGGCGTCCTCGTTGCCAAAATATTTTTTTGCCAACTTTTCTGTAATTACTATGCTGTGCTTATCCTTCAGCGCAACGGCCGGATCACCAGCCACCAACGGAAATGTGAACATCGAAATAAAGTCAGCATCAACGTATTTTCCTGACTCATAGAATGACTTTTCTTCCAGCTGAAAAAGATTGGTGACGTCCCAGGTGTACCGGCTTGACCTTTCAATTTCCGGAAACTTTTCCTTGATAAAAGGAGCCATCGGGCCAGGCGTGGATGAAAATGTGTAACGTCGGCCATCAGTGTACTGCTGATTCTCCATTACTCTGTAGAGCCGATCAACTCCAGCATGAAAGTGATCATATTCCAGCTCATCGTTCACCCACAGAAAGATCAGCAACGCGCTGCAGATACCGAATGCCAGACCCATGATGTTTACGGTGGAGAACAGCTTGTTGCGGAAGATGTTCCGAAAGGCGATAAGCAGATAGTTCTTGATCATGCGCTATGGATTTTGAAGAAAGACAAAGGAACAGACCAACAGTTGCTTTCCTATTACTTGTAAAAATAACGCTTGGTTACAAATTGTGGTTAAAAATGTCTTGGCTTGTAGTTGTGCCCGGGATCTACCACCTCATCATCCACAGGTAGTCTGCCAACGACCTGGGACTAATTCAAGCGCCCGCAGGGAGCTCGATAAAAAAATCTGTTCCCTGCCCGACAACGGTTTCGAACCAGATCCGCCCATCCATTTGTTCCAACGCTTGCTTGGCAATGGCCAGTCCAAGTCCCGAACCCGATTTCTTCGTGCTGAAATGCGATAGAAAAATCCTTTCCGCGACGTGGGGTTCTATCCCTTTTCCGTTGTCCTGGAAACGGAGTAGATACTTGTTCCCATTTTGCTCAAGCACGATCTTCAGCTGCTGTGGATGGCCCGGACGCGCTGATTGGAAAGCGTTAAGTATAATGTTTGAAAATGTCCGGCCCAGCAATTGCTCATCGCCTCTTACATAGGCTTCCTTCAGCGAAGTAGTCAGCGTAAGATCACCGGATTGACTGTGTAGCAGGACAATACGTTTGATCAGCGTTACAAGCTCAAGTCGCTGCATTACTGGTTCCGGCATCTTAGCAAACGTGCTGAAAGATGACGCAATATCACTGAGGGTTTCAACTTGAGTAAGCAATGTTGACACTGCCTTCTCCGTTTTCTCAGTCGAATTCGAACCATTTGTGAATGACCGTTGTAATTGTTGAAGTGTTAGCTTCATCGGTGTCAACGGATTCTTGATTTCATGCGCTACCTGTTGCGCAATTTCACGCCATGTGCGCTCGCGCTGATTTTGCTCCAGCTCAGCCTTACTTTCGCTGAGCTTGAACAGCATCTGATTGTATTCCTTCACCATTAACCCGATCTCGTCATCTGCGTTCCACGTTAAAGGCTGATTTACCTTCGTTAGTGAAGTGCGCTGCAGCGATTGGGTGATAAATTTTAGAGGAAAGGTCAGCCAGAGAGAAACGAAATACGACAGTATAACCAGCGCAATAAAGATCAACGCAAAGATATTAAGAATGTTCGCCACGATATTAATTTGAACCTTCTCCATGGAACTGCCACTTTGAAAAAAGGGGATTCCCAGGATGCCGATAAGTTTACCGCTCAGTGGCGCCTTCAGCGCTGCATAGGAAACATAATATTCAAGGGAACCAACCCGCTCTGTTTCGATGACCACGTTCTCACCGTTGTGTATCAATTTAAGCGCATGCGAATTAATATAATTGGAGACGAGTTCATTTTCAAAGATCTGAGGCTGACTGGTAGCCAACAAAAGTCCACGTGATGTATAAACGTTCGCATCAAGGTTAGTAAGCTTGGCGAGCTCTGTCAGCTGACTGCCGAAACTCACAGTATTCTCCCCTGTCCCATTGAGGTATTCATCAAGCTGAGACGACAATTGGCTGCTGAACATCTCAGCCTTATTCAGATATTCTGCATTGAGCTGATTCTGCGAGGAGTGACTGGTGAGGTTTAAGGTCGTGATACTGACTAGAATCAACGGAAGAAAAAAAGCGAGATTTAACAACAATTGAATGCGAGCAGAGAAGTAGAGCTTCTCTCCCATAAAGTAATTATAGATCCCCTGGATGAACAAAAAGATGAGAATGATGGTCAGGCCCAGCACGAGAAAGAAAGAAAAGTTGGCCAGCGTATACATATCAGATTTTTGCTGTGATGATACGATGGCGATCCGATTATTCTGATCCTCCTCCGCGATATGGAGATAGTCGCCGGCATAGAGTCCGTCCCGGTACAACGCGGGATTGCCCAGCCACTCCCTGCTGAAGGAGACGTCATAATTGAACTTTCCCGATGTATACAAAATGGTTGTATCAGCATACACAGCGTAACTGATGTCCTCTGCATTATAAAATTGTTGAAAACTGTTGTCCACCAGCAATTCAGGGTAAACGTTTTCGGGAATTATCTTTTTCAGTGACAATTCAAGCATAACGTAGGCCGACGGAAACCCACTTCTTCGAAGCATGATCTTCACAAGATATTTCTGGGCTACATCGCGGGCGGGACTCGGCACAAAGTAAACGCCTTCGTAAGAGGTCCGGTAAGCGTCCTGATCATAGTTACCCACAAATTCAGATAGGGACACCGTTGACCCATTGTTCAATGGTTCTCCTGTGGCCGCGAATAATGATATATCAACATCATATTTGTTAAAGTACGACGGCAAGAACACCTGTCTGATCTTTTGCCGGATCGCATCCCGGCTCAGGAATGGTATGTTGATCCGCGTCTGGATAAAAGCGTCTTTGGCAATCCTTGCTGCTGTTTCACTAAGGAGATACTCTCCGAAAATATCGCGGTCGATCAAAAAGTTGTCAGCAAACCTGAATTGATTGTCGATGCGTTCACGTATGCTGAACGTGCGCACCGCGTACGCGCCATTCGCCGAAAGAAACGAGATAGCAATAAACAGGTATGAAAATGTCGCAAATGTCAGCCGTTTAAGCCCTGCATATAGCCGTAGGTAGTAGACAACAAAAAAATACATCGTTCCAATAAGCAGTGAAGATTTAAATTCCTGCGCAGTGAGCAGATTCGTGCTCGCAAATATGATTGCCGCGACAAAGAAGGTAAGGATAATGCGCACGCGATTCCCGTTGGCAACCAGCAGCCGTACAAAAGTATGTGAGAAGAGAAAAGAGCATACACCCGACAGCAGAACTACCATCGTGGCAGCCCAACGGATCCCGTCAAATTTTAATGACTGCGATATATCGAGAACAATGGCAGAATTATTATAAACCGTCTGGATCGCTACGTACGGAAAAAGCGCGGCGAAAAGTATGCAAACGCCACACACAACAGACATGAGCCACGATATCCAGTTGTTCAAAAACAAGTATTGAAAAATCTTAAAGCGCTGGTAGTTTTTGAACAGGTAGATGCATAAAACGAGCAATGAGATCTCATTCAACAACAGATCTCCGAGCGATGCATTTATTGTGGACGACGCAAACACTTGTGGATTGAACAACCATGAAGGGTAAAATACACCGGGAAAGCCGGTCCTGACCATCGCCAGCCGAATCACGTACAGCAGTGCGTAGAGAACGGGCAATCCAATATCAGGATACTTCGATTCCCTGCATCGGATGTAGATGAATATCGTTAGTAAAATAATGGACGTGAAAATGAAAATTGTCCCGGCGAACGGCACGAGAGGATGTGGAGGAAGCGTGTCGTTGTAAAATGTTACTTTGAAAACGCATAGTCCCTGTGCACAAACCTGCAGTCCGGCATTTGCCGTTAAGTCCAGCACAACGATATCGCCGGAAGGAAATAATCGTCGATTCCACCAGGTCTGGAGATAATCATTGGTTATGTTGAATTTCCGGTAAAGAGGAATTACGGCCACCAGAAATTTGTCGTCATGTATCTTCCATTTCTTAATGAGGTAGTCGCCGTTACCAGCCTTCAACACTTTCATTCGGAAGTTGTCGGAGATCGATGCATGGGTTGGTACAAACCTGTTGTCCGACCATGAAACAACTTGTCCTTCGTGGTAGACGAAGAACGAGTTTCCCCTTACGGAACTTGGCGAAAAGTCGGGAGCGACTTCGATTTGTTGCAGAAACAGGTTCGCTTCGCGGTCCACATCTGCCAGGACATCTTCAAGGTTCGACGAGACTTTTCTTACGCTTGCCTTGGGATTGGAAGGCACATTAAAGAATTCCAGCAACGCCAATCCAGCGAGGAGGAACAACAAAGCACTATAGAGAAGTTTTGACGACTTTATTTTCAAGCCTTGAAGAAATTGACCAACAAAGTTATGAATTAATGCCGTTGGGGGCTGTATTTGATACTTCCGAAAAGATACAGATAAATAATCCGCGAATACCTGTAATTGAGCGGGGCCAACAAGATCATAACACCTATAATGATGCCAATATAGACCCATTCGGAGGGATCCCACGTGAGTGAAAGGAATATGCCGATGATGGCAAGGACCGCTACCGTGAATCCATATCCAACGTACATGGCTCCCTGATAAAATCCAGGTTCCGGCTCAAGCCTAACACCACAATGAGGACAAACAGGGTTCATCACATTAAACTTGGTGATACTGCTTGCCGGATAGGAGAAAATGTCGCCTTCCCGGCAGCGCGGACATTTACCGTGCAACAGGGCGTCGAGATAACTTCTGGGCATTTTTGCTGGATTTATACCAAAGGTACCCAATAATAAGGACCGCAAGGTACGGCATTGAAAGGAGGTAGAGGATGCCGGTGTTAATGCCCGCTCCAATTCCGGGAGTTCCATTCGCGTAGTTGTTCTCCAGGGTAGATCTGCACATGGCGCATTGCGCCGCCGCATCTTGGACCACAAGACCTATTGTCAACAACGCTAGAACTGCAATCTTCTTCATTTCGGATTTCAGACTATTTGTAATACGGACTGATCATTAAATATACGACGACTCCGGTGACTGCAACATACAGCCATATTGGAAAAGTGATCTTAGCCAGGGCCCGATGTCGCTGAAAATCTCCTCTCCATGCTCTCAAGTATGTGAACAATACCAGTGGGATAACACCTACGGAAAGTAAAATGTGCGTGATGAGAATAAAAAAGTAGACGTAGCGCAATGGGCCCTGACCGCCATATGGCGTAGAGTCACTCGTCATGTGATAGGCAACATAAAGAACCAGGAATGTCGCTCCCAATGCCATGCAGGTTGTCATCAGCCTCTGATGAAGCTGGAATCTTGATCCCGAAAAGTGCTGCCACGACCACGGGAATCACCACGGAAACCGCAATGATCAGCTTATGAAAGGGATCTTTCTTTTTTTCGAGCTCCATCCTTGTAATGTTCATTAATATTTTTTCAAAATGATGGCAATTTCAGTCAGCAAACGGTCAATATCATCACGGTCTCCAGCCAGATAATTTCCACGAATGGTTCCCTTCGCGTCGACCATGGCAACGTCAAGAGAATCCCCCAGGAAGAAAACGCATCGCTTCCACAACGTCGCCCTGTCACTCACCTCCAGGTTGATTACAGTAATGTCGTCAACAACTGCGTCCGCCAGAACCCTTTTATACTGATTCAATTGTTCGCCCTCGAGTGATCCAAAAAAAATAACGGCCAGGCTATCCCCTCTTGTGTTGACCCGATCCAACACGCTATCCGGAACAAAGTAAGGAAGCTTATCTATTTTTTGACAACCCGTTAACACTTTAGGATAATCCTTCTGATAGAGCGCTTCAACGGCAAATTCATTCTTTCCAAAAAGTTTCAGGAACACGAATATACCTATGGGTAGCAGCAATGCCAGGAACAGAAATATGCCCTTCTTAAACTTCATTAATTGATGATATCGGCTTCCATTGCAGTCAAAAAAAGAGGCTCAAGTTTAACTTAAGCCTCGCGAAATGATAAGTTAGGGCAGTTTAGAATCTCACGCCCGAGATGGCAATACCTTCATACACGAAAGCAACCAACATCCAAACAACAAAGATCATCGGAATAAGTATGGACCAGAATAACACTTTCACTTCATAGCGCAAGTGCATGAATTCGCCAACAATGTAGCCCGCCTTAACGATGGTCAACCCGACGAATATGGACGTCTTCAGTGGACCATGATGCATTGTAAACGCTATTACGAACTCCACGGCAGTAACGATACCCATGATCCCAGCAACGGTCCAGAGCTTTCTGATCTTGGCTTTGTCAGGAGGTATTACGGTGACCTGTACTGTTTCTTCGCTATGTGCCATGTTTATATGTTTGGAAAGAGACTATGTTTATACCAGATAGAAGAAAGTAAATACAAATACCCACACCAGGTCTACAAAGTGCCAGTACAATCCTACCTTTTCGACCATTTCATAATGACCTCGTCGGTCATACACGCCCGTTACGGTGTTGTAGTATATAAGAAAATTAAAACACACACCACTGAATACGTGGAAGCCGTGAAACCCTGTAATAAAAAAGAAGAATGCCGCAAAATCCGGTGGCCCATAGGGGTTGTGTGAGAGCGAGGCATGAATAAATGATCCATCGGGCTGTTCTATTCCATGAATAAAGTGCGTCCATTCCCATGCCTGACAGCTTAAAAATGCGATGCCTCCCAGGATTGTCCAAAGCATCCATTTTTCGACAGCGACACGGTCCATGCGATGCCCCGCTTCAACGGCGAGTACCATGGTCACCGAGCTCATAATCAGGATGAAGGTCATGATACCAACGAACACGAGAGGCAGCGCTACACCATGCAAGAACGGTACAGATTCGTAAACTCTTTCAGGTATTGGCCAGTAACTAGCGCTAAAAATGAACTTTTCAACTTCACCAGTAAAGGCTGCATGCGAAGAGCGCACGAGTC